>Ga0316191_10004315_pt1 | contig 10597 bp, 5 predicted proteins | sample Eddworburr2cm_MG_FD_204928 | JGI IMG/M metagenome (GOLD analysis project Ga0316191, IMG submission 204928) | Coastal sediment microbial communities from Maine, United States - Eddy worm burrow 2 cm | ecosystem: Environmental > Aquatic > Marine > Coastal > Sediment | place: USA: Maine | collected... | reverse complement strand
GATGGCAAGATGTTCAATGGGCACGCTGCGTACTTTGAGTGCGGCGCCGAGCAATCCCTCAGTTGCGCCAATACCGCCGGGCAAGCCAGTTGCGACACCAAGCACCGCGGTGCCTGGGCCGAAGAAAAGGGAATCCCACAGCGTCATTTCTCCAGGCAAGTCCTGCACAACCACGTACAAAGCCAGCCCATGCGCGATCCAGCCGATCATCATTATTACGATGATGAAAAATGTGGACCAGGCCCACCAAAACTTGAGCGGCAGATGCAGTTTTGTCTTCGTCAGCATCTGAGTGACCAGGTTGCCGAGGAACATAGGTATGAGAATGCCCCCTAGCACTGCAAAAGAAGTCAACCTGGGGAATACCTGGTACACCATCAGTCCTCCCAGGAGGCTAACGACGGATATGGCATCCAGGCCAAATACGACGGCTTCCGCTTTCAGGGCGTTTAGCACCGGCGTGCGTCCTTGCTTGACCATGGCATCAGGGCGGATGAGTCTCCCCAGCTGGGCCGGTAGTGGTAACCCGGCGCGACCGGCCAGAAACGCCAGGAACCCAACACGGTCGAATGTCTTTATCGAAAAGCGATGGTAGACCCAGGCCCAGGCAAGCCCTTCAAGGATTACGTCGACAACCGAAATCAGAATAAGGATGGGAATTACCGCGCCATGGCTGACCCAGAATTGGCTGATTTCATTCCAGTCGCCCGTCGCGAGGCGGTAGACGGCGTAGACAGACATCGTGCCCAGAAGCAGGAACGCAAGATATCGACTTGTCGTAAAGAGCCGTGAGCCAAGCACGTGGCTATGCGCCCGGCGAACCGCCGATGCCGGCGCCGAATTTTGAGCTTATGGACATGAGACGCGCAATCTAGCAGCCAGCAGCCCCGTTTCAAACATGTTTTTTCGCGCCTGGGCTCTTATGTTGCGTACGACTTGAGGTTCCACTAAATTGCACGAGTCGTGCCGAGGCGCGCTCATTCTCAGGATATCCATGGCAATTCCAAGACAACGCATTCGCCTGCCGCAGGGTGCGTGGCGCACGGCGCTCATGAGCTTGATTCGCGGCGACTTGTGGGAAGGCAGCGAAACAGAAAAACTGGAACAGGCTGTAGCGGCGTATATAGGCGTCGACAGTGCAGTCACAGTGCCGTCGGGCCGGGCCGGGTTTCGCTTCCTTTTCGATAGCCTCGGTATCGAGCCGGGCGGCGAGGTTATCTGCTCAGCGTTCGGCTATCCGGTAGTGCCCTTCATCGTAAAATCGATGGGCTATGACCTCAGGTTCGTCGATTGCGAGCTGACAACCTTGGGCATGGACCCGAAGCTGCTGGCGGACGCATGTTCTGATCGCACCGAAGCCGTTATCGCCACGCACCTTTATGGCGTGCCGTGCCAGATTCAGGAAATCGCCGATATCTGCCGGTCGCATAGGGCCAAGCTTATCGAAGACTGTGCACACTGCTATGGCGCCGAGTCGAATGGAAAGAAGGTAGGCTCGTTCGGCGATGCGGGGTGTTTCAGTTTTGAAACCTCCAAGGTCATCAATACCATGGGTGGTGGCATAGTGACTTTGTCAGACGCGGAGGTCGGGAAGCGGCTGAGTAAGCTGGCCGCAGACGAACCACGCAACGGTTTCAAATGGCTGGCTCGCCGACTGTCGAAGACCACGTTCGAGGCAGCTGTCACCAATCGCTTGTTGTTTAACTTCGGTGTGTACCAGGCGCTCCGCCTCGCGTCCTCGGCAGACGACGATGAAGACCGGTTCGCCTCGGGCTACCAGGGCGACGAGGTTTCTCTCAAGGGCAAGATGGGTCGCTATACGAATTACCAGGCGCGGCTGGGCTTGCGACAATTGCAGACTATCGAAGCTCGAAACCAGCGACGCACCGCCAATGCAGAACGTCTGGTGGGCCAGCTTGACGGTAAGATCCCGCTGCAAAAACCAATGGAACAAGGCAAGGACAACTACGCCAACTTCATGCTGGTGACCGTACTCGCAAGCCGGCTGTCCGAATTGGCTGCCGCATTGCTGAAGAAAGGCATTGATAGCAAGCATCTTTATATGCGGGACTGTAGCCGCATGTTTGATGGGCAGCAGTCATTCCCTAATGCGGCACGTGCGGAAAAGGAGGTCTTGCATTTGCCGGCCTATCCTGAAATGTCTGAAACCGATGTTGATCGTGTCGCCAAAGCGGTCGACGAGGCCCTGGTCGAGATAGGCCTTGACGCAAGAACGACGTAGCCTGTCTCGCCGACCGCTATTGACTAAGAGTATCGTCTAACTGAACAGTGGCCTGATGCGCCGAATGCGCGCCCGACACACGCCTCGAGCGATATCCGTACAGGATTAAATGACATTCACGATGAATAACACCGTCTCCAGAGCGCACCGTATTGCCGAGTTTCTGATCAGGAACAGGACGATTTTCTTGTTATTGACCGGTCTACTCGTCTACGTGGCGTTTCTCGGGCTGCGTGAAGTATGGTATCCGGACGAGCCCGATATCGCTGAAGTCGCAAGAGCCATGTTCCTGAGCGGTGACTGGGTGACGCCACGCTTTATTGGTGAGATCTGGGTTCACTATCCGCCCATGATCTACTGGGTGGGCACGATTTCCTCGCACATCCTGGGCGACATGAGCGCGTTCTCGCTGCGCCTGCCCAATGCACTTGCCGCCATTATCACGATACTGCTTACTGCCAAAGTCGCCCGATCCTGGTCGGGCGAGGCGGCCGGTTTCTGGGCGGGCTTCTCGTTGCTGACGTTCATGCTGTTTGTCTATGAAGGCAACAGCTACCGGCCCGACGTCCTGTTCACGATGACGATCGCGGTCGGCATGTTCAGCTACGCGGCCGGCTCCGATGATCGTGGTAACGCGCTGCAACGCATGCTGGCGTTCGTCTTTTTTGGTCTGGCGATGTTGTCCAAAGGTCCATTGGGACTGCTGTTGCCAGGCCTGGTGCTTGTCGTCTGGCTGGGATTGCAGCGCAAATGGCTTCGCATACTCGAACTGGCGCCGTTGTCGCTCATCGCATTGCTGGTTTACGGATCGTGGTTCCTGGCCAACGCTGAGGCCATGGGCTGGGAGGCCATGTTCGATGAATTCTATGCGCAGAATTTCGAGCGCTTTTTTAGCAGCGAGAACCGCGGTCATGGGCAGCCGTGGTATTACTACCTGCGTAATTTCTGGCTCGACTTCTCGCCGTGGTCGTGGCTGTTTCCACCGGCCGTCTGGTGGCTGTATCGATCCGAAAAATTGCGCGACCCGAAGGTCCTGCTGGCTATGCTCTGGTTCGGTATCTTTTTTGCGTTTCTCTCCACTGCCTCTACCAAACGGCAGCTCTACCTGCTGCCGGCTTTCCCGGCCGCGGCGTTATTACTGGGGATCTGGCTCGCCGAAGTGACCCGGCCGTTCCGTGACGAAGAATCGGGTGCCGGCAAGATCGCGGTACCCGTGTACTCGTGGGCGCTCGTGCTTGTATTTCTCGCGCTCGGGGGGTTCCTGCTGTGGGCGGCTCCGAACCTCGAGACACTCGCCGCGGGCCGCGATCTCACCAGCGAGGAGCTCGAGATCGTCCGCAATATCGGCACGCCGCTCATTGTATTTGGCATTACCTTGATTGTGTCCGCATTCGCGATCGGGGCTGCGTGGAAGCTCGGCGGCAAAGGCAGTGCGCTGCTGGCAATCGGCGGTACCCATGTCGCGATTTACGTTGTCATATTGTCACTGCTGTTTCCAACTTTTGCGCCCGCCAAGAGTTATGAGCCGCAGAGCCGATGGATAATGAGCGAAATAGGCGACGCACCACGCTTTGGAATGGTCGATGCGGCCGGATATTATCGTCGGGGTGGATTCGGTTTTTACACGGGGACGGCGATTGACCTGCTGGAAGGGCCCAACGAGGCGCTGGATTATCTTCGTCAATACCCGAACACGATCGTGCTCGTTCGATCCAGCCAGTTCGAGGAAGACTTTCAAGATGCGATATCCGCATCGCGATTTCGGGTACTGCGTGAACTGCGTGTCGGCAGCCATCTCTACATCGCGCTGACTGCAACCGAATAAAGCGTCCGGGCGTGTCCTCGATCGGGCCTCGCAAACAGGTCCTGTTCGGCTACGTAGGAAGTGGCTTCTACGTCGTAAAAACCCATTAGTGTGTGCGAAATATTATCGTGAGACAGCTGCCGTAGTCCGAGTTGCTCGACCGCAAGCTGGCTAATGGCGTGATTCTTCTGAAAACCGTTCGAGAGCCACAAAATGAACGGCACGTCAGTTTGGGCTTTTGGCGCAAGCGCATAGGGCAGGCCGTGCAGGTAAACGCCGTTTTCGCCCAGCGACTCGCCGTGATCCGATGCATACAGCAGGAAACTATCGAAGTCTTGAACCCGGGCTCTTAGCCTGTCTATCAGCTGACTCAATACGTAGTCCGTGTAGACAATCGTATTGTCGTAGGCATTGGACACGAGTTCGTCGGAACACTCTTTTGGCGACGCCTTGTCACAATACGGCGTGAAGACACCGAACTGCGGAGGGTAACGTCGGCTGTAGGCGGGCCCGTGACTGCCGAGGGAATGCAGAACAATCAGTGTGTCTTGTCCTTCACCGTCCAGATATGCGTCAATATTCTCAGTCAACACCCCGTCGAAGTATCCCATGTCGCTGTAATACGGCGACGCTTCGTCCAGATCTTGGCGAAGGTTCACGTTTTCGATGCGATCGCAGGCGTGTTTGCAGCTGGAGTTATTGTCGATCCAAATCGTTCTGACGCCCGCCGCCGTCAATATGTCAAGGACATTGGACTCTCCCTCGGCGTCGCTCGCCGTGTACGTATCGCGCCCCTTGATCGAGAACATGCAGGGAACGGAGAACAGCGTGGACGTACCGCAGGACTCACCGTGCCCAAACACGATATCGCCGGCGGATGACAGCATCGGGTTGGTTTGCTTCCGATATCCATTCAGAGAGAAATGATCGGCGCGGGCCGTTTCGCCGACAACCATGATTCCAACCGTACGTTTTCCCGAGCCTGCAAACCGCGTCGCGTCTGCGTCAATGACCTTGAATGGTTGCTCACGATGAAGCTTGTCCTGCGTGAGCCGAACCAGCGACATGATTGGAAAAATCGGCATGACCTTGAAGCGCAGGTCGCGATGTTCAACGGAAAAGTAGGTCACATACTTGTAGTTGGGTAAAACGACGCCGCTCAACAATGCCAGACTGGCCGCCGCTACGATCACGCGCGTGCCAAGTTCCCGGAAGAACGGGCGGTGAACCAGATCGACGAAAATCAGCAAGGCAGATGGGAGAATGCCGAAGAAAAATACGCGTGCCATTAGCGGCAGCGAAGTTAGTTCGATTGCTTCGGCGGAGTTGTTGTCGCGTAGTGTCTCGGCAATGTTGAGGAACATCTCCTCGTGAAACACGACACCCATTTCGTTTGAGAAATAGCCAAGGATCGACGTTGCGATGAAGAACACGGCGAGCACTGCTTTTTGTAAGCGGCCAACGCCGAAAATCAGAAACAGTGTATTGAGCACGAATACCATCAAAACTGTGATCGTCAGGAGGAAGCCAAAGCCGTCCGCCGAGAGCACGTCGAGTTCGCGGCTCAGAGACGCGAATAGCCCGCCGTTATTGGCGGCGACGATGAAAACAGCGGAAAGCAGTGATAGCTGCCAGGGGGCAAGCTTGATTTTCGACACGATATGGGACCCAAGAAAGATACGAGACGCCTGTTAGACGACTCTCCTGCGAAATTCATTCGGTATTGTCGAAAATAGTCCACGGACGACCGCTGGTCATGACTCCACATGCTCATGCACAATGAGCCCATGAAACAGACTGCGGCAAGGCTGGTGCGCCACGCACTGGAGAGTATTGGGACCCGATTTACGTTCGGAATTCCGGGTGTACATAACATCGAGTTGTATGACGAGCTCAATTCGTCCGAGACGATCCACCCGGTGCTCGTGACCCATGAAGCCGGCGCGGCATTCATGGCCGACGCGGTCAGTCGTGTCGGTGAGTCCGTGGGGGTTCTGGCTATCGTGCCGGCCGCAGGTATCACGCACGCCATGAGCGGCATCGGTGAGGCTTATCTCGACGGCGTGCCAATGCTGGTGATATCGGGCGGCATTCGAACTGACATGAAGCAGAAGTTCCAGCTTCATGACGTTGATCAACACGCGCTCCTAAAGCCGCTTACCAAGGCGACTTATCGTATCGAGCGTTACGAGGATGCCATCCCGACTATCTACCAGGCCTACCGAATGGCAACCGAGGGGGAGCCAGGGCCGGTATTCATCGAGCTGCCGGCGAACCTGCAGCTGCTTACCGGTGAGGTTGACGAAATGCCGGCGTTTACACCGACCGGAAATCGGCCGTTGATCAACCCGGATCAGGTCAGCAAGGCCGCGGAATTGTTATCGGCGGCGAGCAACCCCGGCATCTTCGTCGGCTGGGGTGCGCGCCATGTTGCGGAGGACATAGCCCGAATCGCCGAGCACCTCGGCGCACCGGTGGCCACGACCCTGCAGGGGCTCGCAGCATTTCCGGCCAGCCACCCACTGCACACCGGCATGGGCTTTGGGCATGCAGCCGTTCCGGCGGCCGAAAACGCATTCAAGCACTGCGATGCCATGCTTGCTGTCGGCACTCGATTTGCCGAGATTTGCACCGGCAGCTACGGTGCAGTTCCGCCCGAAAAGCTCGTGCATATCGACATCAACCCTGAGACCCTGAATGCGAACTACCCGGCGAAGGTCGCGATTGCCGGTGACGCGCGTGACGCGGTGCCAAACCTGGCAAACGCTATCTGCGAGATTGGCGAGCCCCGCGATCATTCATCGACGCTGCTGCAAATTGCCAATGACAAGGCCATCTACCGGAAGGAATGGCGCGAGCACGACAGCGGCGATCGCGTTAATCCAGGCCGATTATTCGACAAGCTTCGCGAGGTCCTCGAAGACGATTGCATCCTGATTGCTGATGATGGCAACCACACTTTCCTTGCAGCCGAGCTGATGCCCATTCAGTCGGGCGGCTCTTTCTTTTCTCCGACGGACTTCAACTGCATGGGGTACTGCGTTCCGGCATGCATCGGTGCGAAATTGAGCGCGCCGGACAAGCAGGTCGTCGGCATTGTCGGCGACGGTGCATTCCTGATGACCGGTCTTGAATCGGTCACCGCCGTAGCCAACAAACTGGGCATCATCTGGTTTGTTTTCAACGACGGCGGGCTTGCGCAGATCGCGCAGGCACAGGAAATTCCCTATCAACGCACTACCTGCACAGACATCGGCAGCCTCGACTATGAGGCCTTTGCGAAAGCAACGGGCTGTGCCTATTTTGCTATTCAGACCAACAATGACATTGCCAATGGTGTCGCGTCTGCATTTGAAAGTGCTGCGGGCAATACACCGGTGATCGTGGACGTGCGCATCGACTACTCGAAGAAGACGCGCTTCACGTCCGGCGTCGTTAAGACGAACCTGGGACGTTTCGACACCAAGACGAAGATCCGGATGGTTGGTCGCGCCCTGTATCGTAAGGTGTTCGGCGCCTAGCGTTTACCGTTAACGCAGCTTGCGCATCATGTCGAATTTCTTCTGCGTATACGGCGCATAACGCAGCGCAACGTCGGGCCACCAGCCGCGCTTCATGACGGCCTTCATATGACTGAAGGTACGAAATCCGTGCTCGCCGGAATAGGCGCCCATACCACTGCCGCCAACGCCGCCGAATGGCAGTTCGTCAACCGCCATAAACATCATCGTGTCGTTGATGCACGTGCTGCCGCAGCTCACTTCCTTGACAAAGCGCTCCTCGGCGCCGGCGTCTTTGGTGAAAAGGTAGGCTGCCAGCGGTTTGTCGCGCTCGCGAATGAAGTCTATGGCTTTGTCGAGGTTGTTGCTGCGCACGACCGGCAGAATCGGACCAAAGATTTCTTCCTGCATAACGGCGTCATCTCCCGATATGTCGCTGAGCACGGTCGGGGCGATGTATTTCGTCGCACGGTCTGTCTGGCCGCCCATTTCCACCTTGCCGCTCTGCATTAGTCCGACGAGGCGGTCGAAGTGCCGTTCGTTGACGATGCGGCCATAGGAGTCAGAAGTCTGCGGATCGTCGCCAAACATCTCGCGGGTGACTTTGTCGATGAGCGGCAGCAGCTTCGCTTCCGTGTCCGTGTCGGTAAGGATGTAGTCTGGCGCGATGCAGGTCTGACCGGCGTTGCTGAATTTGCCCCATGCAATGCGTCGCGCCGTGGTCTCGAGATTCGCATCCGGCAATACGACGCAGGGACTCTTGCCGCCGAGCTCCAGCGTCACCGGCGTCAGGTGTTTGGCCGCGGCCGTCATGATGATGCGAGCGACATTGCCGTTGCCCGTGTAAAGAATGTGGTCGAACGGTAACTCCAGCAGCGCCGACGTTTCAGGTACGGCGCCTTCGACGACACGCACACAGTCGGCGTCCATATACTCGGGCACAATTCTTGCCATGAGATGCGAGGTGGCGGGCGCGAGTTCCGAGGGCTTTAGAATCGCACAGTTGCCAGCGGCGATGGCCGCAGCGTAGCCGGCGAGCACGAGTTGCAGTGGATAATTCCAGGCGCCGATAATGAGCACGGTGCCCAGTGGTTCGGGCTGCATCCAGCTTTTACCCGGCTTGGCGATGGACGGCGTATGCACTTTGCGTGGTTTGGACCAGCGTTTCAGCCGCTTGCGGCAGTAAGCCGCTTCACCCGCAACGTAGGAGATTTCTGCGTTCCACGATTCAAGTGCGGGCTTGCCAAGATCCTGTCGCAGCGCCTCGATAATCTCCGCCTCTCGCTCGGTCATCATGCGCTCGAGGGCGCTTAACTGTGCGGCTCGCCACGTGAGGTCGCGGGTACGGCCACTCTTGAACGTTGCCTGTAAGTCAGCGAACAGGGCGGTAAAGTCCGGCGAGACAGGTGTTGAGTCGTCGACGGTCTTAGCGGCGGATTGAGTCATATTATTGTTCCTGGTTGGCCGGCATAAGCGAGAATGGCTGTATCCACTATTGTACGAGAGTTACTTTGGTAATTCGCGAAGGATTTCTTGGAGAAAACCGTCTAACCTGAGTGATGGAACTTTTCCGTACGAATCCCTGCCGTTGCACCTTCATCGCAGGTGTTTTGGCAGCATTGCCGACGATTTGTGCGGTCGCCGCCGAATTAGCCCCTGAGAGCTCGATTGAGATGACCCTGACCGGGGGGGCGGCAGCCATGCTGACGCCGTCACTGCTCGAGCAGTCTGGTGCCGTCATCGGCACGGTCACAATCGCCAATCACAACATATTTGATCTCGACAACCCGGAGGAGAACAAGGCGCTTTTCCGCCTGGCGAACCGAATTCATGCAACGACCCGGTCGGATGTTATCCAGCAGCAGCTGCTTTTCGAGCCCGGAGAATCGTTTTCGGCCCAAACGCTGGCAGAGTCGGAACGAATAATACGCGCCAATCGCTACATCCATGAGGTTTCGATCCAACCGGTGCGTCACGAGAATGGCGTCGTCGATGTCAATGTCGAGACGACCGATACCTGGACTCTGATGCCCCGGTTGTCCCTGTCGCGCTCCGGTGGCAAGAACAAAGGCGCATTGGGCCTCAAGGAACAAAATCTTCTCGGTTCGGGCACGGCCATAGAGGTCATGTTCAAGTCCGATGTCGACCGCGACTCTCGAATTCTCAAATACCGTGACCGGAACCTGGGCAATAGCTGGTATGGGCTTACCGTCAACTATGAAGACAATAGCGATGGCTATTTGCGGTTTCTTGAGATTGGCAAGCCGTTTTACGCTCTTGATACCCGAAGCGCTCAGGGCCTCTCGGTTCTGAGCAGGGACAGCATTGGTTCCTTTTACAGTCGTGGAGAGATCGCGTCGGAGTACCAGGAAGAAGAAGCCGCCTACGGGATCTATCGAGGCTGGTCGAAGGGCCTGAAAAATGGTTGGACTCGTCGCTACACCGCGGGGCTGGCTTACGAGGATCATCGTTTCTCGGCAGTGACTGATTCGGATTATCCGTTGTCGATCGTACCGCAGGATCGCAAGTTACTGACGCCTTTCTTCGGCGTCGAAATTGTGGAAGACCATTATGAGAAATCAAGAAACCACGATCAGATCAACCGTATAGAAGACCGTTTTCTCGGCACGCGCCTCACCGCCAGGCTCGGCGTAGCTGGAGAAGACTACGGTTCAGATCGCAACGCCTGGTTGATGAACGTCGGTGCACAGACTGGCCTTGGTAACTCGGAGACCAGTTCCTTGCTGCTCGCGACCGCACTCGGTGGCAGGCTTGAGTCAGATGGATTGCGTGCAATGACGCTGGATCTGAGCGCCAGGTATTACAAGTACCAGTCGGACCGACGTCGCCTCTATCTGGGACTGACCGGCACCTATGGAAAAAACCTGGACCTGGATGAATACCTGGTTCTGGGCGGCGAGACCGGATTGCGCGGTTATCCGTTGCGCTTTCAAACGGGTGACAAGCGTGTGTTGTTCACTGTCGAGCAGCGCTACTTTACCGACTGGTACCTGTTTCGCCTGTTCCATGTTGGCGGCGCGGTATTTTTTG
>Ga0316191_10004313_pt1 | contig 10602 bp, 11 predicted proteins | sample Eddworburr2cm_MG_FD_204928 | JGI IMG/M metagenome (GOLD analysis project Ga0316191, IMG submission 204928) | Coastal sediment microbial communities from Maine, United States - Eddy worm burrow 2 cm | ecosystem: Environmental > Aquatic > Marine > Coastal > Sediment | place: USA: Maine... | reverse complement strand
GACCCACCACTCAAGGAGTTCCCAAAAAGCGGCCACCGCAAGAACGATGCTAATGATGATAAAGTAGAGCCATCCGCCTCTTTGCAATGGTGTCTTGCGCAGCAGCACCTCCCTGATGATGAACGCCGGAAACACACCGAGGGCAATGTGCCCGACTCTATCATAGTGGTTGCGGCTAAATCCAAAAACCTCCTTGGCCCAGTTGCCCAGTGGCGTTTCGGCGTAGGTGTAATAACCGCCGTAGATCAAGATAAGAACGTGAATGAATACGAACACATAAACCATATGGGACATGGGAATTCGTTTGTAGAGCACAATGAGAACGATGATACCGGCAAGTCCCGGCCCAACTTCCAATAACCAACTGATCCTTCCGGCAGGCGGGTCGGCTACGGTAGCAATGCACACCACCACCAATACAGACAAAAGAACCAAGGGCATGCGGAAATACGACAAAGGAATAGATGTCATATCAATCTCCGGTGTTAAACTCAAACTTTGAAACTGCCATGCGTTATTGCGGTCCAGCGAGTGAATTGTTATGTTACTTATCTTCTTGCCGCCTTTGCACTTCTTGGCGATTTATATACAAACCAATCTTCTTTGGTAATTTCATGAAAATAGTCTGCTTCATTAATTAATATTCTGGCAGCTGTTTGTCTTACCGCTGCAATCTCTACCCTTACACCTTCTCCTTTCAGGTGTATAACCAAATCTACATAATCCGAATCCCCTGACATAATGATAATGGTGTCAACCTTCGAAGCGAGTTGCGTTGCTTTGATTGAAAGGGGAATATCGGCAGATTTATGGCACGGAATAACCGACCCATAAAAGTTTTCATGTAATCTATCAGCGAATTTCGAGGATATGGACGTGCCTTCCCTAAAATAAAGCAGCCGGTTTAACCCTCTATCATTTAGCAATTTCGGGATTAGCATATCAAAATTGATCATAGCGTTTTTTGTCTTAGAGAGTTCATGGATACTCCGTTCAATATTGTTCCCATCACATAGTATGGCTACCGATTGATTAATTGAAATATTTTCCATAATTGTTTTTCCTTATCGCACTAATAGGCCTCGGAGGCACGTTTATATCCTTGGCAAGTCGATATTGGCTGATACCCATTGGCTTAAAAAATTCCTCAATAAGAATTTCTCCTGGATGAATGGGAGGTAGCTTCTTATTTTTCATGATCATCTCCTAATGATAATCGGCAATTTCAACATCTGGTTATCGTTTATTTAAAGGTCAATTCAAGATGATCGGCTGCAGACTTTAGCCTTTTGTCTGCTGTCCATAGCGGTATTCCTGTCAACTGAGCAGACGCTAAAAGGTGGACATCGACAAATCCAATACCTTTTCCCATTAATTTATTTTTTTCGATAAAAAATAAAAATTCGTCAAATTCAATCGTCGAAGCCATTGGAAGAGATTGAAGCAAAGAGATGATTTCATTCCGGTTTTTCAGATTTCCACAGGAAAGTTCGCCAATGATAAATGGATGGCACATAACCTCAGCATCCATTAGCAGCTTTTCCAGTTGCCGGCTACCCTGGCGAAGGTGGGTAACCCAAATTGAAGTGTCAACAAGAACCATAGTTGTATTCAGGCAGATCTCCGTCTGGGAATGGAACGCAGATCATCTTCGGTTCCGCCGAGTATGGCTAGCCGTTTGCTGCTTTCGCGGGCAATTAATGCTTCTAACCCAAGCCGCACCAGGGAGGTTTTCTCCTTAACACCCGTCAACCGCGATGCCTTTTCCAATATTTTATCGTCTATGTTTAGTGTTGTTCTCATATGTATCAATATGCATAATATATGCATATATGTCAAGTCAAAATATTGGTTTTAAGATAACGTTTCGGTTTGAGCTGCAGGCCACAGAACTTTGAGAAAAAAAGAACTTTAGGTAAACCGCCCGGCTTTTCCTGTCAGCTCCATCCCGCTGGTTATGCCAAGATTCGCCGGTACCTATGTTTCCTGGATTAAGCGCTATATCTTGTTTCACGAAAAGCGTCATCCGATAATACCTTAACAATTGTATCCTTCAATCCTGGTATTAACACCCGCAACCACACCCGCCGCCGCAGTCACACCCGCCGCCGCCGTGGGCGGCCATCTCCGCCAAAGCTTTTACAATATCTCGATTGTCCGCCACGGCTACGGCAGCAATTTTTGCATTCAAGTAGACATCTTCCCGGCCGTCAAACAAATCCCCTATCTGCGGGTTAAGGTGTTCGAAGAATGTGTAAAAAGTTTGTTTATTGATGTGCAGTAAAACCTCATCGCCTTCGGATTTGTCCACCAGCTCATATTCAAACGGCGACATACCCTCCTGACCCAGGGCAAAAATAAATTCGAATCGGGGAAATTGGGGGGTGAGATCCATGGTGTCCGGAGATGTTCCGGCCTGGAAGGATAGGGTGATTTTTTTTAAATTTTCGACTTTGTTCATTCTGTGTGCCTCGAGTGAGCGGTGAATAAATAAAAAAGATTCAATCCAAATGCTTCGGGGGTTTGCCGATTTTGTACCCCAGTACTCGTTGTCTGTTCTTCACAATTAAATCCGCGATTTCGGTAATCGCATTTTTGATCCACATGGCGGTCTGGGAACCCTCGGTGTAGTTGGCTTCGCCGTAGGATTGCACCCGGCCCTGTTTCTGGAAGCTGTTGACCTGGGAAAATTCTTCCTTTGAGCCGTGCCGGTAAACGGCAAAGGTTCTTCCCCCGAACTGGTTGATGATGGAAAAAACCGGAATATCGCTGGGGCCGTCGGCCACATAGATCATATTCTGAATAGGCACGCGGCGGTCTTCGTCCGGGATCGTGGCATTCACGTCGATATCCGGAATCTTGTTGGTGCCCTTGTTAATTTCAAACACGGCCCGGGTTTTGGTGGTATTGTCCAGAGCATAGGCAATCTGGGTCAATATTTTCGACTGGCTCTTCTGGGCTTTGAATGTTTTATCCAAAAACCCCGGCGGCGGCGGATTTTCTATGAATTCGCATCCCCACACACCGTCAATATAAGGCGCAATTTTGCTGCCCAGGATCATCTGGCGCAATCCGGTGGAGACAATGTAATGCTCCACCTGGATTTCATGCTGGCGATAATCGGGTCGGGTGCGAACATAATTTTTGACTTCATCAAAGAAATCCGGGAGCCCCGGATAAAAGGAAATTTTTGCTCCCAGTTGTCTTAAGGTGTCGTTGTTAAGGCCCTTGAAAATCCCCTCTCTGGTGTAGGTCAGGATGTGATTGAGGTAAACCGTATCGGACGCGATCAAGCTCATCCCGTTTCTTTTATAATATTCCGGCAGCGCCTGGACTTCTTGCCAGAATTTTTTAGGATTCACCTGGTATTTTTCAAACAGGGGTTCCTGCATGTAGCCGGGTATCAATGTTTTGTCAAAGTCCCAGATGCAGGTGATGATGTTTTGTATAAAAAGAGGCTGAACCATAATAATAGAATGTTGAAATTCGCATGCCCGCCTCGCCTGAGTCCGCCTCAGGCTCGCGACCCGCCTGCCATGCAAGGCACTAGCGGGCAGGTGGCGGACAGGGATTTTAGATTTCGGATTTATTAATGGACCTGATCCAAATTTATTGCATACTTTTTGAAAGGTCAAACGATATTAGTTTGGCGTCGGAAAATTCGGCTCGGATGGTTGCCTTTACCGTCCTATCGGGGGCTATTTTAGCATCCCGTGAATCCGGTGAATCCCTTTTTGTTTCGGAAGGGTTTCCTTTCTGCTTCCACTCATAGACGTAGGTCAGATTTTCATCCGATTCACCCTGGGGGGCTCCCAGGATCGCTTTCATCCGGCTTCTGCGCATTCCAAGGTTTATGCCGCTTTCTGTGGCCAGATGCCCTGAAACCAGAGGTGATTTTTCACAAAAATGCCATTTATAAAATTTCTTTTTTTGTGACAGCAATCTAAAGCCGGAGCACTGGAAATATTCGAAGGCAAATAAAATCAGGGTTTCGTCTTTGTCGGAAACATAACACACCTGCGTTACATCCGGCCTGGCTTCATCCTTAAAGGAGATGCCCGGGCCTAATTTTGAATAAATATCCTGCGGAGCGCAGTTTCCGATAAACAATCCCAGTATTCTAAAATTGGATTCATCCAGCGTTTTATCTGCGCAGTGTGCTGTTTCGACAAAACCGATAAGCAGACAGGCTGACATCCAACAAAATAGAATGGAATTGATGGGGGTTTTGATCATGGGTGGACACAGTTTTAAACTATAATTTTGACCTGGACGCTACTCCGGATTTCGACTTTTCTAAATAGCTCCGGGCAATGGCGCTTCAATTGGTTTCAATTCCTGGATTACCTTCCGAAGATAATTCGAAAAATACAGCATTGGAGCCTAAGTACTTTTGGCCATATTTAAAGGTAGCCGGCGGTCTCAAACCATTTAATTGCATCGGCAATACTTTCTTCCAAAGGGCGCTGGCCGAGGCCCAAGCCTTGCCTGGCCCTGGTGCAATCCCACCAGGAATAATGGCTGCCCACCCGGGCCCAGGAAGCACTGGTGACCGGAGGCTTGCCGGTGATCCGGGACAGCATTTGATAGCCCAGGCCTGAAAATACAGCCATCCAGGACGGAATCCTGAGAGAGGGGGATTTGCCTTTGCCGGCAACCTTTACAATAAGATCAAAATACTCTTTGATGCTCAAATTCCTGTTTCCAAGAATATATTTTTTCCCCGCCTGACCCTTTTCCATGGCAGCCACAATTGCCTGGGCACAATCCGTGACATCGATCAAATTGATGCCGCCATCCACGTATCCCGGAAATTTGCCCTTGAGAAGGTTAATAATCAGCGCCCCGGTCGGGGTCGGCCCGATGTCCCGGACACCGATGGGATTACTGGGATTGACAATGACCACCGGCAAACCGCTGCGGGCAAATTCCAGGGCTATCTGTTCGGCGCGGTATTTGGAGATGAAATAGTGATCCTTGGTCGCATTCAAATTAAATTGGGCGGATTCATCGGCCGGTGTTTTGCCGTGGGCCCCCAGGGCGGCCACCGAACTGCAATAAACAATTTTTTTAACCCCGGCCATCCGGCAGGCCGTCAGGACATTGCGGGTACCTTCCTCGTTGGCCTGGTACATCAGGCCGGGATCCGGCAGCCAGCTGGCATAGACTGCCGCCAGATGATAGACACTGTCGCAGCCTTGCAGGGCCCGGTTCAGGGAGTCGATGTCGCGGATATCACCATGGGCAATCTCGATATACAAGCCATCCAGATTTTTCATGCTGCTGGTTTCCCGCACCAGGCAACGAATTTTTGTCCCTTTCTCTGAAAGTTCGCGTGCAACAGCCGAACCGATAAAACCCGTTGCACCGGTAACTAATACAGTCATGAAAGATTAGCTCCTTTGATCAATTTCCTTTTAATAAATATTTAGCCAATCGTTTGCCGAGGCCGATAATGGTCAGCACCGTGGGCCGATCCAGGGCTTCGGGAAATACGCTGGCATCGCACACATACAGACCCTCAATTTCACTTTTCAGATTTTGGTCCAGCATACTGCCGATCCGCACCGTGCCGCTTGGATGGGTGCCGATCAGCGGGCGCATGAAAATGCTGGACTTTTTAGCACCGGCCTCAATTAAAATCCGCCTGCACACCTGGTAGGCTTCCGCCAGACGCTCATTATCGCCGGCTGTAAGGGGTTTGCGGATTTTGCCATCCGGGTAGATACCGCCCGAAATGTCGTCTTTTAATTTGATCATGATGCCCAGCATTTTATGCCACTGGAACCAGCGCAGGGCAGGGCGGATGCCTTTGCGAACGGCGGCCAGGGGATACATCAGCCACGGATCGGTCAGCGTGCTGAGCATGTAGCCGGTGTCCGGGCTCTCCCATGACCACGTCATGGGGGGCTCTTTGCCGGTGCCTTCTTCGCGGGCTGCACCGTAGATCATCACCGTGGTGTCCATGGTCATGCCGACGCCGGCCTGGTTCAATCCTGATTGCTGAAGGATGCGGGGAGAGCCGATTCCACCGGCTGCGATGATTACCGTTTCGGCCCGGGCGGTAAAAGGCCTGACCCCTATGCGGCCTTCGACGCCCGCGGCATGGCCGTCTTCGATGATTACCTTTTCAACACGCGCGCCTTCTGTCAATTGGGCGCCGCCGGCCACGGCCTCAAACACCCACTCGGCCGCATTCCATTTTGCCCCGCAACGGCATCCCAGCATGCAGGTCGCCTGGCAGTTAAACCCTTTGGCATTCTGTTCACTTCTTTGCGGGTTGACAAATTTGGGCTGGGCAAACCATTCGTAACCCAGCGCCCGGCCGGCTATGGCGATCCGCGTCGATGCGCTGCCTCTCAAATCTTGCGGCAGCGGCTGAATACTTAATTCCTCCTTGGTCTGCCTGACTTCAGCATCAATGTCGACCCCGTATTTATCTTTGAGCCAGCCGGGAGGTTCAGCCGCACACCCGCAGTACATGCTGGTCGCACCGCCTACCATAATGGGGGCGATGATGTTGAGACCTTCTTCGGTAAACAGCAGGCTCATGCGTTCTGAGTACCGGATGGCTCCCAGGTAAGTCCCATAGTAAAACCGTTTGCGGTGATCGTAGCCGCGTTCGAGAATCAGGACCTTTTTCCCGTTTTTGGAAAGCTCCCTGGCAACGGTGGCACCTCCGGGACCGGAGCCGACAATTACGACATCTGCTGAAAGGTTTATTTTACCGAACATGGTAACCCCAATTTAAAAAAGATAGACTACATTAATTTTCGGCAATCTTGTCCGCCTCGGGTGGATTAGGCACTTTTGGCATTCTTGTCCGCCTGGCTCTATGGCGGGTTAGGCAATTATTCAAAAAAATCCTGAAGCGGTTTTGGTAATTTGCGATAATCCATGGAATTGGCCTGGTCCGTCAGGTCAACTGAATTATAGGTGTGCCAGTATAAAACCGGAGCGGCAGTTTTTCCCTGGTGTTGACAGTAATCATATACGGCCGCAAAGGCCTTGGAGGTATAGGTAGTATCCAAATTGATGCCTTCCCGGTCCTTTAACAGCCGGGACACTTTGCTTGCGGCTTTGGTGGGCACACCGTAGCCGTATCCAAAATAGTCATGCAGGATTTCAGGCCCCCTGATGTTTATATCCGGCAGGCGCTGACAGCGCTGCTTTAAAAAGGAATAGGTTCGATTCATCAGCTTTGCAACCGTGTTTTGGGTGCAGGCCTGAAAAGGGCCCAGGTGAGATTCTGATACCCGCACGCCCGTCAACCTGGTTTGCAGTCCGGCCAGTTGAAGTCCTAACGTCAAGCCAGCCAGGGTGCCGCCTGATCCCAGGGGGCAGATGATAACCTCGGGTTCCGGCATCTCACCGCGGTGGATTTGTTCTTTTAGCTCAAAGGCCGCATTCACATAGCCGATGGTTCCCGCGGGATTGGACCCTCCGGCATATACAAAGTAAGCGCCGGGGTGTTTGACTCTTTCCAGGAGGTAATACGACACCACTGTATTCCACAGAGTTGTTTTATAATTTGTTTTGGCCTTGAATTTAGTAAACAGGAGCAAATTCTGTTTCACACCCGGCGTAACCGGCTGCCAGAACAGCAGCAGGGTGCACCGAATACCCATTTTTTCACAGAAAACAGCAGTGGCCAGACCATGATTGGTGCCGATTCCGCCAAAGGTGATGATATGGGCCGCATTTCTTTTCCTGGCTTGCCCTAAAATGAATTCGAGTTTTCTGATTTTATTCCCACCGTATACCGAAGAGCTCATATCGTCGCGCTTGATCCAGAGGTTCTCAAATCCCGATTGATGAAGCTGCTGGACGGGGGTGGGGAATTTTCCCAGGGATATCCTGGGAATTTTATCCCCCAGTTCAGGATATTCCTTGAACAAAACCGGCATTCTGGATTTTTCAGATATCCCAATTGGTTTCATTTTTGCTCAGATCTTCCAGTTTAAGGCCAGTTGAACAAAGATATCTTTTTCTGAAAAAATAATAGGCGCCACCGGATAGGACAAACGCCAAAAAACCGCCAACCTTAAGCGGTGATTTTAAATCATACAGGATCAAAAAGCTGAAAAACACCACCATCAGAATCCCCACTACCGGACAAAACCACAGCCAAAAACCCTTTAGCTTAAAAGCTGACCTGAGATATCGATCGGGGTGAAGCTTGGGCAAGCGGATGGACGCAATCTGGATGGGTACCAGGATCATCAAAGCACCCAGAGCCGCAAATGAAGCCAGGGTTTCCAGGGACAACCCCGCTGCAATACCGGAGACGGAGAATATCCAGATGAGGGTCAACAATATTTGGGGCGTACCATAATGCGGATGCAGGCGGCCGAACCAACCGGGCAGCAGCCGGTCCTGGACGATCATCAACAGGGACTTTGTCCCCACGATAAACAGGGCATTCAAGGTGGTAATCAATGCCAGGATGGCGCCGCCGGTGACGAAGAATAGCAGTCCGGTTTTGCCTAAAATCAGACGACCGACGCTGATCAGCGGCTCTTTTGAATCCAATAGAACCCGGGCAGGTACAGCACCCACCGTGGCGATTGCCACCAGAACATAGACCACTGAAATTATCGGAAAGGCGATAAAAAAGGCTCGGGGGATGACCTGGCCCGGATTTATGATCTCACCGCCGAGCTCGATAATGCCGTTTGCGCCCATATAGGTAAAGGTTAAAAGGGCGGTCCCTAAAAAAAGATCGGGCAGCCCTTTGGCAGCCATGTTGGAAAAGTTTTGCGGGTCAAGGGCAGCCACTCCCGAAATAGAAAAATAAATCAGGGCCGCCAATAGTATGGTGACAAAAATTGCCTGGATTTGAGCGGCCAGTTTGACCCCCAACAGATTGACTATATAGATAAAGGTTAAAATACCAGTGGCAACCAAGGGAATGGAAAGGTCGGGAAAGTAGACCTGCACATATTTAGCACATCCTATCGCATACAGTGGAATCTGCCCCACGAACGACGCCACCGCGTAAACCCAGATGCCCACAAATGCGAGACCGGGCGACACCATCCGGCTGGGATACTTATAATTGGCACCGGTGGTCGGGATGGCTGAGCCCAACATGGCAATCGGGAGCATGCTGATAAACACGGGAATGACGGCCAACGCATAAGCAACCGGCAGGGCCGGCCCGGTAATTTTGAACACGATGCCGGTAAACACAAAGACGCCTCCGCCGATTGTAAAGCCGATGGCAATAAAGGCCACCGCCGGAAGTTTTAAAACCCGCTTTAATTCAGGAGCAGACATGGTGTCTCTTCAACTATTCTTCTATTCGACTAAATGCCTGACGCTCAAGCACCTTGACTTTCTTTTCTTTTTTTAAGATCCAGGGCGGCTTTGAGGCCTTTTTCTCGAATGACTTTTAGCTTCAGGCGGGTTTCATTGATTTTAAAAAACCGTTTCCCGTATTTGCGCAGCCAATCCTTTCGGATTTCAAAGCCAAGCCCCGGTCTTGTAAACGGATGCAGCATCCCGTCTTTATCCGGGATAACCGGATCGATAATGCCCTCTCTGAATTGCGGAATCCAGGAAGGCTCTTCCAGAGGATACTCTAAGGGGAGTTCATTTTGAGGGTCGGCCAGCACCATGTTCCAGTTGATGTAAAAACCAATGCCGTTGGTCCAGGTATGGGGTGTAAAAAGGCGATCCTTTTGGCGGCACATCTCCATGACCCGCTGAACCTGGGCAATTCCTCCTGCAAAAGTCGCATCGGGCTGATAGACGTCGAAACAGTCCTTTTCAAACATGATCTTAAGCTCATCCCAGCCGTAGTTGAGCTCCGCACCGGCGATTTTTACCCGCGACACTTTTTTCAGGGCGGCATTGCCGTCATAATCCCTTGAGTCCAGGGGCTCTTCCAGCCAATCGATCTGGTTGTCATAGCAGGCATCGGCAAAGGCGGTAGCACGCTCAAGATCCCAGGCCGGCAGGCGGTCGACGATGGAGACCAGCCACCCCTGGTTGGCGTCGACACCCAGAACCAGGTTGTCCCCCACGCCTTTGCGAATGATCTCGATGTGGCGGATGTCCTCTTTGAGGTCGGCATTTTTAACGCGCAGCTTGGCGGTTCTAAAGCCGCGCTGGCGCATGGCCAACAGTTCTTCTATGCGCTGTTCCGGAGGATGCATTTCTCCGGTTGAAAGATAGACCGGAACGGGACGGGCCTTTCCGCCAAGCAGTTCATAAACCGGTTTGCCTTCTGTTTTACCGAGGATATCCCAGCAGGCCGGTTCAATCCAAAAATTGCGCCACCCTAGAAAGCCGGCCTGTTTCAGTAGACCTTGAACGCGCTCGATATCTGTCGGGTCGGCTCCCATCAGGTAACCTCCCAGCAGATCACCCAGGCCGGCCCTTTCTTTGCCCATGGCGGCACCGGCCGAATAGCCTTCGATGCCGTTGTCGGTAACAATTTTAATCAGGGTAAAGCGGTTATGGGTCTGAGGATACCCCGGGATCCAGGTGGGCCAGAAGGTTTCTTTGAGAGGGACGGAAACATGATAAAGTTCAATGGCAGTGATTTTCATCGGTCCTCCTTGTCCATGTTTCACATTTATCTTGTGTTGCGACTGC
>Ga0316191_10004305_pt1 | contig 10612 bp, 7 predicted proteins | sample Eddworburr2cm_MG_FD_204928 | JGI IMG/M metagenome (GOLD analysis project Ga0316191, IMG submission 204928) | Coastal sediment microbial communities from Maine, United States - Eddy worm burrow 2 cm | ecosystem: Environmental > Aquatic > Marine > Coastal > Sediment | place: USA: Maine | collected... | reverse complement strand
GCCTCCCCTGCAAGGTACACAAATGCCATCCGCAAGCTCACTCATCCGCAGTCTCCTTCGGCTTGCCTTCGGTTCGCTGTCGCGTCACCGATCTAGTTGCTGTCACTGTAGTTGACCATGGCCTGCGTCCCGTCGTCGGTAGCAGAGATGATCACCATTACCGTGCGATCCTCAGTCTCTTGGGAAGCGATGACCTGGCCACCCTTGCCGTCGGGTCCGGAGTACTCGGTCTTCTGGACGCTCCACTCGTCGTCTTCGAACTGCTCGACGTAGAAAGCCAGCACGTCATCCACCGATTCCGAGGTGGTCAGTTGGAACGATCCACCCACGCCGTCGGGTGTCGACGCCGAGTAGGTGCCTGTCGTCGTGCCGCCGGGAAAGACCGGCACCCAATCCGGCAGGCTGTCCATGTCGGAGCTGCCGACTCGCATGGTCTCCCCACCATCCGTCGTCACTGTGAACAGACCCTCTTCGGGGTCGCCCGAGGCACTGAACTCCATCTCTCCCTCGTCCGTCTCGAAGCTCAGCTTGCCCTTTTCGATGTCGGCGTAGTTGACCGTGATGACCTCGCCACTGTCCTTCTCGCGAATCGTGATCGTGCCCGCATCCCGATCACTGTCCACGAGCTCGAGATCCGGGTTCATCTTGATCAACATCTCGGCCGCCGCCTCTGGATTCTCCTGAAAGTCCTCAGCGAAGTCACCGACCTTCTTGGCTACGAAGAAGCCGCTCACCGACACGATGATTGCGCACACCACCAGCAGGCCACCGCAGCCAATCGCCACCCAGGCCCACGGGCTCAGACCTTTCTTTTCGGTCATAGGATCTCCTTTCCGCGCTGTCTCTCGAACAGAGACAAAAACTACCACAGCCCCGTCTCGGTCCCGCCTGACGGTGAACTGGGATCGGTGGAACCGCCAGAGGCAACTGGAGCCTTCAACCTGTCGAGGTCAGCCGGTCAGCCCGTCGATACCTGGTCGAGGATCGACTTTCGAAGGGACTCCGGGAGTCGATCCAAGTCGAGCTGCCGACAGGCATCGAAGGTCAGGTCGAGCGTCGACATCACCGACTTGCAGCGCGAGCAAAGCTCATCGGGAGGGACCGGAAACTCGACCCCGCGATCGAGGGCCTCTTGCTTGGCACTCAGAAGATCCAGGCAGACTTTCTGGGAGTGATCCGGTGGCGGTGCCGCCCGCTGGGGTAGCGAGTCGGCCAATTCCTTGCGCAGCGCCAAGCGGCCACGGTGAACCCTGGTCTTGACCGTCGCCTCTTTGAGACCCAGGATGTCGGCGATCTGCGACAGAGACAACTCGGTGATGTCCTTGAGAAGCAGCGGTAGCCGCAGATGAATCGGCAGACTGGCAAGCGCCTGATCGACGCGCTCCTGAGCCTCCCGACGCAGCTGCTCATCGAGCTGGCTCTCCTCGGGAGAGGGTAGCGTCGCGACCATTGGCTGGCCCGACGGCAAGAGCTCCGAGAGCGACTCGACCCTGGCCGGCTCGCCCGAGCGCAACCGATTGCGCCGCTGACAGATTCTCGCCGCGATCGTGTAAAGCCAGCTACTCGGCGCGGAGCGCCCTTCGAACTGATCCCATTTCCGGAAGGCCTGCAGGAAAGTCTCCTGCACCAGGTCCTCGGCTTCCTCGCTGTTGCCGCAGAGCTTCATCCCGAGGCCGTACATCCGCCCGCCCTCCTCATCCATGAGGCGTTCGAGAGCCAGATCGCGGGGCTCAGCAGCGAGTGAATCAGTATCCGTCATGGGATTGGAATCAGTCGGCCCAGGTCGAAAAAGCAACTGGCCGCCGGAGATAGCCCGGCGGCCAGAAATTTGAAGTGGCTCCCCGGGAGGGAGTCGAACCCCCGACCAATCGGTTAACAGCCGACCGCTCTACCACTGAGCTACCGAGGAATATGGGGCCTTTGAGAGGCCTTCAAAGGCGAGATATTAGGAGCCGAAGTCCTCTTTGTCAATCGCTGCCTGGTGCGCAATATCCAGTCGAATCAACTCGAGCCGTCGAGAAAAGGCTTCAGCCGACTCGCCCTGCTCGGGTGACGCAGTTTGCGCAAAGCCTTCGACTCGATTTGACGAATCCTCTCGCGCGTGACGTTGAACGACCGGCCAACCTCTTCCAGGGTGTGCTCCGAACCATCTCCCACACCAAAGCGCATTCTCAGAACCAACTCCTCGCGCGGGGTGAGACTCTTCAGCACATCGCCAGTCGAGTCCTTCAGATTGTTGCCGATCACCGATTCGACAGGCGAGGCAGCGTTCTTGTCTTCGATGAAATCGCCGAGGTGCGAATCCTCCTCCTCGCCGATCGGTGTCTCGAGGGAGATGGGCTCCTGAGCGATCTTCATGATCTTGCGAACCTTCGAGGCCGGCAGGTCCATTCTGGCCCCAATCTCGGCCGCGGTGGGCTCGCGCCCCAGCTCCTGAACCAGCGACCGGCTCGTCCGCGTCAGCTTGTTGATCGTCTCGATCATGTGCACCGGGATTCGGATGGTGCGGGCCTGGTCGGCGATGGCCCGTGTGATCGCCTGGCGAATCCACCATGTAGCGTAGGTCGAGAACTTGTACCCGCGGCGATACTCGAACTTCTCGACCGCCTTCATGAGTCCGATGTTGCCCTCCTGGATCAGGTCCAGGAACTGCAGTCCGCGGTTCGTGTACTTCTTGGCGATGGAGACCACCAATCGGAGATTGGCGACGATCAACTCTTCTTTCGCCCGTTCACAAAGCGCCTCACCCTGCCGGATCTTGGAGATGGTCGCCGAGACCTCCGCCCGACTCGTCCCGTAGCGCTCTTCCAGGTCCTTGATCTTGCGGCGGTACTTGTCGATGCGTCGCCGGTGCAGCGACTGCAGCTGCTTGTTCTTCTCGCGATCGAGCGCGATCTTGGCGCGGCGGATGTCTTTCTCGTTGCGTACGAACTGCGCGTTGAGGTTCTTCAGGAAATCGACCAGCTGATTGCGGGTCTGGAGGGAAAAGTCGATCGAGCGAATGTCCTTGGCGATCTTGGCTACCAGCCGGTCGATCTCGCGCTCGGTCTCCTGAAATTTCGGACTGCCCTGCTTGAATCGCTTCTGTCGCTTCTGCAGCACATCGATCGCCCGGTCGTTCTTCTCGATGCGCTTGAAGATCTTGAGATTGGTCTTGATTCGCTCGCTGGCCTTGGCGTCCAGAGTCTCGTCGGTGTCGTTGGTCGTCAACTGCATCAGGACGCGGTCGTCGCGCTGCGCCAGCTCGTTGAGCCGCAGGAGCTCCCGCAACACCACCGGATTCCCACACAAGGCCTCATAGATCGTCCACTCGCCCTGTTCGATCCGCTGAGCGATCTCCACCTCGCCCTCGCGATCCAGCAGCGGCACGGTACCCATCTCGCGCAAGTACATGCGCACCGGATCGTTGGTCTTTTCCTGCTCGGTGACCGCGTACTCCTGGGCTTCCACTCCGGCCGCCTTGTCGAAACCCGAATCTCCGGTGTCCAGATCTTCGCGGTTCCGATAGCGATCGGGCCGATCGATGATCTCGATCCCCAAATCGCCGAAACGAATGTAGATGGCGTCCAGTTCGTCAGGAAGGGAGACGACCTCATCAGGAAGAAGGTCGTAGATCTCGTCGTAGAGAAGGTAGCCCTTCTCCTTGCCCAGCTCCGTGAGCTGTCGAACCGACGGAAATCTCTCTTCGACTGGAACGGCAGTAGTCAGAGTACTCAAGATTTCATTCCTCCGGGCCGCGATGCAAGGCTCTACTGAGAGCAGTCTTCTCCTCGAGCAGGGTCCGCAGACGATCATCGTCACCGGCTCGTTGCGCTTCGGAGATCTCGCCCGAGAGAACTCGCAAGCGGTGCTGCACCCAACGCCGATTCAGCTGGCCCAATGCCACACCCAGGCCGTTCGCCCCTTCAGCGATCGAACCTTCTAGCAGAAGCCGAGCCACTTGGTCAACTTCTTCGCTGTCGAGGGGCACGCTGGCCACGACCTCTTTCACTGCTGGCCGACGACCCTCTCCGTCCCTATATAGATCACAAAAAGCGCTGTAAATATTCCTGCAAGCAGGGATCAGGAACGCCTCCGGAGGAGGTAGGTCGTCGAACGAAGGGAGCTCTTCGTCCCCAGCCAGTAGGAGTTGCAGCGTCTGTTCTTCCAGACTTCGCACCAACTTGGGGCTTTTCTGGACATCGTCGGACGGGGCCTTCGCGTCCAGGTCTGGCTTGCCGCCGACCCTGCGCCAGAGGATCTCGACTGGTACGCCGAGCCGTTCCGAGGCCTTTTGACTGTAGCTGTATCGCAGAATGCTGTCGCGAACCGACTGCAAAAGCTCGCTCACCTGCTTTCCCGCTTGGGCTTGCAGGCGGGGGTTCTGGTGAACGGCCGGCGGAATCAAGCGCTCGAGCTCCATCAGTACAGCATCCTCTGCCTCGGTCACCGCCCCGAGGACCGCTTCCGGTCCGTCCGAAGTGCGCAGAGAATCCGGATCCTGGTCTTGGCCAAACCGCGCACGCCTTACGGTCAGCCCCTGAGAAAGGAGGAGTGGAAGAACGCGTTGAAAAGCCTGCTCGCCCGCTTCGTCCCCGTCATAGCCCACCACCACCTCGCTGGCGAAGCGACTCAGCAGCCGCGCCTGATCTTCGGTGAGAGCCGTACCCATGGTAGCCACGGTGGCATCTACCCCGGAAGCCACGGCGCCCATGACATCAAAGTAGCCCTCGACTACCAGGGCCGTGCTGCTCTCCCGAATCGCCCTCTTCGCGAGGTCCAGCCCGTACAAGACATATCCTTTGCGGAAGGCCGCGGTCTCGTGACTGTTGATGTACTTCGCCCGATCGTCGGCCAGAGTGCGCCCGCCAAATCCCAATAGCCGACCCGAAGCCGCCCGGATCGGGAACATCAGCCGCTGACGAAAGCGATCGTAGTACTTGCCGGATTTCTGCGAGATGCCGACCAGGCCCGCTGCCTTGAGGTCGGCCAGCGGAATCCGGGGATGCAGTGCTTCGAGAAGATGAGTCCACCCATCGGGCGCATAGCCGACACCGAAACGCTCCACCAGCTCCTGCGGCATCTGTCGCTTCTCGAGATAGGCCAGCGTTTCGGGCGACCGCTTCAAGGCGTCGATGAAGAACTGCGCGGCCGCCTCGAGAGCCGGCTCGAGATCCGGCTCCCGCGGGCCCCCTCTCTGCTGGCGCGGCGGCGGCAAAGGAACACCATAGCGACGAGCCAGCGTCTCGATGGCAGCGGGGAAGTCGTCGCCACTGAGTAGCATGTGGAGCTTGATGGCGTCACCACCACGGCCACAGCCGAAGCAATAGAACAGCCCCTGGACCGGGTCGACGCTGAACGAAGGGGTCTTCTCCCGATGCAACGGGCAACGACCCATGTGCCGTCGCCCGCTCTTGCGGAGACGGGTGTGCTCGCCGGCGATATCGACGATATCCACCACGTCGCGCACCGCCTGCACGAACTGCGGCGTGAGTTGGATGTTGCTCAACGCCATTTACGATCTCCTCATGGTGACCACGGTGGCCCCATCCCCTCCCTCGTTACCGCGCCCAGGTCTGGATCCCGACACCGCCGGGTGGTCCCGAAGCGACTCGCGCACCGCCCGTCGCAGTCGGCCAGAGCCAAAACCATGAACGACTCGGACCTCGCGATGAGGGCTCAGCAGCGCACGATCCAGATAGCTGTCCAACTCATCGAGGGCCGGCTCCACACGCCACCCAATGAGGTTCAGCTCCTTGTCCAGCTCGGCCTCGTCTTCAGCCTCGCGTTGTAGTCGCACGGCCGGCTTCGAATCGGCGGGACTCACATCAGAGCTGCCGGCCGGCGCCAGATCCTCCAGCTCACAGCGAAATCGCTTGCCCCGCACCAGAACCTGGGCTCTAGTATCCCGAATCTCCTGCAGGGTTCCTACCCAACCGAGGCTCGAGTGCCTCACCTCGTCTCCGACTTCGATCGACCCTGCCGTGAATTCTTCCGCCAGCTCGACCCTCGGTGCTGCTTGAAAAAGGCGCTCCACCGAGGCCTCCGGCACTCTCTTCTTTCTGCCGGCCTCGAGCTGCTGCCGCATGGTCTCGAACTCGGCCTGGAGCTGCCCTCTCACTTTGCGCCGAAAGGAATCCAACTCCTCCTTGAGCTTGGTGCCCAGCTGGCGGCGCTCGTCTTCGAGGGCCTCCCGCTGTTCCGACAAGGTCTCCAGCTCGTCCTCGAGAGCGAGTCTCGTGCGCTCCTGGAGAGTCTGTTCGTCCGCCAACTGCCGACGCACGACCTCGACCTCTTGAAGGAGCCGCTGCAAGTTGCGGTGCTCTGGGCCCAGGAGCTCTTCGGCCCGTTCGAGGAGACTGTCGGGCAGCCCCAGCCTGCCGGCCAGGGCCAAGGCTTCGCTACTGCCTGGAGCGCCGGGACGCAAACGATAGGTCGGTCGCCCGGTCTCTGAATCGAACTCCATAGCGGCGCAGGAGGCACCTGGACGCTCCAATGCCATGGCGGCCAGTTGCGACAGGTGCGTCGTCAAGACCGCCAGAGGCTCTTTCTCCAGAAGCTCCTCGACCAGAGCAACGGCAAGGGCGGCGCCCTCGTCCGGGTCGGTTCCCGAGCCCAACTCGTCGAGCAGGATCAGGCTGTCGGGGCCGGCCAACTCCCAGGCCTCTTTCAATCGCAGCAACCGACCACTGAAGGTCGAGCGATCAGCCAGCAGGTCCTGCTCATCGCCAACCGTGGCCACGACAGAAGAGAAGAAAGGAAACCGGGTACCGCTGTCTGCGGGAACCGGCAATCCACACTGATGGGCCAAGGCCAGCAGCCCGACTGTCTTCAGAGCCACGGTCTTGCCGCCAGCGTTGGGACCGGTAATGACCAACAGGCGGCGCTGCTCGTCGAGCTCGACATCCAGTGGCACAACAGGCTCGACATGGCCCGATTGCCCCAGAGCCAACTGCCTCAGCGCCGCCAAGGCTGGGTCGAGAAGCGGATGCCTGGCGCCGATCAGCCGTAGCGAGTGACCCTCGGAGATCTCGGCCAAACGGCCCGAGCACAGGTCGGCAAAACGATCCATGCTCTGCAGCAGATCGAGCTCAGCCACGAACTCTACCGTCGCCTCCAGATCGACCAGGGACTCCCGCACCTCCGCCAAGAGCTCGATGAAAATCCTGCGGCGTTCAGCCTCCTCTTCCTCCAGGGTCTCCTGCAAGCCGTTGTTGGCTTCCACGACACTCAGGGGCTCGAAGTAGAGGCTCTGACCGGTCCCTGATCGACCATGCACCAAGCCCTTGATACGACCGCGGGATCCGGCGTGGAGCAAGAGCATCAGCCGGCCCTCTTTCAGGGAGACGGTCTTCTCACTCAAATGCTCCTCGTGCTGGGAGACGGTTTCCTGCAGATTCTTGTAGAGGTCGTCCCTGATGCGGCGTGACCGCCGACGCAGAGCCGACAATTCCGGGCTGGCATCGTCTCGCACTACGCCTCGCTGGTTCAGTGTTTTGCTGATCCTGCGGCGCAGTGGTTCGAGATCCGGCAGGCTCGCCCTCAAGTCCTCCAGGGCGGGGCACTCCGACGCGCTGACCGCGATCCGATGCCGCGCCTCGTGCGTCATCTTGAGCACCTGGGCCAGTTGCACCAGTTCTCGCCCCGTGACGGCGGCATCACCCTGTTCCAGATTCTCCAGCAGTGGCAGGATCGGCTCATCCTGGCTCTGCACCAGTCTGCCGTCATGCAGCAGCACTGCCACTTCCGACAGTCGCTGTCGATGGCCTTCCAGCTCCACTGACGACTCGACCGGGCGTAGGGCTTCGGCGCGAAGGCGGCCCACATCTGTGACCGCCAACTCTGCCACCAGAGATAGGAGAACGGGCAACTCGAGGGCCGACTCGGAGACTGCGGAGGTCACCCGCAATGGGCTCATTTCCATTCACCCAAGTCTACTATCGAGCTTTCTACAAAAAGCAAAGAGAGCGGGGATCCCTCCCCGCTCTCTGGATCTTGCGAAGTTCGAAGAGCTTGCTCAGCTCAAACCGAGCCGACGCTCTTCCGACAGTTTGCGCATCATCTTCTTGCGCGCCTGGACTTCCTTGCGCTTGCGCTTGACCGAGGGCTTTTCGAAGTGTTGCCTCTTCTTGAGCTCAGTGAGAATTCCCGACTTCTCACACTTGCGCTTGAAGCGGCGCAATGCACCCTCGAAACTCTCGTCCTCTCGCACTGTAACCAACGGCACTATTCAATCACCTCACCTTCTCTGCGACTCAAATTCGGCGCGGCCGCCGCCGCGAGGCGGAAGTCTCGCTGATCCGGCAGTCCTTGTCAATCGACCCGGGTATTTCGTCTCTGCTGGCCCAGGGCCTCTTCAGGCCCGGAAGGCTCTACTCTTCGGCGGCCTGTCCCGGCTTAACCGCCTCGAACTTCACCTGATAGACCGTCATGACGCTGGTCTTCTTGTCAGGCTGAAACCAGACCGCTGCAGCCTCTCCCGTCTCGCTAGTCGGGTAGAACCAGGCAGTGACGCCCTTGTCTTCGTACTTCCGAACGTTGTGCAGGTTGGCCTGACCGAGCAGCTGACGAATGTCGGCTTCCGTCATTCCCTTCTTCACCTGCGAGAAGCGCTCCGCTGACATGTAGCGGTTGGTCTCTGCCTCTGCCAGGGCGGCCTGCAGATTGGCGTTGTCCGGATCGAACATCAGGGCGGTGTTGTAGATCTCGATGGCTCGCTTGTAGTCGCCACCCTTCACGATCCACTCTTGAGCGAGAACGATGTCCTCGTCACTCTTCATCGCCAGCAGCGCCAATTGCCTTTCGGACGGGGGCTCGCCTTCGATCATGGGATCGGCGTTCAGAAGGCCGACCAGCCGCCCTGTGTACTCTTCCGTCAGGGCCGCTACCTCGTCCTCCAACTCTGCCAGCCGAGCCACCGGATCTTCGACAGGCTCCATTGCCTCACCCTCGACCTCTTCCGCCGCTTCCTCTTCGGCCACTTCCTGCGTCGCCGCCAGGGCCACGACCTCTTGCAGATCGGCAAGCTCCTGCCGCTTGGCGCTGAGCTCCTGCTGGGTCTCTTGCAACCAGGTCCATTCTGCCTCGTTTGCCAACTCCTGCTCTGAAGGACCGCCGCCGCCACAACCGGTGGCTACGAGTGCGAGCAGAACTGCGGCAATCAGCAGGCCGTTACGGGTCCCAAACATGATCCGTCCTCCTATCGAGTGCACTCGAGTGCACGGAATTCGAAGGTACCACAGGCCCCTGGCTCCCACAAGCTCGAAACAGCCTGAAGCAAGCCACGCGACCACTGCGTTACGACTATCCTAAACCTCTCATCCTCAAGGAGTTTGGTGGTGTGTTACCTTGACACCGCCAACACGGCCAAGCATACAATAGGCGTCTACGAAAAAACCGTTTTCGACTTCGAAATTTGCTGGAGGATCCGCATGTCTTCGCAGGAGTCTTTTGACGAACTCGAGCCCAAGATCATGGGCCTCGTAGAAGAGGCTATCCGAGAGGTCAAAGAGGAGTACCTGCGGCGCCTGCAGGACACTCGAAACGTGATCGATGAACTCCTCGGCGAGGCGGAGGAGGCCATGGAAGCGGGCGCCGTAGCTGAGGCCGATATCGCCGCTGTCGTCGCACCCGAGCCGGTCGAGCTTCCGGAACCCCCGAAACACTACCTGCCCGACCTGCATACAGCGGTGACCAATCTGGACCGTTGTCGGACCCAGGACGAGATTCTCTCGAGCCTGGTGGCGAGCGCCGGTTCCTTTGCGTCCCGTGCCGCCCTGTTCCTGACTCGCGAAGACGGGCTCCAAGGTTGGAGCAGTCACGGTTTTGCAGCGGGAGACGAGGCTTTCGAGTCTCTCATCCTCGAATACGACGAAGGTTCCCCTTGGGGTCGCCTTTCCGAAGGACGCGGGGTCATCGAACTCGATGCTGACGAATGCACGGAGCTCTGTAGCCGCATCGACAACAGTAGTCCTGTCAATGGCGCCCTCGTTCCAATCGTTCTCAGAGATCACCTTGCAGTGGCTCTTTACGCCGACCAGGACGAAGAGGACGACACGATTGGTCTCTTTGCACTGCAGCTGCTGGCCTATGTAGCAGCCCAGGCGCTGGAGACTCTGCCACTTCGCGAGCGTTCTTCCACCGCGACCCTTCGACTCGCGACTGAAGCGCCGTACGGAGAGCCTGTCCTCTCCCTGTGGCAGTTCGTCGCTCCGCAGGCGGACGTCTCGATCGTGGAAGAGATCGAGGCGGCAGCGGAACCTGCCATCGAGGAAGAGGCCGAAGATCTCTATGCCGCAGAACCGGTCGAGGAGGTCGAGGAAGCCTACGAAGAAGAAGTCGCTGAGGTCGTCGATTTCGACGCAGTCGAGGACGAGGTCGAGGTGACCGAAGAGGCGCCTGAGGAGACCGCAGAAGCTGTCGCCTTCGAAGAGGTCGAGGAAGCTTACGAGGAAGACGTCGAGGAGGCCGTCGACTTCGAAGAAGCCGCGGTGGCCGCAGAAGCACCGGAGGTGACCGCAGAGGCTGTCGCCTTCGAAGAGGTCGAGGAAGCTTACGAGGAAGAGGTCGCTGAGGAGGAGGCGGAAGCGGCTGAAGCCACTGACCTCGAAGAGGCGGAGGAGGCAGAAGCCGA
>Ga0316191_10004304_pt1 | contig 10612 bp, 5 predicted proteins | sample Eddworburr2cm_MG_FD_204928 | JGI IMG/M metagenome (GOLD analysis project Ga0316191, IMG submission 204928) | Coastal sediment microbial communities from Maine, United States - Eddy worm burrow 2 cm | ecosystem: Environmental > Aquatic > Marine > Coastal > Sediment | place: USA: Maine | collected... | reverse complement strand
GGGGGTCTGGTCGAGTATCCACTCGACCTCGTCGATAAACCCCATGCGCAGCATCTCATCGGCCTCGTCCAGCACCAGCGCCTGCAGAGAGCCTAGTTTTAGCGTGCCTCGCCTCATGTGGTCCATCACGCGTCCCGGTGTGCCAACGACGACGTGAACCCCGCGCTTGAGCTGCCGGAGCTGCCCCGCGAATTCCTGGCCGCCGTATATCGGCACCACATGGAAACCCTTCAGGTGCGACGCATAGCGCTGAAACGCCTCCGCAACCTGGATCGCCAACTCGCGGGTGGGCGTCAGCACCATCACCTGCACATGCTTGTCTCCCAACACGATGCGCGAGAGCAAGGGCAACGCAAACGCCGCCGTCTTGCCGGTGCCGGTGGGTGCGTGGCCCAACAGATCCAGACCCTGCAGCAGATGAGGAATGGCCTCAGCCTGGATCGGCGAGGGCGTTTCATAACCCACCTGGTCCAGCGCTTGCAGCAACGGTGCAGGCAACTCGAGATCACGAAACGTGGGGCCGGCGGTCTTTGAGTCGGACATCAGATTACCCTGAGGCAGGAGACAGAACCCGGGCCGCGACAGTGCCTGGGTGCGGTGCATCATACCCTGTTCGCCCGTGCAACGGTCTGATCAGGCCATCCGGATCATCGGCATCAATGGTTGCTGCGTTGCAGCTTCCTATTGCCCGGGTTTAGCGTAAGCTCCCGCGATCGTCTGTGTCCGACCACAACAGTGGATGATGCGACGTCTTCGTACCGCTACTACAAAGGAACTATGAAAAATGAAAAAATTTCTCTGCTTGATCGTAATGCTTTTGCCGCTTTCCGCGTTTTCTGCAGACGGTGACCCCCATGCGTTTGGCACCTACTGGACCGTGACTGGCGTAGACACCAAGCCCGCACGCTTTATGGATTATCTTGCCGATCTGAAAGCAAACTATCGGCGCTCGCTGGACATGCAGGTTGCCGATGGCAAGGTTAAGAGCTACACGATGTTCTCCAACGTCCATGCCCGCGACGGCGAGCCTGATCTGTGGCTGATGGTCGAGTGGAATTCCGGTGCCGACATGCTCGATACGCCGACCGAATATTTTGAGGGACTGACGGCCAAGTTATTTGGCAGCCTGGACAAGGGACAGGCGGCCAGTATTGACCGCGGCGCGATGCGCACGATCATGAGCACGACGCTGCTGCGCGAGATGTCATTCACGAAATAAGCACGGCCTGGCCATTGCGGCCGCCTTGCGAATATTGCGACGCCCGCAGATTGCGGGCGTCGTTTCTTTTTGCAGGCCAGATGTCGATACTGTATTGGTCAGACCCGGTCTCTCCAGTTGTTTGCGCGGATTCGCCTGGCTGTTCGGTCTTGAGCCGTTCCTGTGCGAGCCGGTATCCTAGCTCTTTGGGTCGATCGCCGATTATCGCCGCCGACAAAGAGATGCCACCATGACAAAACTGCCCGTGCTCACTTGCGCCATCGTGCTTGCTCTGAGCTCGTTCCTGGTTCAAACGGCCTATGCCGACGCATTCTCGCTCGATGAATGGAAATCCCGGGTTGAGCAAGAGCAGAGCATCGATGAGATTGCACGTCTATATCTGGAGATCACGCTCGAGACCAATCCGATCGATGGTGGCTCGTACGGGATTCATGGGAAGGACGGTGATCCGAGTTACTACGATGACCGATTGGGTGACCCATCGGCGGAAGGCTGGGTCCGCGCCTACGAAGCTCGCAACTTCCTGCTGCAGCGCCTGGACTTGTTTGATATCGCGGAGCTGAGTTTCGCCGATCAGGTGGACGTCCATATCCTGAAGACCGAGATCGAACTGGCCAATCTGGAGGTATCCCGGCTTGATGAGGTCACTGATCCGTTGACCTACGTTGAACGTCTTGGCGGCGCCTTTTCCGACCTGGTTTTGCGCGACTTTGCGCCATTGGATCGTCGGCTCAGGAGTTTCGGCAAGCGCTGCGCGGCAACCGGTGGCTTCCTGGATGGAGCCAGGAGCTCGCTGCTGCCGCCCTATGTGCAGCCGACGGCGTTGCAAAAGCAGGTAGCGTTAACACGGCTGCAAGGCTTGTTGGGCGAGGGCGGACTGTTCGACAAGACTTTGCCAGATCTGCTCGAGACCTCCGACCTCAGTGACAGCGAGGTAGCAGCGATTCTTGAAGCCTGCGCCAGCGCGGTCACAGAGATTGCAGCGTTTACCAGCTGGTTCGAGACCGCGATGGTGCCTCGGACTGACGGGGATTGGCGCCTGGGACCGGAACTGTACGGGGCCAAGTACGCGCTGTACATGGACTATCCCCTCGATCCCCAGGAACTCCTGGCCAGGGCCGAGTCGGCATTGGACACAACCTACGCCGAGATGGTGAGCGTCTCGCGCCGGATACACGACGAATATCTCGCGGACGGCATCGCTGCTGGCGAGTTTGAGCCAGCGGCGGAGTTGTCAGACAACCAGGTTGTACATGACATCTTTACCCACATTGCGAAGGATCGCTCCACCGCCGAGACGCTGATCGAGGATAGCTATGCGTTGGCTGACGCGATTGTCGGCTTCGTAGAGGAAAAGGATCTGCTGGACCTTCCGCCAACATCGAAACTGCGTATTGAGAACATACCGCCTCATCTGGCCGGGTATGCGGTAGCGCAAATCACGCCGGCGCCGCCGTTCCAGCCGGAACTGGAATCAGTCTGGTTCTGGGATCTCGGTGTGCTGGCCACCTCGGACAGCTATCTGAAAGAGTACAACCGCCCGACACTGGCGATGGTCTATATCCATGAGGGTGTGCCCGGTCACTTTGTTCAGCTGGAGTATTCGAACCGGTTCGAGCGCATCATCCCCAAGATCTTCAGGAATGGTCCAATGGTCGAAGGCTGGGCGACCTATATCGCTACTCAGCTGGTCGCGGAGGGATTTACCATCTATCCCGAGCACAAATTTGGACATGAATTGCAGAAGTTGGTCGATAGCAAGCTGGTCCTGAGATCGATCATGAACGCGATCATCGACATCCGTCTGCACACGACAGACTGGCCGGAAGAAGACGCGGTAGCGCTGATGGTCGAAAAGGGTTTTCAGGAAGAAGGGGAGGCCCAGGGAAAACTGGTACGTGCCAAACTCAGCTCGGTGCAACTTGCCAGCTACTTTGCCGGGCATATCGCGATCCTCGATTTGCTGGAGGAATACCGCAAATTGATGGGACCCGAGTTCAGTATCAAGACGTTTAACGAACGCCTGGTCAGTGCCGGGTCGCCGCCGTTCTTCGTGCTGCGCGAAGAGATGCTGAAGAAATAGGGCTACGCCGAGGCGGCGGCTTGAACAGCCACAGACTGCCCTTGCCTTTGAACCGGGACGCCGGCCATGCAATTGTGCCGGCTGGATGAATGCCCGGCGCCACATTATCTGCCGTGGGCTGCGCTTCGGTGCCCGCAGATTCCGACTCAGTCTGTCATCGCAATCCGCAGCTGGTCACCGATCGGTAAGGTTCGGATGCGTACGCCACTGGCCGCGAATATTGCGTTGGTCAGCGCCGGCGCTGCGGAGGGGATACCCATTTCGCCAGCTCCGGTCGGTATGTCATCAAAGGTCAGCACGTGGGCTTCGAAACGGCTGGGGACCGCACCGATCTGCAATAGCGGGTAATCATCAAAATTGCTTTGCTGCACCTGACCGTTTTTCACCGTGATTTCCAGACCGAGTGCTGTACTGATGCCATCGATCGTGGCGCCCTGCAATTGCGCTTCCACGGCCTGCGGATTGACCGCAAAGCCACAGTCCATCGCCGCGATAATGCGATCGATGCGCAACTCACCCGCAGGGCTGACCGTCACTTCGAAGGCGTGTGCAGCATATCCACCAAAGGTGAAGTGCGTAGCCAGACCCACACCTGTGCCAGCCGGTCGTTTGCGCTGGTAGTCAATCCGCTCGGCGACGAACTTGACCAGGCGGGTGAGCCGGCCCGGATTAAAGGTGGGCCCACCGTGACTGCTGTACTCCATCTCCCGGTTTCCGCCCAGCATTTCGACCCGGATCGTCAGCGGGTCCTGACCGGTCTCGACGGCAATCTCATCGAGGAAGCTCTCGACCACAAAGGCATTAGCGGTGTGGGCCGGGGCGCGCCATGAGCCCCTGGGCAGGCCGATAGGATGATGGAAATATTCCAGTCGGAAGTTATCAATAAAACCCCTGGGGAAGTCATCCGGATATAGCTCGGCCTGCCACAGGTCCTCGTCCGGCATGTCGGGACGCCTGTAGTATTTGCTGCCGCTGGCCAGCCGCTGGGTCCAGGCCACGATCCGGCCTTGTTCGTCCATGCCAGCCTGCATCTGGTTCAGGCCGCCGGGTCGGTAGAAATCGTTACGCATGTCATCTTCACGGGTCCAAACCAGCTTGATTGGCCACCCGGTCTCTTTGGAGATCATTGCGGCTTCGGCCACGTAGTCATTGCTCAAGCGACGGCCGAAACCACCGCCCACACGGGTCATGTCCACGTGGATGTTCTCCCGCGGCAGACCGGTCACAGCGGCCGCAGCGCGCGATGCACCCGACGGCATCTGGGTGGGCGCGATGATGTGGCAGCGGTCCTTCTCCACATGCGCATAGCAATTCTGTGGCTCCATCGGCGCATGGGAGACAAACGGGATCCGGTATTCGCGTGTGAGCACCTTGCTGGCGGATGCGATGGCTTTATCGAATTCACCGTCATTGGTGACGATCTGACCCGTCGTTTGCAACATCTCTTCGTTCTGGCGCCAGAAGGCCTCTGTGCTGTCTGCCGCATTGGGACCTGGATCCCAGTCGATTTCAAGGGCTTCCCGGCCCTTGATTGCGGCCCAGGTAGAGCTTGCTACGACGGCGATGCCGCTGGCGAGGATCAGATAGGGCTCACCGGGTTGCGGGCCGTCGATCCGGAACACGTCCAGCACGCCGTCCACTTTTCGCGCAGCCGAATCGTCAAACGCGCGCACGCGCCCGTTCAGGTATGGTGATCGCGCGATGACGGCGTAGCGCATGTCCGGTTCCCGGATATCGAGGCCATAACGCGTTTTTCCGGTAACGATATCTCTCGCATCGATGGTCTTCTGTCGTTTGCCGACGATGCGGTATTGCTTCATGTCTTTTAGCGCCGGCGGGTCCTCGGGAACCTCGAGCAGCGCGGCTTCGGCGACCAGTTCACCGTAGGGAATTGCCTCAGCGATAGATGAACAAATCACCACGCCCGGTCTCGTGCTGCAATTCGACACGGCGATGCCCCAGCGTGCGGCCGCCGCCGCCATCAATTGCTGCCGCGCGGTGGCGCCCACCTGCCGCATGAAGTCCCAGTTTTCGGTCAGACCGGTGCTGCCGCCGACTCCCTGGCCGCCGTATTTCCACGCATATCCTTCCGCTGTTTTGACGATGCCCAATGGCATCTGCCGGACACTCACGTCCGACCATTCGACATCCAGCTCCTCGGCCACCAGCATCGGCAGCGCGGTGCGTATGCCCTGGCCGATCTCAGGCTGATTGTTACCGATAATCACGCTGCCGTCGGGTTCGATCTGGATGAAGAAGCCGATCTGGCGTTCCCCGGGCGTGCCCTCGGCGATGGCGGCGCTGGCGACCCGGATGGCCGGCAACCCCAACACAAAGCCACCCGCGATCGTGGATCCGGCAATGAGAAAACGCCTGCGGCCCTGATCGATGAGTTCGTTGTCCGTCTCTGTGCTGATGGCCGCCATGTCTACTTCTCCCCCTTGGCGAGCAGCGCTGCCCGGTGGATGGCTTGCCGAATCCGCACATAAGTCCCGCAGCGACACAGGTTGCGAATCTCCTGATCGATGTCTTCGTCTGTGGGTTCAGGAACACGATTGAGCAGGTCCGCCGTGGCCATGATCTGCCCGGCCTGGCAGTAGCCGCATTGGGGGACATCGATGTCTATCCATGCCTGCTGGACCGGATGCAGCGACCCATCGGCATCGGCGAGTCCTTCGATCGTGGTGACAGAGCTCCCCTTGACGCGCGATATACTGATCATGCAGGCACGACGTGCGCGACCATCGATGTGTACCGTGCAGGCGCCACATTGACCGCTGCCGCATCCATATTTGGTGCCGGTCAATTGCAGGTGATCTCTCAAAACCCATAACAGTGGCGTGTCTTCATCGCCGTCGAATGAGACGGATTTTGAATTGACTTCGAAGGTGATCATTTCGTGTGCCCCTGCAGTCGACGAGCGTGCGGGCCGGGCGTTGCGACCAGCCCCTAAATGAGCTGACCTCGACAGACCGCCCTAAGTTCCTATCAATGCGCGCCCTCGCTCGGCACGAAGACGCGTTTCCCTTGGATCAGGTGACAGGTTTCAAGGTTCACCTGCAGGGTTGCGGTTCCTTAACGCAACTTTGTCAGAATGTTCAGCGCGCCGCTGCCAAGCGGTGCCAGCGTCGGCTCTTCGTTGGCCATGGCGCTGACGTAGATAGCCTCGGCGAAATCCCGCGTGTTGTGCAATTTGGCCAGCCCCGCCTGGGTGGTATAAACACTGCCCCAATCCGCGAAGGGTGCGGGTGAGGCAAGCCGATCGAACCAGTCTGCCCATTCCTGCTCAGTGATCACACCGCGCATGGCAACGAACAATATCGGCCGTGACAGCCGCTTGCTCTCGCCATACACATAGAAATGCGTACCGGGTGGCGCGATCTGGGTTGCGATTGCATCACGGATATCCAGTAATTGGGTGCGATCCAGCGCTGGATTCAGGGCCAGCTGCATCAACAGATCGGCGTCATGCGCAACGCCGTGCCGCCAGCCTTCATTTTCGTCGAAACCGCGATAGTCACTGATGCCACGCATATAGGCCGTCCCCGCTGCGACCAATTCGGCACGCTGATCAGCGGAGAACACGGGATCGATCCGGTCCGCCCGCGCGACCTCCGACAGCGCCAGGGCCGCGAATGGTCGTCGAAAACCGTTGCCGCCAGGATCAGGGTTGGCCATCTGATCGATCAATGATGACCGCAAGGCCTCGATGGTTTCAGTAGACAGTTGCTGGCCACGGAGTAGAGTGGCCAGACCTTCATAAGCCACCTGATCGCGAAGCACGGGATCGGGGTCTCCCAGACAGTCGGTCAACGCCAGCGCAAAGCGCTGGCGCTGTTCGGTCTCCTGAATCTCAAAATTCTCCGTCCGGAGCTGCATCAACGCCGCTTTGTCGTAGCCAAGCGGCTGGCAGCGGACACTCGGCGCAGGGTCCGTGCCTGGCTGGCAGGCGACGAGGCCAACTCCGCCGAGAACGAGCCAGAGCGCCTGGATATTTTTCATAAGAGCGGCTCCTGTTCGCGGTCCGCGCGCCGCACTGATTCGTCGGTCGTGACCGGCATTCTGATTCTGACACCAGGGTTTGCACGGGTGAGAAATTGTGTCACCCGGAGGCACGCCGCATGCTCCCACCCGGTATATGCGTCGGCATTGCGTTTCACGCCAGTATCAGACCCGATCGACCAGTTCAGACTCGGGCTCGCGGCCAAGCAACAGGTTCTTCATCGCTCGGAAACGAACCCCGAAATCGAGCTGCAATACATACAGAGCCGGGATCAGGAAGAGCGTGATTACGGTGGCGAAGACGATGCCGAAGGACAGCGAGATGGCCATCGGGATCACGAACTGCGCCTGCACGCTCTTCTCGAGCATGATCGGCATCAGGCCGGCCGCGGTCGTCAGCGATGTCAGGATGATCGCCCGGAAGCGCTGCGTCCCGGATTCGATCACGGCCTGGCGTACTGGAACGCCCTCGCTTCTCGCGGTGTTGATGAAATCCACCATGATCAGGCTGTCGTTGACGACGACACCGGCCAGCGCGATCAGGCCAAACAGCGAGAACATGCTGATTGCGCTGCCCATGACGACGTGACCGACTACTGCGCCGATCAGGCCAAATGGTATGACGGACATGATGATTAGCGGTTGCGAATAGGACCGAAGCGGGATCGCGATCAGCGCGTAGATCAAAAACATCGCCGCAATCGAGGCCAGGCTCAGATTACGCACCAGCTCCATTTCTTCGAGGCTGGCGCCTTCGAGGCCATAGCCAACGCCGGGGTAGCGGCCAAGCAATCCCGGTATGAATTCCTCTGATATTTCCTTAACCACGGCGCCGGGCTCGACGCGCTCCGGATCGACATCCGCCGACACGGTAACGACGCGCTTGCGGTTCTGGCGCGTGATCGATGAGTACGCCTTGCCAAAGCTGACCTCAGCGACGGATGAGAACGGAACCTCGTCGCCGTCGGCAGTTCTGATCCGCATGTTCTCCAGATCCGCTATCGAGCGGCGCTCATCCTCTGGATAACGCACCATGACTTTCAGTTCGTCTTTACCGCGCTGGATGCGCTGAGCTTCTTCACCGTAGAACGCTTGCCGCACCTGACGCCCGAGAGAAGACATGGTCAGACCCAGGGCTTCTGCTTCGGGTTTGATCGTCAGCTTGATCTCTTCGCCGCCCGCGGCGATGGAGTTGCGTATGTCGAAGACACCATCGTACTCCCGCAGTTTCTGCTCAAGATCACTGGCCGCGAGTTCCAGAGACGCGTAATTTTCACCGGTCAGATTAAAGCTTAATGGCGCGTCGCCACCGATATTCATGCCCCCGGAGAAAGTCAGTTCCTTGACGCCGGGAATTTCTCCTACCCGCTCGCGCCACATGATTTCGATGTCCTCGCCGTTGAGCGGGCGGTCATCATTCATCGGCATTTCTGCGAAGATCATTCCGCCAGTATCGCCCTGCGTGAACACGCCCAGGTGATTGATCGGCTTGTCATCGTCGGGATTGTCCTGCAGCCACGCCTGATTGAGATCCAGCGCGGCTTGCTCGAGACGGTCCAGGGCGGCATTACGCACGTGGGGAGCGGTGCCGTTTTGCATCGTCAACTGAACCTGGATGAAATCACCCGGCACATCGGGAAACAGCACGGTGCGCACGACGCCGCTGCTCATCAGCCCAAACGTCAGGATCAGGACGCTGGCGAAGATACTAAAGGTGACACCGCGGTTGTCGACGGCCTTTTCAAGCAGCGGCTTGTAGGTGTTGTCGACAAAATTGTGCAGACCGATCTGTATTCGTCGGTTGAGTCGTTGAAAGAAGCGCGAGAACCACTTGAGCTTGCTTACCTCGCGGTAAGGCCTGAAGACCTCGGCGTCATCGATAGGCTCGATACTGGTGTGCACAAGATGCGCCGGCAGAATCAATTTCGACTCGATGAGGGAAAAGATCAGACACAGGATAACGACCATCGACATGGCTTCGAAGAACGCACCGGCGATGCCGCCCACAAACAGCATCGGCGCGAATGCGGCGATCGTGGTCAGCACGCCAAAAGTCGCCGGCACCGCAACCCGATGCGCGCCCTTGATCACATTGTCCAGTGTGTGGCCGTCGGCGCGTACTTTGGTATAGATGCTCTCGCCAATAATGATGGCATCGTCGACCACGATACCCAGCACCAGAATAAAGCCGAACAGGCTGACCATGTTTACCGTGACCGGCCACGGACCCAGCGGCATCAGCCAGAGGGTGCCGAGGAAGGCAATCGGGATGCCGACGATGACCCAGGCCGCGACCTTCAGGCGCAGGAACAGCGACAGGATAATGAACACCAGCAGCGCGCCCTGGAACATGTTCTTCAACATCATGTCCAGCCGGCCCTGCAGGTAGTGGGATCGATCGATCCACACATCCATGCTGATGCCCTCCGGCAGTGACTCGGCGCGATCTTCGATGTACTGGCGCACCGCTTTCGCGGTACTTAATTCGTTTTGCTGACCGCCGGCCAGGACTCTGAGCAACGCGGTCGGTTCGCCGTCAAAGCGGCCATAGCCATCGGTCTCGACAAATCCGTCATTGATCTCTGCAATATCGCCAAGCGTCAGCCGCGTACCATCGGGAAACGTACGCAATACCAGTTGAGCAAAGTCCAGACCGGTATACACCTGGCCTTCGGTCCGCAACAGAATATCTCCGCCGCTGGTCTTGATTGTCCCTCCTGGCAGATCCAGAGAGGAGTCCTTGATCGCCTGGGATATCTCGCTCATCGTCAGCCCGTACTGGCGCAATACGTGCTCGGATACTTCGACGCTGATTTCGTAATCGCGGTCGCCCAGATACTGCACCTGATTGACCGCAGGCATGGTCATCAGCTCATCGCGGACCTGTTGCGCCAGCGCCTTGCGTGCAAAGGCGTCCAAATTTCCGTGGATCGAGAGGAAGACCACATGGATCGGAATCTCCTGTTTGTAGATGACCGGTTTCTCGGTCAGTCCGGGGAACGTCGAGATTGCATCGACCCGGGTCTTGATCTCATTCAGAATCTCGTTGATATCTTCTCCGGTGGCTACCTCGGCGGTCACCGTGCCCAGGCCTTCATCTGCCGAGGAGTTGATCTTGACGATGCCGTCGATGTCCTGGATTGCCTCTTCGATCTTGATCACCACCCCTTCTTCCACTTCCTGGGGCGCGGCACCGAGATAGGGGACCCGGACCTGGATATTGCGTAGCTCAAAGTCCGGAGTCGTTTGCTTGCGAATGGTGACTGCGGAGACGATGCCAAACGCAATAATCAGCAGCATCAGCAAGT
>Ga0316191_10004303_pt1 | contig 10613 bp, 5 predicted proteins | sample Eddworburr2cm_MG_FD_204928 | JGI IMG/M metagenome (GOLD analysis project Ga0316191, IMG submission 204928) | Coastal sediment microbial communities from Maine, United States - Eddy worm burrow 2 cm | ecosystem: Environmental > Aquatic > Marine > Coastal > Sediment | place: USA: Maine | collected... | reverse complement strand
CTGCTACTCGCACGGATCCGGAGTTCCGTCCGCCGCCGCGAGGCATGGGTTTTAGTGCTTCAAAATTTGTCGGCACATCATTCCGGCTGCGTTCTACCTATGACCGAACTGAAGATGGTCAGGGTTATGGCGCCGTGGAAGAAGGCCTGATTGTGCTGATACCACTCTAGAGTTTCGCATTACAGACTTAGTGAAAATGCAACGGATTTTGCGACGGAAGATAAACGAAGAATTTGTTTCTTCAGGATCAAGCTATGAATAATCGATACTACAGCCTGTTTGCCACTGCCTTGCTCGTTTTGCTGGCGGCACCTGGCCAAGCCGATGATACAGATATTTACTTTTACACTGGCGGGACGGTCGAGGGGGCCGAGCCGATGGTGATGTTTAGCCTGGACTGGCGACCCAACCTGGGTTCTAGAGCCTGTAACGGCACTGAATGCAATTTCCTTAAAGGCGAAGACTTCTGCTGGATGGAAGCAGATGCAGAGGGTGCAGAGGTTGAATTATGCGGCCTGTCGTATACCGATGCAGGTGGTACAAGACAGCCGTATCTGCCCGTGCAGGATTCATATGTTTATTTCGATCTATTACGCGCCGTATTGCGCAAGGTAATGGAGCCGCTCGACGGGCTGCGCTTAGGCCTGATGCTGAACCACGATTACATCAACAATTGTTCGGGCAGAGTTGAAGCGGGTTGCAGTAACGGCGGATATATCGGGCTGGGCTTCGAGTCCTTCCAACTCGATGATGCGAACGGCGCCAAAGAAGAATTCCATGAATTTCTTTCAAACATTCCGGTTCCGCAGGGTAATTCGAGTCACAAGTACCAGGGTAAAGAACTGTTTTTCGAGTTTTTCCGTTACCTGACTGGTCAGGAGATTCTGAACGGCCATGTCGGCTTCGTAGATTTTAATGGTTATCCCGAAGATGGCAGCGGCACGGGTGGTGATACCGGTACCGGCGGCGGAACAACCATTAAGAGCGAATTCTGTCTGGATAACAAAGTTAAGGGTACCACTACAACCTATTGTAAGGATGTTGAATACAATCCCGATACCCAGACAGTTTCATGTGCAATCGTCGACGTCATCACGGGTGTCAGCTATGCGATCTCATGCACGGTCACCGATATTGCTGATGATCCCGACACTGTGCCCGAGAGCGATCCTAAAGGGGACAACAATCTGGATGTCGACAACCCGTCTATTGCCTGGGATATTGATATTGAAGATGTGGGCAATGAGGATTACATATCGCCCCTTCAGGCGGGTGGCCGTTGCACCAAGATATTCTCCGTCAACGTGATGTTCCAGGTGTCGCAGCAGGACGCTGATTCCGACAGCGCCATTGAGAATACTATTCCTAATGGCGGCTTCGGACTGCCACAGAAAGATTTCCCCTCTGTGCTTGAGTACCTGAACGACGCGGATCTTGCTAACGGTGGTGAGAACGGACTGACGCCATACGGCACCGCAGCGGATCTGGATGGCATACAAAACGTAACGTCGTATTTCATCACAGACAAAATCAATAAAACGACCCGTGATTATGCGGCGGCAGGCGGCACCGACGAGCCGTTGGAGCTGGCTGAAGATCCCGAAGGTCTGATCGAAGACCTGGAGAACCTGTTTGACGAGATACTCAGCGTCAGTACGACCTTCGTGTCGGCATCGGTACCGGTAAACGCGTTCAACCGTGCAGAAGTAATCGACAACGTTTATCTGTCGCTGTTCAAAACCGACGACGCGGGCAGGCCGTTCTGGACGGGTAACGTCAAGAAGCTGAAATTCGCGGAAGTCGCCGACGGCAGTGGTGATCGGCAGTTGGTTGATAACAGTGATCCTGACCCACAGTATGCGGTTGCGGCTGACGGGCGTATCAAGTACGACGCGCTGACGTACTGGACTGATGCCTATAGCTTGCCGGCTCCCGATGAAGCTGAACTGGAAGTCGACGGCAAGGACGGGCGCTCGACCGTGCGTGGTGGTGCGGGACAGAAAATACCCGGCATGATTGATGGCAGCATCGGGCTGGTTAATGGGTCGGGCACGAGGCAACTTTTCTACGACGATCTGGGTGAGGCGGATGGCCTGGCAGAACTCGATGCGCTTGATGCCACAGCCGGCATCCTGAAAACGCCCATGGGTGTTGCCACCAACGATGAGGCACTTAACCTCATCAAGTACGCCCGCGGTATGGACGTGAATGATGTCGATGGCGATGGCGATGTAGAAGAGGCTCGAGACTGGATACTGGGTGATCCGTTGCACTCACGACCATTACCGATTAACTACGGCGCGGTCGGTGATTACACCGAAGACAACCAGGCTATCTATGTGGCTTTCGGTTCTAACGATGGCTTTATGCATTTCATTAAAAACACTGACTCGGGCACGCCCGGGGCGGAGAGTGGCGAGGAAGTCTGGGCGTTCATGCCGCAGGAAGTCATGGGCGAGTTGGCGACGCTCGAAGCTAACTCATTGGGCACAGGCCACCCCTATCTGGTCGACGGTTCGCCGACGGCCTACGTGGAAGGGCGGTTTATCGATCGCGCGATCGACGGCGAAGCCGTGTATCTCTATTTCGGCCTGCGTCGCGGTGGCAAGGCCTACTACGGGATGGATATCAGCGATCCCGAGATCCCTGAGCTGAAGTGGAAGATCACTAAATCCGGTGATTTCTCGGAGCTTGGTTATACCTTCTCTGACCCCGTGGTTGGCATGATGCGCGATGGTACTGCCGGCAAGCCGATCGTGATGTTTGGTGGCGGTTATGACTTGAACAAGGACCGGCGCGTAGCCGAGGCTGAGCTTTCTGAAGACAGCATGGACGACGATGAAGGTAACGCTTTATATATAGTCGATGGTGAAACCGGTGAACTGATCTGGAAAGCGACCGGTGATACGGAGCAGTCTGACTCAGACAGCGTTTTCGTGCATGAAGAAATGCGCGACAGCATTCCCTCCAAAGTGGCAGCCCTGGACAGCGACGGCGATCAGATCATCGATCGTATCTATGTCGGTGATACGGGCGGCCGCATCTGGCGCGCCGACATTAATGGCGAGGATACCGGTGCATGGACGATGACCCTGCTCGCTGACCTGGGCCGGCATTACGACGACACCATCGCCAATGATCGGCGCTTTTTCCACCCGCCGGATATTGTCCAGCACAAAGATAACTCGGCGTATGACGCCGTCATCATGGGCAGCGGCAACCGGGCCGATCCACTGGCGGCCGGTGGGGCAGTCAACAATTACATGTACATGATCAAAGACCGGAATTATCTGGTTGGTACGGCAACGGATTCTGAACTGGAACACAGTGATTTGGGCGATGTAACGAATACCTGTCTTGAAGTGGGGTCAGAGTGCACGGCTAATTTGAGCTACGGCTGGAAGCTCGGCCTGACATCCGGGACAGAGCTAAGCCTGGCTTCGCCACTGACCATCGGCGGTGTCAGCTACTTCACCACCTATCTGTCGCCCGGTGCTTCTCTGGAAGAAGCCTGTGGTCCGGATGAGGGGTCGGGTCGTATCTATGCCGTGCGGCTGGAAAATGCAGCGGCGGTTCGTAACTACGACACCACCACGGATGCACTGGAACGTTTCGATGAACTGAAATCCCAGGGTATTCCGGCCGAGGCTATCTCGCTGCCGCCTGATGGCATCCTGAAACCGGATTTGTCCATCGAGAAAACCGATGTGACGACCCGTTTACGCACCTTCTGGCTGGAAGCTGAGGACGGCTCCCTGTAATCAGGCAATAAAGTAGTTGCCAAGTTTCACCAAGGAAACAGGACTAATGAACAAATCGTATGGATACAAAAACAGGCAGACTGGCTTCACGCTCGTCGAACTGATGATTGTCGTCGTTGTAATCGCGATACTGGCCAGCGTGGCAGTTCCTTCCTATACCGGCTATGTGACCGATGCGCGTCGTCAGGGCGCGGCGCAGGAATTGCTGACCATCGCCTCGCGCCAGGAACAGCATTTTATGGATAACAAAGCGTATGCGACGACCCTGACACAGCTGGGCTATAGCGCGCAGCCGATTGGAACCGATGACAACGGTGCCTACGTGGGCGCGACCGATGCGTCTGCCCAGTACACTTTCGCCATTACCTCAACGACAGCCTCTACATCGGGCGTAATCAGGGCTTTCACCGTTTCGGCTATTCCCAAGGCTTCGCAGCTCAGTCGCGACACAGAATGCGGCACGCTTACGTTGACGGAAGCGGGGGTGAGAATGGCCGGTGGCGCACAAAATTCGGATTGCTGGTAGCCATCCAGCCTGCGCAGACCGGTTCTAAACCTTTGTTTGCAGGTTAATTATGTTAAATGAAAGGCTCCGCCAGGCGCGGGGCTTTTTTTTGCACCCGTTTAGGTCACGCCAGCTCAAACTGAGGCCGAAAATCCATCCGCCCCCGTGTCTGTGCTGTCCCGCGCCAATTCGCTAAAAACGTTTCAGGCTGCGGGGCGCTCTACCTGGTTCGAGATCATTGCGGTCATCGAGACTGCGCGGAGCGGCACAATCATCGACTTGATTCGTGCGGTCGCATCCACCTGAACAGGCCCGATTACCACCCAGTCCGTTTAACATAATAAAAAACCGATGCGACATAATGTTCCTCCGATGCAACATAATCTTTCCTGTTAGCCGCGCTGAGCAAACCGCTGGCGAGAGGGTGCGAGACGTGTCGTTGCCTCGTTAGCAAGCGTTGTTTTCGGCGCTGCTTCAGTGCAGTCGATCATGATAACCGGGGGGTAATTTATGGGTCGGTTCAACGCAGTCTTTTTCCTGTGGCTATTTTTTTCTCAACCACTTATGGCCAGCGATTTTGATCCGGATGCACCACTGGGGGATAAATGTCAGGCGGTTCTATGCCACCCCGATGATTCCGCACCGGACACCTATTACGTGAGTCAGTCCACGGGCAGCGATGCAAATGCGGGCGGCCGCGGTGATCCGTTTGCGTCCATCATGGCGGGCGTCACGCGTGCGGTTCCGGGCGACACTATTTGTGTGGCCGCAGGCCTGTACCAGGAGGATGTGGAAATCACCACGTCAGGTACTGCTGATAAACCCATCATGCTGGATGTGTTGGCGGGTAGTGAAGGCAACGTCGTCGTCGATGGCGAGTCGCTGAAAATTCACGGTGCAAGCCACATTACCGTGCGCGGTTTTAAAGTGCAGAACGCCCACAATGGTTTTAGGATTCGCGGGCCGGAAGATCCCTATGGGCCGCCGGCGGTAAACATTCGTCTCGTTGATAACACGACCTACAACACCTTCAGTTCCGGTGTCTCAATCTGGGGTTCCAAATACCAGGAAGATTCAGGGAATTTCGATAGCCTGAACGGCGTGCTGGTGGAAAATACGCTGATTGAACTGGCTAACAACGGTGGCTGGGATGAGCAGATCACTGTAGCCAAAGGTGTTCGCAATGCGCATGTCCGCTACAACGAAATTACAAATTCTGCTCTGGAGAGTCATGGCGGGGAAGGCATTGATTTCAAGGACGGCGTCCGGGACTCCTATATCTATGGCAACTATATTCATGACGTTACGCGCCGCGCTATTTACGTGGATGGCGGGATCGCGGAGGGTGCGCTGACCAGCAACATCCATATTTTTGGGAATTACATGGAGAACATTGCCAACAGCACTATTTATGTGATGACCGAAGGGGTAGGTAATGTCGATGGTGTGTACATCTATAACAACGTAATCAACCATGCGGATAATTCGGGCATCGCGGTCTACGATCACCCGGCCGGTGCCGAGCAAAGAGCACTGTGTGAGGCTGCCAGTCTGCCACCGTGTGGCCAGATTAATAATATAGAAATAGTGAACAACACCGTCATCGATGCGAATCGTGAGCTATGGTGGTCCAATATCCATATCAATCATCCGCTGGTGAACGGTGTGATCCGCAATAATCTTTCGATAGGCGGGGATGGCAGGGCTCTTCGCGTTAACGGCGGCACCACCGAAATGTTGCTCGATAATAATCTCTGCGACATCGATGACAGACGTTGCACGATCGTGGCAGATCCACTGGTGACGGCTGATTTTAAACCGCTGCCGGGTTCGCCACTGATTGACGCAGGTGTTGCAGAAGGTGCCCCGGCGTTCGACTTTGTCGGCGCCATCCGGCCACAGGGCGCGGCGCATGATATCGGGGCGTATGAATATGTACCTGAGAGCGTGCCATGAAAAGCTCTTAATCCACGAGTGAATTGCCAAGCCCCGACAGGTGCGGGTTTTTTGTTGCCTGATTGAGCGATGCACAGCCGCGGAGAGGGGATAGCGGGCAGAAGTGATACGAACCTGCTGCCTCTATGAAAAAGCGCCCAGCCCGCCTCATGCCGAATTGATTAGTGCTATCCGCTTGGGTATGGCGTGCTTGGGCTGGCTTGTTTTAGTTAGCACAAAGTATCTGGCCGAAAGGCGGCGGGAATCGAACCCCAAGTATTGCCGCGCCTAATTGATCCATCAACACGCTCCTGTGAAGTCTTGATTAATCCATAACCTGACAGACTTGTAGATAGGCCAGCCATGAGACCTATCAGTGGTTTGAACCGTGAGTTTAATAGTCCCGTCTGGACGATCCATTAATGAAACTGTGGTTATCGGCTTTTTGCTGAGCCAACCCTTGTACTCAAATGTCGCCCAACCTTGGCCGGACTCAGAATGCATATAAATCCGGTTGAACGAACCTGTAATCGGTGGGTAGTGGCAGAGAACTAGCCCTGACGCGACATCCTGATACCGATTCGATAGAACAGAAGTGCCCGAACCGCTCCAAACAATGGGTTCTTCGGGTGATGTAGTGGTTGCACAAGACGCAAGCAGAACCGCTATTGGTAATAGTTTCTTCATCTGTAAGCCTGTCGAAGCCAATAACGGGTTGCGTCTGGCTGGATGCTTGATCTTCAATAGAACGGGCAATGGGTAATGCTGTTTAGTGTTCATGTGATCATTGTAAGGGGCATACCCATTTCCAGCGATACCCGCCACTTACTCAAACTGACCCCGTCACCGCATCAACCCATGATTTCTGCATGGATACAGATGCTTAATACAAATTGTTGCGTGCGTGGATGCTGGCTTACCAGGCAGACCCCGGTGCCACGGTGATGATCGCCAGTAATCAAGCTATGGAGGCGCTGCTGGAAGTGGATAAGGCCAAAAGAGGTTCTACGTCAGGAAAGGGCCACTTACTTCGTACGTAATACCCGACCTCGGATTAATACTTTCGCCACGCTGCGAACTGAAATACAAGCGATCTCCGGAAGGGCAAAATGCCGGGCCGGCTATCTCGGAACCGGCATGGCCCACAATCTCTATGAGCGGGACAATACTATTGGTCGGAGAAATCGCGACGATCTGCATATTGCCGCCATCCTCGGCGACAAGAATGTCGCCTCCCATTGATACGGTCACGTTATCCACGCCAGTCAAAACAGGATCGGTAAAAAAGTCATCATCGTAAACGATGAAAACCTGTTGCTCGGCGGTATCATATGCCCAAACCCGGTTATCACCTTTGGTGGTAAAAAACGCTGTCTGGCCGTGCATATAGATTCCTTCCCCGCCGTTAAACACTGTGCTTTGGGGGACTTGTAATCGCGTAGGCGTGACTACAGCCATTGGGTCTGGCACATCGTGCCAGGTTACGTCACCTTCCTCACCTGCAACTACCTGAGCCACCTGAAGGGCGCCCACAGACAGGTCTGGGTTTCCATTCAGATCCATCCTTGCCGCAATGAACCGATAAAACCGCCCATCTGGAAGATCCTCCGTAAGATACAGATGCCCCGTTTCACTCTGAACGGCGACCGCTTCATGCGGGAAAACACCGAGTGCCGGGCGAACAATCGCTGCATCTCCGCCCATCGGATCACATTCCCATACCATCCCTTCCGAAAACTCTTCACAAGACAGCCAAGTACCCCATGGTGTTGGCCCTCCAGCGCAATTAGCGGATGTATTCTGCAAAATTGAATATGCGGATATCAGGTTTCCGCCGGAATCGAACCTGAGAGCTCCTGCCCCGCCAAGCCCTCTGGGCGTGCGAATCTCGCTGTTCGACGTATAGACCCAACCGCCATCGTTCACCGGAAAGACAGCGCCACCGTCGGGGTCACTATGCCAAATATAGCCCGACCCCGGGACAGGTTCTTCTCCCGAGCGCGCGACAATACGTGATGAAAAGCCCGCCGGTAACCTCAGGCCATTAGCATCGGCAGGTTGTAGCGCGCCCAATTGGTCGACATTGCTCTTTCTAAGCTCAATGGATTGTGCCCCCGAACTACCATTGCAGCTACTGGTCGCTATTGCCACGGGAATAGACAAGCAAGTCATAAAGCTCTTGCGCAGAAACTCCCTGCGATCCGGATTGACGGCTTGCATGTCCATAGCCGTGGCAATCTGCTTTACACTATTAACTGAACGTTTCACTTTTCTACCCTTAAACTTACGCACCTATTGTTAGCACAATAATGATATTGAATCGCCCCTGATTTGCAGCCTGTTGCTTCCCTGACAGCCGTCTTGCCCTCACCAATCCTGATCTAAATGAAACGATTTACGAAGCCCCGACTCGTTCGGGGTTTTTTGTACCTGATACAATCGGCAACAAGCCCCGGCGTGAGGTTTTAGACCGCGGTGATGCGAGTCGCAGGGGCTAGAAATCGGCCCTTCTATGTTTTGCCAGAGTTTCCGACTATCGGTTCTATCGATAATCAGGGGAATGGTTTTCCTCGGGGGTGGGGCTGGGAGAGGTTCATTCTCAGGAAGATTTTTCTAGCGCGATTTATCGTAGCGCCGATCAATCTCTACCGATCGTGATACAGAAGAAGTACTGGTCGCGCTCAACCTCGCTAGATTTGCGATTACCGTGTTGCGCTAACCCTGGCGTCGGCGGAATTTTTTAGTGCATCACGATTCTTCTTTTTCAATTCCTTTGCGAACGCCGAAGAAATACACGTTTCCGCAAGCAGTACGATCGTGACTAACCCCGCTATACGCTCGGACACGCCGAGATGAACAGCTAAAGCGTAAGCGGCAATAAGCACAGCCAAAGTAATGACGAGTTTCACGTTAAAGGTTACCCCTATTAAGTGAGGTTTATGGGACTGCATTGTCCCTAAAATATCCGTACAAAAGCGCGTTTTGTGTAAGGCCTGCTCCGGAAATGCTCCGGATTTTGTTGTTATTAAATAGGTTAGCAACAGTAACCCATTGTTGTTATTGGTACTCCCTAGGGGAATCGAACCCCTGTTTTCGCCGTGAGAGGGCAACGTCCTAACCGCTAGACGAAGGGAGCATTTTTCTCATTGGTCTTATCAAGGGCGCAGATTCTAGATGAAGTTGCGGCTCGGGTAAAATGAGACCCGCAGCGCAGGCTCACAGGGACCTCGCTTGAGCCTGGCGTTGTCAGAACGGGGTGGTTCGTCGGCTGATTTCCCGCATTGCTTTTAAAGACAACAAGTTGCAATCTGCGACCGGGAGAACGGCCTTGTAAGGGGGTGCAACAGGTAATCTGCCTTACATCCCCCGACGCTGGTATCATTGTGCGCTTTATCCGGTGCTTAACCGTCGTGCGTGAATATTTTTAGTGACTAATTCCAACAATAACGATCAGAATTCTGCAGGTGTTATTCCTCGTCCTGACCACAACATCAGTCGTGCGAATATTTCCAGTGCCGCGGTTAAAGTTCTTTACCGACTAAAAGATGGTGGCTACCAGGGTTACCTGGTGGGCGGCAGCGTGCGCGACCTGTTGCTGGGTGGGCAGCCAAAGGATTTTGATATCGCGACGGATGCCACGCCCGAGCAGGTGCGCGAACTTTTTAACAACAGTCGCCTGATTGGTCGCCGCTTTCGTCTGGCGCATGTGCGCTTTGGTCGGGAGATCATCGAAGTGGCTACTTTTCGTGCCCCGTCGAATGAGGCTGCTGATGATCACGAAGTAGCGGAAGGTAGCGGCCGTGTACTGCGCGATAATGTGTGGGGCACGTTTGAAGATGACGTGTGGCGGCGAGACTTCACTGCTAACGCGCTGTATTACGACATTCGCGATTTTTCAATACGTGACCTCGTTGGCGGGGTTGCTGATATTCGTGACCGAAAATTACGGTTACTGGGTGATCCCGAGCAGCGCTACCGCGAAGACCCGGTGCGCATGCTGCGCGCTGCCAGGTTCGCGGCGAAACTGGATTTTGAAATTGAAGAAAAGACAGCCGCGCCTATAAAAGAGCTGGCTTATCTGCTCGAAAATATACCGCCCGCGAGGCTGTTCGATGAATTCGGCAAAATGTTTCAGGCTGGTTATGCGTTAAGAACATGGCAAACACTTAGTCGGTTCGGGCTGATAGACCATCTTTTCCCGATGACAGCCGAATGGCTGGCGGCGGCTACCGACAGTCGCCGTAGTGAATTTATAGAGTCGGCGTTGCGTAATACTGATAAACGAGTGGCGCAGGACAAGCCGGTAACGCCGATGTTTATGTTCGGCGTGTTGCTTTGGGGCCCCGTGCGCGAGCGCGCTGATCACCTGGTCGAGCACGAGAAGATGTCTGATGTTCAGGCGCTGGTTATTG
>Ga0316191_10004302_pt1 | contig 10615 bp, 7 predicted proteins | sample Eddworburr2cm_MG_FD_204928 | JGI IMG/M metagenome (GOLD analysis project Ga0316191, IMG submission 204928) | Coastal sediment microbial communities from Maine, United States - Eddy worm burrow 2 cm | ecosystem: Environmental > Aquatic > Marine > Coastal > Sediment | place: USA: Maine | collected... | reverse complement strand
ATCTTGCTGGGCTGATATGTGCGTTTCATAACCTTTCCCGGAACCCCTTGTAGAGGTATGTATTCGGTTCAAAAAACGGCCCGCTGGAGGCCGTGCTTTAAGAAGGGCGGCAAGGGTACGCAGATGGCCAGACAGTGTCAATAGACTAGTGTAAACAAAGGGGTTTAGCTGGTTTTGGGGCTGTGGATAACTGCATCTGGCGGCACCACCAGATACGGTATAGACTCCCCCGTCTTTCATCAATTTAACGCTTTTCGGCGCCATCCGCGCCCGTCGGGGAATTTCTTGTCTGCTGAATCGACGCTTTGGAACCAATGCATCCGCGTCCTGCAGGCCGAACTGCCGGAGCAACAGTTCAATACCTGGATCCGGCCCCTGCAAGCAGTCGAAGGGGACTCCGTATTGCGTTTGTTGGCGCCAAACCGCTTCGTCATAGACTGGCTCCAACAGCATTACATGGAGCGTATTTTACAACTTGTTGACGATGGCAGCCCGAATACCGAAGTAATTGTCGAGGTCGGGTCGCGCGCCGCCGCCCCTGCGCCCGCTAAAGGTACAAGGCCGACCGCGGCGCCGATAAAGACGAGCAGTCATGCGCCCGTGGTCTCTCGTCTTAACCCGCTGTTCTCTTTTGAGCACTTCGTGGAGGGCAAGAGCAACCAGCTCGCGCGGGCGGCCGCCAGCCAGGTGAGCGAGAATCCCGGAAAATCCTATAACCCGCTTTTTATTTACGGCGGTGTCGGGCTTGGCAAAACGCACCTCATGCACGCGATTGGCAATGCAATGATCAAGAAGGATCCCGCCGCCAGGGTCAGCTATGTGCATTCAGAGCGCTTCGTCAGCGACATGGTCAAGGGGTTACAGCACAACAAGATTTCCGAGTTCAAGCGGGCGTACCGATCGCTCGATGCTTTGCTGATAGACGATATCCAGTTTTTCGCGGGCAAAGAGCGATCCCAGGAAGAGTTCTTCCATACGTTCAACGCCTTGCTCGAGGGTCAGCGCCAGATCATTCTGACCTGTGACCGCTACCCCAAGGAGGTTAACGGCCTCGAGGAAAGACTGAAATCGAGGTTCGGCTGGGGGCTGACCGTGGCCATTGAGCCTCCTGAGCTGGAAACGTCGGTTGCGATTCTCATCAGCAAAGCGACACAGGAAGGGGTAGAGCTTCCCGATGAGGTGGCATTTTTCATCGCCAAGCGTATCCGCTCGAACATCCGGGAACTCGAAGGTGCGTTGCGCCGGGTAATAGCGAATTACCGTTTTACAGGAAGACCGATCAATCTCGATTTCGCTAAAGAAGCATTACGAGATTTGCTCGCGCTCCAGGACAGGCTCGTATCGATTGAAAACATTCAGAAAACCGTCGCAGACTACTTTAAGATTCGCGTCGGAGACTTGTTATCGAAAAAGCGTACTCGGTCAATTGCCAGGCCAAGGCAGTTTGCAATGGCGCTGGCCAAGGAGCTGACAAACCATAGTTTGCCGGAAATTGGAGATGCTTTTGGCGGGCGAGATCATACAACCGTGTTGCATGGTTGCCGGCGAATCGCGTCGCTTCGAGAGACGGACAAGCGCGTTGATGACGATTATTTGAACCTGTTGAGAACATTGACAGGATAGGTGGATAAGTGGTGGAAAACTTTATCGTTGAAAAGTACCCACAAGCTATGCACAGGTGGCCTACTGTTGACAGGCAATCTGTTCCTAGCGAAAAAGAACTGTAAGTTCCTGATATGATTGATATTAAAAAAGTTATGCACAGGAATAGGCTTGCTTAATAATAACAATAATATTAAATTTTCCAATATTTATTAACAGGTGGAACCTATGAAGTTTACCGCGGCTCGGGAAGCGCTGTTAAAACCATTACAAGCTGTAATCGGTGTTGTGGAACGTCGACAGACGATGCCCATCCTTTCGAATGTACTGATGATTGCACGTGACGGACAACTATCCGTAACCGCGACGGACCTGGAGGTAGAGCTCGTCGCCCAGGCGGACGTCGATACGGAGTCCGGGGGTGAAATTACGGTGTCCGGTCGAAAGCTTCTGGATATATGCAGAGCCTTGCCAGAGGGCAGTGAGATAAATGTCAGTGTCAGCGGCGAGAAACTCGCCGTCAGGGCCGGGCGGAGCAAGTTTAGCCTGGCAACGCTTCCGGCGGCAGAGTTCCCGGTCGTTGAGGACATCAAGGCCGGACAGTCGTTATCGGTTAGTCAGGAGACGTTGGGCAGGCTGATTGAAAAGACGCACTTCTCGATGGCGCAGCAGGACGTTCGGTATTACCTGAATGGCATGCTTTTGGAGACGAGTAGCGGGCATCTTCGCGCGGTGGCGACGGACGGGCATCGGCTTGCGCTTAGCCAGGCGGAGCTGGACGGCAAGGTTGATCAGCAACAGGTGATCGTGCCGCGCAAAGGTGTGTTGGAGTTACAGCGCTTGATGACCGGTGATGGTGACTTGAATATCGAGTTTGGCGCCAACCACATACGTATTCAGCTGGACGGGATTCGCTTTACTTCGAAACTCATTGATGGGCGTTTTCCGGAATACGAGCGTGTTATTCCTCAAGAGTCTTCGAACGAACTCAAAGCCGACAGGGGAGCATTCAAGAGCGCTCTGCAGCGGACGGCGATTCTTTCAAACGAAAAATATCGCGGGATCAGGCTGGTTATCCGGGACAGCGGGGTTGTTTTGCAGGCGCATAACCCGGAGCAGGAAGAAGCGGAAGAAGAGCTCGAAGTCGAATACAGTGGCGAGGACATCGAGATCGGGTTTAACGTGAATTACCTGCTGGACGCGTTGGGCGCGGTGGATGGTGACGAAGTAACGCTGTCCGTACAGGATAGCAACTCGAGCTGTTTGATTAGGCAGCCAGGCAAGGATGATTGTACCTTTGTCGTTATGCCGATGCGACTATAGGTGATGTGCCGCGGGTCAGTGCCGTATCGATGATTCGTCGATTTAAAGTCAGCAACTTTCGTTGCCTGGAAAGTGCTGACCTGGACCTGAGCCACGGCTTCAATTTGATATACGGTGCGAACGCCTCCGGGAAGACGAGTCTTCTGGAGGCGTTGGCGTATCTGGGCCGCGGAAAGTCTTTTCGTGGCGCGGCGACAACGAACCTGATTCGCCACGGAGAAAACGAGTTTGTGCTTTTCGGCGAGACGGAGAGTAACGGTCGCGGCCAGAGACTCGGGGTTCGAAACAGCAAAGACGGATTAGAGGTTCGCGTTGACGGCAGCGGCGAGGGCGGTGTGGCCGCGCTGGCGGACGCGCTGCCGCTCCAGGTTATCGATCCGGAAGTTCATAACCTTGTCGCAGGGGGGCCGGAAATGCGGCGTCGGTTCCTCGACTGGGTGGCGTTCCACGTGGAACATGACCACCTTCATGCCTGGCGGAGGTTTCGCCGCGCGCTAAAGCAACGCAACGCTGCGCTGCGCAGCAAGGCGTCACCGGCGCTGATTCGGAGCTGGAATGCGGAATTCGTCGAACTGAGTCTACTTCTGGACGAGTCGCGGCAGCGCGCGCTCGATGTTGCGTTTGACAGCCTGGTTGAGCACGGTGCCGGCTTGCTAGGTACGGAGTTGGGTTTCACGTACCAGCAGGGGTGGCAAAAGGACCGGAGTCTCGAGCAATCGCTCGAAGAGGGGTTCGAGCGCGACCAGCAGCAGGGCGCCACACAGCACGGACCGCATCGGGCGGACCTGAAGATTAGTTACGACGAGCGGCAGGCCCGGAAGCTGGTTTCACGCGGTCAGCAAAAATTGCTGGCGAGCGCGATGATTCTGGCCGCCACGGAGACTGCTCAAACGGCGCTGGAGCGACCGCTGTTGCTGTTGCTCGATGACCCGGCCGCGGAATTGGACGGCGACTCGCTGGGGCGGTTGCTTGCTGCGGTACGTGGGCTGGGGTGCCAGGTCGTTGCGTCAAGCCTCGAAAAAAACACCCTTGAAACGCCTCCCGGCGCGGCAGTGTTCCACGTGGAACATGGAAAGCTCGTGCGAGAGACGGCGTCGTAGCGTCATATTAATTCGACGGCCGGCAGAGCGCCGAAAATACCTTAAAAAATAGTACTTTGAGGCTACTTTAAAGGCCCCGTTTTGGTACAATGCGTCGGTTGACCTCAGAGGACCTCGGATGACCGATCCAAAAGAATATACTTCCAGTAATATCAAGGTGTTAAAGGGCCTGGAGGCCGTTCGAAAACGGCCCGGCATGTACATCGGGGACACCGATGACGGCACCGGCCTGCACCACATGGTTTTCGAGGTTGTCGATAACTCCATCGATGAGGCGCTAGCCGGTCACTGCGGCACGATTACGGTCACCATCCACGCGGACGAATCCGTTACTGTGAGCGATGATGGCCGCGGCATCCCGGTCGACCTGCACCCGGAAGAGGGGCGCTCGGCGGCCGAGGTCATCATGACCGTTCTGCATGCGGGCGGTAAATTTGATGACAACTCGTACAAGGTATCCGGCGGACTGCATGGCGTCGGGGTCTCGGTCGTCAACGCCCTCTCGGAACACCTGGTTTTGACCATTCATCGTGATGGACAAACCTTCCAGCAGGAATACGTTCATGGTGAGCCCGTCGAGCCCCTGGCCGTTGTTGGCGATACAGATCGCACTGGCACGACGCTTCGCTTCAAGCCCAGCTCCGACACCTTTACCAATATCGAGTTTCATTACGACATCCTTGCTCGCCGGCTGCGCGAGCTTTCGTTCCTGAACTCGGGTGTCCGTATTCACCTGGTTGATGAGCGCGAGGAAGACAAGGAAGACTTATTCGAGTACGAGGGCGGCATCAAGGCGTTTGTCGAGCACCTGAACCGGAACAAGACGCCGATCCACAGCACCGTTTTCCATTTTATGGTGATGAGAGACGATGTCGGCGTCGAAGCCTCACTGCAGTGGAATGATGGCTACCAGGAGAACATGTTCTGTTACACGAACAATATTCCTCAGCGCGACGGCGGCACTCACCTGGCCGGGTTTCGCTCGGCACTGACGCGCACCCTGAACGGTTATATCGAGAAAGAGCTCTCGAGCCACAAGGACAAGTTTACGCCCAGCGGAGACGATGCCCGTGAGGGGCTGACAGCGGTGTTGTCTGTCAAGGTGCCGGACCCGAAGTTCTCATCACAGACAAAAGACAAATTAGTTTCATCTGAAATTAAAGGCATTGTTGAGCAGGCCATGGCCGCTCGCCTCGAAGAGTTCTTGCTCGAACACCCGCAGGAGGCCAAGGCGATAGTTTCGAAAATCGTCGACGCGGCCCGCGCGAGGGAAGCCGCCCGCAAGGCGCGCGAAATGACTCGACGGAAAGGCGCGCTCGATATTGCAGGCTTGCCGGGAAAACTTGCGGACTGCCAGGAAAAAGACCCCGCACTGTCTGAGCTGTTCCTGGTGGAGGGCGACTCGGCCGGCGGCTCTGCCAAGCAGGGCCGGGATCGGCGCACACAGGCCATTCTGCCGCTTAAGGGCAAGATCCTGAATGTCGAAAAAGCCCGCTTTGACAAGATGCTTTCGTCTGCCGAAGTTGGCACGCTGATAACCGCGTTGGGCACAGGTATCGGCCGGGACGATTTCGACCCCGACAAGCTGCGCTACCATCGGATCATCATCATGACCGACGCCGATGTCGATGGTGCGCACATCCGTACGCTGCTGCTGACGTTTTTCTATCGACAAATGCACGAGCTCATCGAGCGCGGTCACGTGTATATCGCGCAGCCACCGCTATACAAGATCAAGCGCGGCAAGCAAGAGGTTTACGTCAAGGATGATGCCGAGCTCGACGCCTACCTGTTGAACTCAGCGATGGACAATGCTGCGTTACACGTCAATGCAGAGGCGCCGCCATTGACCGGTGTGGCCCTCGAAACGCTCGCGAAAGAACACATCGCCGTCGAGAACATCATTGCCAGGCTGTCTCGTCGCTATGACGAAGTTGTTCTTCGCGCGATAAGCGGGCTGCCAGGCGTTGATGCAGAAATGGCGGAGGACCTTGATGCACTGGAGGCCTGGACAGAAAAGCTGGGTGCTGCGCTGCCCAAACACACCGGAGACCGCGCCGAGAGTAATGGCGGCGGCAGCTTTGTTGCTACGCTGGATCGCGGTGATGAGGATGGCGAGGGCGTGCGTATCGCGATTACAAAGGTCAAGCACGGCCTTGGCACGACACGCCATCTGCCCCGCGAGTTTTTCGGCACAAATGAGTATCGGCATATCATGGCGCTTGCCGAGAAGCTCCGCGACCTCCTGTCGGAAGGCGCATTCATCAAGCGCGGTGAGCGCGAGTCGCCGATAGAGTCATTTTCAGACGCAGTCGACTGGCTCATGAGCGAGGCGCGTCGGGGCCAGTCAATCCAGCGCTACAAGGGGCTTGGCGAAATGAACCCCGACCAACTCTGGGACACGACCGTGAATCCGGAAACGCGCCGCCTCATGCAGGTAAGAATCGAGGACGCTGTCAAGGCAGACGAGATCTTTACGACCCTCATGGGTGACCAGGTCGAGCCGCGCAGGGAGTTCATCGAGAACAACGCGCTTACCGTCGAAAACCTGGACGTCTAGGTAGGGCCACGGCTGAATTTTTTCGCCTCGAACATGTCAGACACCACATATACAGAGCTGCCCGGTGCAGGCCGGGCTCACAAGACCTTGGAAGGGGAATGGAAGTGAAAAAACTATTGATCAGCGCAGCAGCGCTGCTCGTTGTTGCCGCGTGCGGCCAGGAGGCAGAACAGCCTGCTGTTGAGCAGCCAACAGCGGAGGAGCCAAAAGCGCTTGTCTCCGGAGTAGACATCACCGGCATGGATACCAGCGTTCGACCGGGGGAAGATTTTTTCGGATACGTGAATGGCACGTGGGTCAACGCCACCGAAATGCCGGCCGACAAGTCGCGTTACGGCCTGTTCGACAAGTTGCGTGATGAGTCCCAGGAAAGCGTCAAGAAGATCATCGAGCGGTCTGCGACTGGAGATTTCGAGAAGGGAACCGACGAGCAAAAGGTGGGAGACCTTTACAACTCTTTCCTCGACTGGGAAGCGCGCGACACGCGCGGCATCGAACCACTGCAGCCGGAGCTTGATCGTATCGAGGCGATTTCAGACTACGATGAGCTCGCCGTGTACTTTGCGAGCAGAATGACGCGCGGTTTCGACGCGCCTTTTGGTGCGCAGCAGCTCACAGACTTTCTCGATCCGAGCAATTACGCGATTCTGATAGCGCAGAGTGGCCTTGGTCTCCCTGATCGCGAGTATTACCTCAACGAAGACGAGAAGTCGGTTGCAATCCGCGCGAAATATGTCGCCCACATCGAAAAGATGTTCGATCTCGCCGGATTCGAAGGCGGTGCCGAAGCGGCGAAAACGAGCATGGCCCTGGAGACTCGCCTCGCGGCCGAACACATGGCAAAGGAAAAGCTGCGCGACTACATGGGTAACTACAAAAAGTACGCATTGGCCGACCTGCCGGGCCTGATGCCGAATTACAACTGGGAAGGCTGGCTGAATGAGCTCGGCATCCAGGATCTCGAAGAGATCGTCGTTTTCACCGAGGACTACATCAAGGCGCTCGACGGGATCATCACGGATACAGACCTCGACACCTGGAAGACGTATCTCCGGTGGAGTGCACTCAATGGCGCGGCGAGCCGCCTGACGCGCGAGCTCGATGTACAGAACTTCGAGTTCTACGGAAAAGTCCTGTCGGGCACAGAAGAACAGCGGGCCGACTGGCGCCGGGCAGTAAACACTGTCGATGGCGTGCTGGGCGAAATCGTTGGCAAGGTCTATGTCAAAGAGTATTTCCCGCCCGAGGCGAAAGAGCGGATGCTCGAGCTCGTTGGCAACCTCGTCAAAGCGTATGAAAAGAGCATCAAGGAGCTCGACTGGATGGGCGAGGAGACCAAGGTCGAGGCGCTCGACAAGCTATCCAAGTTCACGCCCATGATCGGCTATCCGGACAAGTGGCGTGATTACACGGCACTGGAAATAGAGGCCGATGATTACTACGGCAATATCGAGCGTGCTGCGTATGCCGAATACCAGCGGCAACTGGAGCGACAGGGTGGCCCGGTCGATCGCCAGGAGTGGGGCATGAACCCGCAAACGGTGAACGCGTATTACAACCCGCCGCTGAACCAGATCGTCTTCCCGGCAGCCATCCTGCAGCCGCCGTTTTTCAATATGGAAGCGGATGACGCTGTTAACTACGGTGCAATCGGTGCGGTTATCGGTCACGAGATCGGACACGGTTTTGATGACAAGGGCAGCACGTTTGATGGTGACGGCGTCCTGCGGAACTGGTGGACAGACGAAGACCGCGCGGAATTCGAGAAACGCACCGGCGCTCTCATCGCGCAATACGACGCTTTCAAACCGTTCGACGACCTCGCAGTGAATGGTGAGTTCACGCAAGGCGAAAACATCGGCGATCTCGGCGGCATCACGATTGGCCTGCTCGCCTACAAGATGTCGCTGGGCGGCGAAGAGCCGCCAGTCATCGACGGCTTCACGGGTGTACAACGGGTATTCCTCGGCTTTGGGCAGATCTGGCGCGGCATCATCCGCGATGAGGAACTGCGTCGCCGTATCGCCACCGACCCACACTCGCCGGCTATCTATCGCACTAATGGCCCGGTTCGTAACGTGCCGGAATGGTATGAGGCATTTGCTGTCGAAGAGACGGATGCGCTTTACCTGGCACCCGAAGAGCGGGTGAAGATCTGGTAAGCCGGTGACCGACAAGCGCAACTTCATTTTCGCGGTAATTGTATTTCTCGCGCCAATTGTAGTTGCCTGGTATGGCCTTTCAGTCGCAGCAGCAGCGGGACTCGTCATCCTGCTGCTGCTCGCCCGCCGGCTCGATGCCTTTCCAAGAGCGGTATCCTATGTCGACAGCCTTTACCAATCCCGGTAAGGAGGAATCATGAAACGCTATGCAAGCCTGCTTGTCCTGATGTTCCTGGCCGCCTGTGCAACCACGGGCCAGGAAGAGAAGATAAATGCCGTAAAAGACTTCATCGAAGTCAATCAACTCGAGAAGGTGAATGCGATCCGGACCTTCGACCAGCTCGGGCAACACGTGCTGAACGATCGCTACGTGATTGTGAACACACGCAGGGACCAGTACCTGCTCGAGTATTTTTACCCGTGCAGGGACGACCCGTTTACGCGGCGACCCAAGCCCGACATTCGCCGGGACTCCACGGCGATCTACGCGCGCAGCGACACCTTCCGCGGTTGTCAGATCGGGGCCCTGTACCCAATCTCCAAAGACCAGGCGGAAGAGCTCAAGAACATTGGTGAGGCGCCGGGCGAGCGGTAGCCCGCAACCGGCGACGCGACGCCTCAGGGAGACGGTTTGTTGCCCGACCCGTCCTGGTAGACGGAGCTGATCTCGGCCATCTTGTTCTCGACCCACTCCTGAACGAGGAGGTTGGTCTCTTTCGGCGACCGGCCCCGTGGATCTATCGGGGGGCCGACACAAAACCGCACCAGCCCCGGGCGCTTGATGAGCTGCCGTCGCGGCCAAACGTCGCCGGCGTTGTGAGCGACGGGAACGATCATCACCCCAGCCTCTTTCGCGAGGGCGGCACCGGACACCCCGTACTTGCGTGTTTGCCCCGGATCGACGCGCGTTCCTTCGGGGAAGATGGTCACCCAGGTCCCGTTGGCGAGCCTTTCTTTACCCTGGGTGATCACCTGCATGACCGCGCTGCGTCCCGCGCTGCGCTTTATTGCCATGGGCTGCAGCACCAGCCTGATCGCCCAGCCGATAAACGGCACCCACGTGAGCTCCCGCTTTACTACCCAGGCCGTTGGTGGAAAAAACGGAACATGCCCGTAAGTCTCGAGCGTCGTCGTGTGCTTGATCATGATGACGCTCGGCTCGTCCGGGATGTTCTCTTCGCCCTCGAGCACGACCTTCATGCCGCAGATCACATCACCCGCCTTGAGCAACATGCTGCAGTACCGCGCGGTAATCGTCGATCGCCAGGACTGCGGCGCCCAGAAAAGAAACAGCAGAAAAGTCGCCGTCAAGCCCGCGGTGATCGCACCATAGGTCAGAAACAAAAGTGAGCGCAGCCAGAGAATGACAGTCATCGTTGCAACAAGTGGTCGGCAACAGCGGCCAGGTCGTCGAAGACCGGAACGGACCGCAAGGTCTTCGGCAAGCCACCGGCAACCGTTTTCCCATTTCCCGTGCGCACGAGGATCGGTGTCGCACCGGCGGCGACGGCGGCCTCAAGGTCGCGAAGCGAATCGCCGACCGCGGGAACCCCGTCGAGTGACGTACTGTAGTGGTGCGCAAGTCGCAGCAGCAATCCCGGCGCCGGCTTGCGGCAGCGGCAGCCGTCATCCGGTCCGTGCGGACAGACGACGATCCGGTCGATGTGTCCACCCCTTGCGTCAACCAGGCGACGCAGCTTGCGGTGCATGGCGCGCAGGGCGTCGCGGTCGAACAGGCCGCGCGCGAGACCTGACTGGTTGCTGGCCACGGTCACGGTGTATCCCGCCTTGCTCAGGTCTGCAATTGCTTCGATGCTGCCTGGAATTGGCAGCCATTCGTCGGTATTTTTCACGAACTCCCGAGAATC
>Ga0316191_10004300_pt1 | contig 10617 bp, 10 predicted proteins | sample Eddworburr2cm_MG_FD_204928 | JGI IMG/M metagenome (GOLD analysis project Ga0316191, IMG submission 204928) | Coastal sediment microbial communities from Maine, United States - Eddy worm burrow 2 cm | ecosystem: Environmental > Aquatic > Marine > Coastal > Sediment | place: USA: Maine... | reverse complement strand
GGGCTTATGAAGAACTTAAAGCCTTATTAAAATATTCCGCCCGGGAAGGCGTGGATCCGGTATTGATCCCCGGCTCGTTTGCCGGTGCGGTGGGCGTTGCCCAATTTATGCCCACCAGCATTCTGGCTTACGGCAAGGACGGAAACGACGACGGAATGGTTGATATGCTCAATCATGCCGACTCGATGGCCAGTATTGCCAATTTTCTCAAAAGCCATGGATGGCGCCCGGGACAAAGCCGCAAAAAAGCTGAAAAAATTATCCATCATTACAACCACAGCAGCTATTACGTAAACACCATCTTAAAAATCTCCGGCCGCCTGAAAAGTTAGTACCTTGATTTTGCACGAGTCGGAGGTTTTCATATTCTCATTAATTTTCATGCAAGATTAAGGTAAGATGACTTTTAAATTGCTCGGCATATTTTTGGCTTTATGTATTCCCTTTTTGATTGCCACCATCTGGGCCATCGTCGATGTGGCCCAGAAGGATTTTGGCACCGCCGGCAAAAAGGCGCAGTGGTGGATTATTGCCTCGGTGCCCTTTATCGGATTTATGGTGTATTTGATTTTTGGTTTTCGTAAAGGGAAGAAACAAACGGGCACAATTTAAGTTTTAGGGAGCATTCGCTACTGGCTTCTGGCCGCTGTCGACTGGCTTCTAAAAACAGACAAGGACCAGAAAGGAATAAATAACGATTGACAAAAATATACTTATTTTAATATTTTATGCCCAATTAAACGGTCCCATCGTCTAGTGGTTAGGACGCCGGCCTCTCACGCCGGTAACGGGGGTTCGAATCCCCCTGGGATCACCAAAAAAAAATCAAGGGATTATCAATGACGATAATCCCATTTTTTGTTTACAAAATTTCTTATCCCCGCAGTATTTCCCACAGACTGTTTAAAAAAAAATCCAAATTATATTTGATTCCTGAACCACCCGAATGTCATACCCGGAGGGCGTGTGGCAGCTAAAGTTTAAATTCGCAACTACCCAAACAACATTTAAAATTCAAAATTTTTAGAGCAAGTACTGATAAGACTTTTTACATATAAATAGACTAAAGGATTGCTTCGGTTTCGGAAGATACTTTTACAAATTAAGCATTCCAATCTTAAGTTTTTATGACTGATTTTTTTCAGATATGTTTATCAATTCCACATCAAATGAGAATTGGTGACTAAGGCATATATAATCTGGGCGCTTGCAAAATAGTGAAGATTTGCATATGCATTATGCAATCGTAGACCTCGGTTCAATAGTAATTGCCCGCATTAGCTTTAAAAAATAAAACAGGGGAGGAGGGTACGACATCTCCCAAGGTTACCAAGTTTTTCCCGAAACTTTTTTAATTTTTATTCCTATGCAACAATTTTACAAACCGTAGTTAATGATGAAAAAGGAGGACGGATCATGACAGATCGTATGAAGTCTGAGGTATTGCGTGCGACGATTATCGTCATCTTCGCTGTCGCAGCCCTCATACCGGTGCCGCAGGCATCGGCGGAGCAAACCGGATCCTTCACGGGGAGCTGGGTTGCCAGCGGCAAGCACCAGCCGTTTGACTTCGTGGAGGGCCGCCAGGTTGGCACCTTTAACTTGGCAGGCAACGTCAACCTCAAGGATGAATTCGGTGGGATAGAGGATTTCTGGGCCGAGTGCATCGGCCTGTCGGATTCACTGGCGGGCAGCTCGGTTCGCTGCGTATGGCGGAGCTTAAAAGGTGAAATGGCTTACAGCGTTCTCAGCGGCCAGCCACTAAAAAAGGGTGTCAAGGTAACCGGAGAGTTCGTCGGCGGTACCGGCGGTCTGAGAGGGGTTTCGGGCACCTTTACCTTCACCTGGTCATCTGTTTTTGTAAATAAAACTCAGGGCATTTTTACGGGCCACACAAAAGATCTCAGGGGTTCTTACAAGATTCCCTGAAAGATGGAAGGAAAATTATCATGTGGATTATTGAACTTTTGGTCGTGTTAATCTTTATATTTCTGGGTGCCCGCCTGGGAAGTATCGGCATCGGGTTTGCCGGCGGTCTGGGAGTGCTTGTTCTGGCACTGGTATTCGGACTTAAACCAGGCGATATACCCATCGACGTTATCCTGATCATCATGTCTGTAATTGCCGCGATAGCCGCCATGCAGGTAGCCGGAGGCCTTGATTATCTGGTACAGCTGGCTGAACGTATTTTGCGGAGCAACCCCAAATACATTACCTTCCTGGCGCCGCTGGTTACTTACACCATGACTATTTTTGCTGGTACCGGCCTGACGGCCTTCTCAACCCTGCCGGTCATCGCCGAGGTGGCCAAACGAGAAGGTATCCGTCCGTCGCGACCGCTGTCCATTGCAACCATCGCCTCGCAAATCGCAATCACGGCGTCTCCAATCTCGGCGGCAGTGGTATTCTTGGCGGGGGCACTGGAGCCGGTTGGGGTCGGCTACGTTGAGTTGTTGGTCATATGCATTCCCACTACTTTTATGGCGGTGATGCTGACTGCCTTCGTAGCCAATTTTTTCGGCAAAGATCTTAAAGACGATCCGGTTTACCAGGAGCGCCTTGCCAAAGGCCTTGTGGTGATACCTACCGATAAAGAAAGGCAACAGCAAGATCTTCCACCGGGCGCCAAAACCTCCGTGCTGATCTTTCTGATCGCGATCATCGCTGTGGTCTGTTATGCCATGGCCATCAGCAGCACGATTGGCTTGATCGAAGATCCGGTCCTGAAACGCGATGCAGCCATTATGACGTTTATGCTGGCCGCAGCTACTGCGATTGCTCTGTTTTGCAAGATCGACTGCAGTAAAGTGACTAACGCTGCGACTTTCAAATCCGGTATGAGCGCCTGCATATGTGTTCTCGGTGTGGCCTGGCTCGGCACTACTTTTGTTGCTGCCCATATCGATGAAATCAACGTATTTGCCGGGAATTTGTTAGAGTCCAAACCGTGGCTTCTTGCCGTGGTGCTGTTTTTCGCTGCTATGCTGCTTTACTCCCAGGCGGCCACTACCCGGGCCCTGATGCCGGCAGCGATCGCACTGGGCGTCAGCCCGGTGGCGGCAATCGCTGCTTTTGCCTCCGTCAGCGCCCTGTTCGTTCTGCCGACCTATCCTACGTTGCTGGCGGCAATTGAGTTCGATGATACCGGCTCTACCCGCATCGGGAAATATGTTTTCAATCATCCGTTTTTGATCCCCGGTGTTATTTGCATCACCCTGGCGGTGACCTTCGGTTTTCTGCTGGCACCGTTGGTAATTAAGGCTTTTTAGTAACCTTTTAGGGTATAGCGTGACCAAACACGACATTGCGGTTGGGTTTTTGATAAAGCGTATTCTGACAGGAAAAGATTCAAAGCAAGCTTATGTGAACCAAATAAGGAGGGCCCGTTATGATGAAAATTGATGAAATCCTTAAAACGGCGTCTAAACGCATCGGCGTTGATCAATCCGATCTGCAGGATTTTTTCGCCCAGGGTGAACAGCTCACTTATGAAGCCGAAGAATGGCTGTTTCACGAATCAACACCGCGTAAGTGGGCCGGTCTGGTTCTGGATGGTGAAGTGGAAATCGTGCGCGGTCTGCAGGGTTCCACCAAGCATCTCGCGGTGCTGGCCCCGGGCGCCTTGATCAGTGAGAGCGCATTTTTAGACGAAGTACCCCATGGCACCGGTGCCTTTACAAGGCTCGGGGCTACCATATGGCAGATATCAAGAAATGGGATTGAAGCGTTCCGGGAAAAGAAACCGGAAGTGTTCTACCGGATCATCGCGCGGGTAGCCGCAAACATCAGCAATCGGCTGCGGCTGGCATCCGAGCGTTTTGCCGATATTTCCACACCGGGGCAATTGATAGGCGATGTCCGCCTTGAGCACGACTCCCTGGGTGAACGCGAGCTGCCCTCACAGGCCTATTACGGGGTTCAGACCTTGCGGGCCATGGAGAACTTCGCCATATCCGGTGTTTTTGTTAAAAATTTCGAACACATGATCGAAGCGCTGGCATTTGTGAAAAAAGCCGCTGCCCTGGCCAATCAGGAACTGGACGTTCTCGCAGAAGACAAAATGAAGGCGATCTGCGATGCCTGCGATGAACTGCTGGCCGGCAAACTTCACGATCAGTTTCCGGTGGACATGTTTCAGGGCGGGGCGGGCACCTCCACTAACATGAACGCCAACGAGGTCATTGCCAACCGCGGTCTTGAACTTATGGGCCATGAAAAAGGGCAATACGAATATCTGCACCTCAACGACGATGTCAACTGTTCCCAATCCACAAATGATGCCTATCCGACAGCTATCAAATTGGCGGTGCTGTTGTCGCTGAAAGATCTGCTGGCTGCCATGGGTCAGCTCAAGGAAGCCTTGGAAGCCAAAGCAGAAGAGTTTGCCGACGTGTTGAAAATGGGACGCACCGAAAACCAGGATGCTGTTCCCATGACTCTGGGCCAGGAATTCAGCGCCTATGCCATAATGATCGAAAGCGCCATGGCAGCCCTGGAGCGTGCCGGGGATGAATTCCATGACATCAACATGGGGGCGACCGCCATCGGCACCGGTCTCAACAGTCCTCCGGGCTATGCCGAACTCGTCACTAAAAAACTGTCCGAAGTCAGCGGTTTTGCGCTGCGTCGGGCCCGCAATCTGGTGGAAGCCACCCAGAATGCCGGTTCATTTGCCCAGATGTCGGCCACCATGAAACGGGCTGCGGTTCAAATCTCCAAGATCTGCAACGATTTGCGCTGGATGTCCTCCGGACCGCGCTGTGGTTTGAACGAGATCAATCTGCCGCCTATGCAGCCGGGATCTTCGATCATGCCCGGTAAGGTCAACCCGGTGATACCCGAGTTGGTCAACCAGGTTTGCTATCAGATCATCGGCTACGATGCAGTGGTGTCCATGGCCGCCGAAGCCAGCGAACTCGAGCTGTGTATGGCCGAGCCCATCATTGCCTATGACCTTCTGCACGGCATGTTGATTTTGAAAAATGCTTGCATCACTCTACTCAGCCGCTGCATCGTCGATATCGAAGCCAACCGCGAAGTCTGTCGTCAATATGTGGAAAACAGCATCGGTCTGGTCACCGCACTGAACCCGGTGCTGGGTTACGAAAAATCAGCTTCTATTGCCAAAGAAGCCCTGAAAACCGGGGGTAGTGTTTATGAACTGGTGCTGGAAAAAGGCTGGATGACCAAAGAAAAACTGGACGACATGCTGCGACCGGAGAATATGACGGATCCGCGGGAAATACCGAAATAATTTAAATTGAGCAAACTCAATTTGTCAGTTGTTAGTTGTCAGTGGTCCGTTGTTGAATAGAAGATTTAGCTCACATTTATATTATGTTTCACAGCGGCCCATGAATATTAAAAAAAGACCAAAATCCTTTATTATAACAACTGACAATGGACGATGGGCAACCGACACCGATCGTTTTCGTTCGTATAATTTTAAAAAAAAATTAAGGACCGTAAACCCCAATATCTATTAACAACTCCAACAAAGGAGGTTCCATGAACTGGTATCTTTTTATACTCGGTTCATCCGTTGGTAAAAAAATGCTGATGGCGGTGACGGGGCTGGGCTTGATTGGTTTCCTATCCGTGCACCTGCTCGGCAATGTGATGGCATTTGGCGGGGCTGAAGCGTTCAATGGATATGCGGCCAAGCTACATTCATTGCAGCCGTATCTGAGCGTTTTTAATATCGGGTTGGCGACGCTGGGGCTGGTTCACATTGTCGTCGGCGTTATTCTCTTTTTTGAAAATCTAAAAGCGCGTCCGATGAGATACAAAGTTTACAAAAACCCGGGTGGACGGACGATCGGATCCAACACCATGCCATACACCGGTGTGTTGATTCTTATATTTGTCATATTCCATTTGCTTAAATTTACCTTTGTCGGCAAATCCGTCACGCCTATCTACCAGCAGATGGCGGCAACTTTCGCCAATCCTCTCTGGGTTGTCATGTATGTGGTGGCAATGGTTATAGTGGCTGTGCACATCAGTCACGGTTTCTGGAGCCTATTTCAAACCTTTGGCATCAATAACCCGCGCTACATGCCGCTGATCATGAAACTGGGTCTGGTGGTGACGTTGGTGTTTGGCATCGGGTTTGGAATATTGCCGATTTATTTGTTGATTATCGTATGAAAAGTAAATTGAAAATTGAAGATTGTCTATTCAATATTTAAGGTATTCTGTCGTTTTTAGGAGGAGGATCAACCATGCAACAGTTGGATGCAAAAATCCCGGGCGGACCACTTGCCGAAAAGTGGGACCGCCATCGAATGGAAATGAAGCTGGTCAATCCGGCCAACCGGCGGCGTTTCAATATCATTGTCGTGGGCACCGGTCTGGCAGGCGCCGCGACATCCGCCAGCCTGGCCGAGATGGGCTATAACGTCAAAACCTTCTGTATCCAGGACAGTCCGCGACGGGCTCACAGCATCGCCGCCCAGGGTGGCATTAATGCGGCTAAGAACTATGCCAACGACGGGGATAGTATCTGGCGGTTTTTTTACGACACGATCAAAGGCGGTGATTTCCGTGCCCGCGAAGCCAATGTGTATCGCCTGGGACAGGTGAGCAACAACGTCATCGACCAGTGCGTGGCTCAGGGCGTTCCCTTTGCAAGGGAGTACGGTGGACTTCTGACCAACCGGTCCTTCGGTGGTGTACAGGTATCCAGAACATTCTACGCCAGAGGGCAAACCGGTCAGCAGCTATTGCTGGGCGCATACGGAGCGCTGTCTCGTCAAATCGCTGGTGGACAGGTCAAAATGTTTCCACGTTATGAAATGCAGAACCTGGTGGTGGTCAACGATCGGGCACGGGGGATCATAGCCCGAAACCTCATTAGCGGCGAACTCGAAGCGTACGCCGCCGATGCGGTGATTTTGGCGACGGGCGGATATTGCAACGTGTTTTACCTATCCACGAACGCCATTTCATCAAATGCCAGCGCTATTTTTCAAGCATATAAAAAGGGTGCTTATCTTGCGAATCCGTCTTTTATTCAAATTCATCCCACCGGCATCCCGCATTACAGCGATCACCAGACCAAGTTGACCCTGATGAGTGAGAGTCTGCGCAACGATGCACGGGTATGGGTTCCTAAAAATTCGGACGATAAGCGACCAGCCAACGACATCCCGGAAAACGAGCGCGATTACTATCTGGAGGAGAAATACCCGAGCTTCGGCAATCTGGTGCCCCGGGATGTGGCCTCCCGCAATGCCAAACAGCAGTGTGATGCCGGCAAAGGCGTCGGGGCTACCGGACGCGCTGTATATATGGATTTTGCAGAAGCCATCAAACGTGACGGCAGGGACGTCATCGCTCGAAAGTACGGCAATCTGTTCGACATGTACAAAAACATTATCGATCAGGATCCGTATGAAACGCCGATGATGATCTATCCATCCGCACATTTTACCATGGGCGGCCTATGGGTGGATTACAACCTGATGAGCACCGTCCCCGGTCTGTTCGTGCTCGGTGAAGCCAACTTCTCGGACCATGGGGCCAATCGTCTGGGTGCCAATTCGCTCATGCAGGCATTGGCAGACGGTTACTTCATCGCGCCGTACACTATCGCCGGCTACCTCGCTGAAGCCGATCCATCGGATGTAAGCCCCGATCATGACGCATTCAAAGAGTCCCTTCAAGCGGTTGACGCGCGCATCAAGAGGCTCTTATCCATAAACGGCAAGCGCACAGTTGACAGCCTCCACAAGGAACTGGGCAGAACTATGGAGGATTATGTGGGGGTGACGCGAAACGAGACAGGCTTACGGGCGGCAATTGAAAAGGTCCGAGGACTAAGAGAGGAGTTCTGGGATAATTTAAAGGTTCCAGGAAATGATCGCAGCTACTGCCTTAATCTCCAAAAGGCGGGGCGTCTGGCTGATTTTCTGGAGCTCGGAGAGCTGATGGCGATCGATGCGCTGGATCGCAAGGAATCCTGCGGTGGCCATTTGCGTGAGGAGTCGCAAAGCGAGGAGGGCGAAGCTATCCGGGACGACGAGAATTATAGCCACGTGTCGGCCTGGGCATACAAAGGCGATGACGATGCGCCTGAACTTCACAAAGAACCGCTTGCTTTCGAAAATGTCGAACTAACCCAAAGGAGCTATAAATAATGAGTGCGCAAGAAACGATCAACATCACTCTAAAAGTCTGGCGCCAGGAAGGACCGCAGGAACCGGGCCGGTTCGAAACCATTTCTGCCGAAGACGTGGATCCCGCCATGTCGTTTGTAGAAATGCTGGACGCTCTAAATGAGAAGCTGATTCTCGAGGACAAAGAACCGATCGAATTCGACAACGACTGTCGCGAGGGAATTTGCGGTACCTGTGGAGCAATGGTAAATGGCATCCCCCACGGGCACGGCAAAGGGATGACCATCTGCCAATTGCACATGCGCGCGTTCAGCGACGGCGACACGATTGTGGTGGAGCCGTTTCGATCCCGGGCCTTTAAAGTGGTCAAAGATCTGATCGTAGATCGCAGCGCTCTGGATAAAATTATCCAGGCCGGGGGTTACATTTCGGTTAATACCGGCGGGGCAGCGGATGCCAATGCCCTTCCCATTGCTCAGGAAAAGGCGGAAGAGGCCATGGACGCCGCGGCCTGTGTTGGATGCGGTGCCTGCGTGGCATCCTGCCCCAATGCCTCGGCTATGCTGTTTGTCAGTGCCAAGGTCTCCCAGTTTGCGCTCCTGCCCCAGGGGCAACCGGAGGCAACCCGTCGCGTGCTGGCCATGCTCAAGGAAATGGACAATTGCGGGTTCGGTAATTGCACCAACCATAGGGTGTGTGAGTATGCGTGTCCTAAAGAAGTATCCATTACCCATATAGCGCGGTTTAATCGGGAGTTTTTGAAAGCCGGATTATTCGGCCGTTCGACAGTGGGAGCAAAGTAAGGAAAGAACCCTTTGAGTTGGGCATGTAGAGATGGATTACGCTCTTTTACCAAATATACTCTTCAATATCGGCATTACAGTGGAAACCATGACCTGGGCACTGGCGGCAAGTGAACGCCGCATGGACCTGATTGGCGTGCCGGTGGTGGTGACAGTATCCATCAACCATGTTTCTATCTAAAATTGTATAATAAGTATACCAATCCGCACTTTCACTGAAGTGTGGTACCGGCTATGTACCACAAAATCTGTGAAACTCGAAAATTTTTTGGACTCGATTATGAAATTTTAAGTTTGTAGAATTGCATATGTATATAAAAAATCCAAAAATTTTTTGCTCGAAAAAAACAGAAATCTAAGATCAAATCCTATATCATTTCTTCAATTAATAAATCTTTCCACAGATAATAAAAAGGATAAAAACAATATTTGACTTGCCCTGAATTCTCTCTGCCTTTTTTCCTAAAGAAGGATTCTGGCCGGAGAACGCCAAACCGGTCGTAAAAGCTAAGTTCAGATTTCGAATTGACGGTCTATTTCATATAAGTTATAGTTTTGACCAACGATCGTCTTGACACAATTCGATTTGTGGGAGTATTTTTTGACAAAAAAAGAACTTGAAAAAAAGCTTGCGGCTCATCGTGACGAACTGCAAAAAATGGGGGTGGTTTCACTCGCCGTTTTTGGTTCTGTCGCCAGAGATGAGCCCACACCACAAAGCGATATCGACCTGCTGGTCGAATTTGATCGCGATGTCGGTCTGTTTCATTTATTTGAAATCCAGCACCGACTGGAGGAAATTATCGGTGTCCAAAAAGTCGATTTGATTCAAAGGGGCGCCATACATCCCGCATTGCGGGAACATATTTTATCAGAGGCGGTCAATGTCGCGTAGATTGTGGAAGTATCGAATTACGGATATCCTTGATTCCATCAAAAAGATCCAGAACTATGTTGATCAGATGGAATTTGATGATTTTGAGAAAGATGAGAAAACAATCGATGCGGTTATTCGTAACTTTATTGTCATCGGTGAAGCCGCCCGCCATGTGCCTGATGACATCTCTGCCAAATATCCGAATATCCCCTGGCAGGTGATGGGTGATATGCGAAATTTTGCGGTCCATGAATACTGGGGCGTCGAATTGAGCACAATTTGGAAAACCATTCGAGACGACCTACCTCCTCTTGTACCCAGTTTAAACCGAGTAATCGATTCGGAAAAAGACCAAGAAGGTTGACGGCTTTTTAAATGGATTTTAATTCCCTTAAACGGATTTTAACGGACGAAAAAGGTAATAAAATCAGGCCGAATACGCTCTCACTCGGCCTCTCACGCCGGTAACGGGGGTTCGAATCCCCCTGGGATCACCATAATAATATCAAGGAGTTATGTCTAAATATGGCTCCTTTTTTATTTACTTTTTTTGCAATTCCCAACACTATTCCCAACTTTTAAACCTAATTTGGATCCACCACCAAATCAATTTTAGTGACCCGAAGTTTGACAATTTAACTTAAAAATACAGGTTGGATTTTACCCAGAAATCTTCAATTTTTCTAATCTTTTTATTAAGGCACGAAGTCCAAAATTTGATACCTTGCAAAATATTGAAGATTTGCGTATGCATTATGCAATTGAGGATGTCACAGGTTCCATTTTTTTTGGATAATCTCAATTATCACGAGTATCG
>Ga0316191_10004295_pt1 | contig 10625 bp, 9 predicted proteins | sample Eddworburr2cm_MG_FD_204928 | JGI IMG/M metagenome (GOLD analysis project Ga0316191, IMG submission 204928) | Coastal sediment microbial communities from Maine, United States - Eddy worm burrow 2 cm | ecosystem: Environmental > Aquatic > Marine > Coastal > Sediment | place: USA: Maine | collected... | reverse complement strand
AGCATCAAGCAGATCGCTTGGTCGACCTGCTCCGAAGCTACGGGGTGGCGACGCGCGTATTGGACGACGTGAGCTTGGGCGAGCTCCGCGACGGGTTCGTCTTGTGGAGCGAAGGCGTCACTTACGTCACCGAGGAAGAGATATTCGGCTCACGCGTCCGGCAACGCCGCGGCAAGCGCCAGACGCGCCGCCAGCAGCAGCGCTTCCTCGAGGACCTGCGCGAGCTGAGCCCAGGAGACTTCGTCGTCCACGTCGACCATGGGGTGGGCAAGTATCTCGGCCTGAAGCACAAGGCACTGAGCCTCACCGCGATGGACCGGCTGCATGGCCGCACGGCTCAAACCGTCGAGGTCATGGTCATCGAGTATGCTGGCAGCGACAAGCTGTTCCTCCCGGTGACACGCCTCGGGGTCATCCAGAAATTCAAGGGCGGCGAGGGGCATCAACCCAGGCTCGACCGGCTCGGTGGGTCGACGTTTTCAACGAAGAAGGGGCGCGTCCGAAAAGCGGTTCAGCAGATGGCCGAAGAGCTCCTCAAGCTCTACGCAGAGCGGACGGCCGCCCGCCGCGAGCCGATCGAGGCTGCGGGATCAGCGTATGCGGAGTTCGAGGCAACATTCCCGTTCGAGGAAACACGCGATCAGGGAAAAGCGATCGACGACGTCATGGCAGACCTCGAAGAACCGCAACCGACCGATCGCCTAGTCTGTGGAGACGTGGGTTTCGGAAAGACCGAAGTCGCCCTTCGCGCTGCTTTTCGAGTCGCGATGAGCGGGAGGCAGGTCGGTGTTCTGTGTCCAACGACGGTGCTCGCTCAGCAGCACTACCGGACGTTCTCTTCGCGATTGGACGGCTACCCGCTCCGCGTCGAAGTCCTCTCTCGATTTGTCTCGCGCACCAAGCAAACCGAGGTTCTGAGCGCTCTGAAAGACGGGACGGTGGACGTGGTGATCGGCACGCACCGACTTCTTTCGAAGGATGTGCACTTCGCGAAACTCGGGCTCCTCGTGGTCGACGAAGAGCAGCGCTTTGGCGTCACGCACAAGGAGCGCATCAAGAAGCTCCGCACCAATGTCGACGTAGTGACGCTCAGTGCGACACCGATTCCGCGCACCCTTCAGCTCGCGGTGGGAGGCATGCGGAAGCTCTCGTTGATGACGACGGCGCCCCAAGACCGGCGCGCCGTACGGACGTTCGTCTGCCGCTGGGACGAGCATCTGATCAAAGAGGCGATCGAGCGCGAGCTGAGCCGCGGAGGGCAAGTATTCTTCGTCTACAACCGAGTCGAAGGGCTGTACGAGCGAGCCCAACGCCTTCAAGACCTCCTGCCGAACGCAAGGATTGCGGTCGCGCACGGCCAGATGAAGCCCGCCCTTCTCGACCGAACGATGACCGACTTCGTCGAGGGCGCCTACGACGTCCTGTGCTCGACGGCGATCGTCGAAAGCGGCCTCGACATCCCGCGGGCCAACACGATCTTGGTCGATCGTGCGGATGCCTTAGGGCTAGCTCAGCTCTATCAGTTGCGAGGACGCGTCGGACGTTCGGACCAGCGCGCGTATTGTTACCTCATCACGCCGCCACCCAGCCAGATGTCCGAAGAGTCCCGCGTCCGCATGGAAGCGCTCGAGCGTTTTTCGGGCCTAGGCGCCGGCTTCCGCGTCGCTACGCTCGACATGGAGCTTCGAGGCGCTGGCAACCTTCTCGGGTCGGAGCAAAGCGGCAATGCGTCACTCGTCGGCTTCGACATGTTCGTGCAAATGCTCAATGAGGCGGTTTCGGAGCTCAAGGGCGAGCACGTCCAGCAGGAAGTCGACCCCGAGCTGTCGATCGAGATCGAACACTATCTCCCCGAAGAGTACATCGATGACATCGGCCTACGGCTCTCGCTATACCGTCGCTTCGCCACGGCGGTCGACGAGCAGGCAGTCGATGACCTGGCAACCGAGATGGAAGAGCGTTTCGGTGCGCCTCCGCCTCCAGCCCGCGACTTGGTGAGGGTGATGTCGCTCAAACCCTTGCTCCGCGATCTTCGCGTGCTCGGTTGCGAAGCTGAGCTCAAACGGGTGACCCTGCACCTGCGAGAAGACACTACGCTCGACCCCGCTAGGCTGATGCCGCTCGTCGCTACGCCGGGCGCTGGGTGGGCTCTTTCCCCTGACATGAAGCTGACTCGGCGCTATCGAGACGAGGAATCTAGTGACGCGGTAGATCGTGTACGATCCCTGCTTCGAGAGCTCGAGCCACTGCGCTCGAAAGGGGAGCAGCCCCCAAAGGAAGGTTCGAACGATGTCACTTCCCGATGAGCTTCAACGCATATTCGACGCGGACCGCCTGTTGCAGAAAGCCGAGTCTGTGCTGCTTCGAAAGAAGGGCTCCGAGGAGCTCGTCGCACTGCTCGAGCGTGAAACCGAGAGTGCGCTCCAGATGGACGATCGCAAGGAAGGGACCATGCGCCTCGAACGCCTGGCCGATCTTTGTGCGCAGGTTCCCGGCCCGCGTATGACGGACGCCTTGATCGCCATCTTGAACGACGGCGAGCCGCGTGTCCGAGTCGCAGCCGGCGAGGCTCTGCGAGACTTGGGGTACGAACGGTATGCCGAAGTGGCGCGCGGCATCGAGCGGGCCCTCGACCGAAACGCCGCCGGGCTCGCGATGTCGGAGCTCCCCTGGGTGCTCGTCGAGGTTGCCGAGCCGCGCGCCCTCCCCCTGATTCGCCGGTTTCTCGATCACCCGAGCGCTGACGTTGTGGCCGCCGCCATCGAGGCCCTGGCCCAGCTGCACGATCCGGAGGCCCTCACAGACCTCCAGCGCTTCCTAGGCGACACTCGAGTCGTGATCATCGAAGACTTCGAAGACGAAACCAAGACCACCCTCGGCGAGCTCGCGGAGGATGCCCTCGAAATGCTAGGCGTACCGCCGAGCGGCAAGGACTAGGGACTATCGCGGGTCCAGAGGGCCCGTCGTTTCGCTGCCTTCGCCCGAGCCCGGTCTCTTGCGAAGAGCTTGAGGTAGTCCTCCTTCACCGAATCGACCTCGACCTCGTCGGGAAGCTCGGCGCGGGCGGCTTCCATCGTGCGAACGAGCGACTGGAGCGGGCTCGACGCCTGGCCGAATGTGGACGGCTCAATCGTCGCGGAAACCTCGGAAATACGGTCGACGACGCCCTTGCTCAGATAGCCGCGCCTTCGCAGGTCATCGAAGCTAGCCACCAAGACCTCCGGGTTGAACGTGTGGGCAACGACCAAATCGGCGCCGACACGCAGAACCGCCTGGGCATCGAGGGCGCCATCCTCCAACATGACCAACGCAGGCTGGAAGTAGTTGTAGAAGGGGCAAACGCGTCGGCCAAAGTCGCTGAACCCTGCCGTCGAGGAGACGCGCTCGAGATGGATGAAGATACGGCGAACGGTGTCGCGCCGAGGGACCCGGGCGGCGATGCGGACGAGCTCTGGGATGTCCTCGGGATAAACATCCGCGGCTTCTGCGACTTTCATCAGGAGCTCCTGACTCACGCGGCCTGCCGCGATGTCGGCGTAGAGCGAATAGATGAACGCGTCACCCTCGGCATCGTCACCGAAGAGGATCTCATCGGTCTCCGGCGAGACGTTGGTCCGCGAGCGGAGCAACGAGGTCAGCTTGTAGCTGAGCTGGTCTCGCAGAAACCGAAACTTGCCGCGGACCAGGTTTCGCAAACTGGGCTTCAGCGTGAAACCGTCCCAGCGAATCCCATCGAGCCTGAGCTTGGCTTCTAGGACGCTCCGCATCTGCTCGGGGCTCCCCGACAAGATGAATATCGCGGCGGGGTCGGTGGCGCGGATCTCTCTCAGCAGAGTGCCCGCGCCCGGATATGTGCGTTTGCGGGATGCCGGCTCGAAGGCAGTCCGCACTATGTCGCGGAGGGTATCGAACTCCGTGCGGAGGTAGGTCTTGTCGAGGTCCCAGCGATAGACGACCTGCTCTCTTCGTTCGCTCAAATCCGGTGCCACCGACAGACCATAGCAGCCCATTCGCCACAGATGCAGACCGAGTCGAAGCTGATATGGTCCCCGAATGCCCCTCAGCGCGGTGGTCATCGATGAGCGCACGTTGCAGCGCGGCTCGGAAGCTCAGCACGTCGACTGGGAAGCGAACATCCGGGAGCTCCTCTCGAAGGCCAAGAGCAGCGTCGAAGAGGCGGCAACCATGCACGTGAGCGTCACCGAGCAACGGTTCGTGTTGGACTTCCGATCGGATGAGGGGCGCGAGCTCGGAGCCATCGCGATTCCGCACGAGCTTCTGTCCGAGCACATCACCGAGTACGTCGATATCGTTCGCCAAATCGCCAACGCGGACGGCGTCAATCAAATGGAAGCCCTAGACATGGCAAAGAAGGTCACGCACGACCGCGCCGGGCGAGTGCTCAAGCGAGAGCTCCGTGACTTCGGCTTCGATCTGGAGACATCGAGGCGCCTGTTCACGCTGTTGCTGTCATTGCGGGTGGACACCACGAGGCTCGTCGGCATCTACGGTCATCGCCGGATCCGCTAGTTGCCGGTCGGGACCACTTCGGACATACGCTTGGCATGGAACGTCTGCGGGAGCTTCTCAGCAACGACCCGCCCGACATGGCGGCAGTGGCTTCGCATCTGGACAACCTCGACTCGGGCGAGCGCGTCGCGGAGATCCGGACGCTGGGACGGGCGCACCTCGCGCGGCTGTTCGAGGCGGCAAGGAGCCACAAGCCGATCTCTTTGGACGACATCGTGAGCAGCGACCACGGCACCATGGAGGACCAGCTGCATCACGGAAAGAACTCGCTGCCCGCGTTCAACCACTTCGCGAAGGTATTCGTGCGCCCCGGGGCGGAGTACGGCGCGGAGCTCTGGGGCTACAATCGAGCCGGCACGTTCGTCGAAACCATCGTGGGCCCCGGCTACTTCGTGGCCTACCCCCATGAGGAAGCCGGCGAAGTGCTAGTCGACTACCTGCGCGTGCCGCCAAAGCAGCCAGACCATTGGCCCCCGATCCTGCCGAATTCGGCTCGTCTGTCGAAGGTCGTCTACAACGGGACGCAAGACGTGCTGCGGGGTGTTTCGAAGCACGTCACGATCGGTCGAGCGACCAAGGGCGGCAAACCGATGTCGGCCTGGTTCGTGTTGTGCCGCGACGAGTCGTGAGCATCTTCAGTGAACAGCTGTGCGGCTAGGTGCGGCCGAAGAGCGGAAATACAGAGCTTTCGCCCCTCTGAATCACCGATTTGTGTCAGAGGGTCGACCTTTTTTCCCATTTGTTGAACACTGAATTGCAGGGGGGTCATGACAGCGTCGCTGAAAGAGTCGGTGGAGCCGCCGGCCGAGGATCTCCATCCTCGGGAAGAAAGCGCAACCTACTCGAAGCGCGATGAGGATTTCGTACGAATCCTCAACGCTGCGGGCCTCGCCTGCGAGCTCGATACGAAACAGCTTTCGGCAATCGCGTCGAACCTCGAGGAGTCGCGAGTCGACTCCCGTCGAATGGACATCCTCGGGCTGTACTATCGAGGCAACGACGATGCATCGGTCGCTGCACGCCGACGCAGTAGCGACCGGTTCTTCATGCACAATGACTACTTCTCGGTGAATGCGCATCAGCTCGTCTCTTCCTTGGCGAACCTCAATCCCGAGATCGCGCCGGTGAAGCTTCAGCGAATCGGCACCGACGAAGGACCGCTTGTCTTGCGTGCGGGGGAGCACTTCAGCGCCATCACGGACGAGGATGACGAGGACGCCGAAACCGGAACCGTGGCCGTCCGGGCTTTGGTGCGCGCACTCAACGCCCTGTTGGCCAAAGCTGAAGTGAGCGAGAGGCTCGTTCCGCTGGTGCCTGACGACTCACGCGAGCTCTACGTCGGCGTGACCGAAGAAGGCGCGATGACCCTGTTGCAGGGCGGATGCACCGAGCTGTCGGCAGTGGCGGCGCTTCGCGAGTTCGCGAGCTGGTAACGACGAGGCCGCTCGGCCATACCTGTGCCCGAGATATTTCGAGGTGAGCAAGAATGGCTGAATACGACTACGACCTCTTCGTCGTTGGCGCGGGATCGGGAGGTGTGAGGGCGGCACGGGTGGCGAGCGAGCTCGGCGCGCGGGTGGCGATTGCTGAGATGGATCGCATGGGTGGCACCTGCGTCAACGTCGGATGCATTCCCAAGAAGCTCTTCGTGTACGGCTCTCACTTCTCGTACGATTTCGAGGATGCGCGGGGTTACGGATGGTCGACTGAATCCTCGTTCGACTGGGGCACCTTGCTCGCGAACAAGGACCGCGAGATCGCGCGCCTCAACAGGATCTACGAGGCTCTGCTCGAAGGTGCAGGAGTGGATCTCTTGAAAGGCCGCGCGCGTCTAGTGGCCCCTCACACCGTCGAGGTCGACGGGACTCTGCGCTCGGCCGAAAGAATTCTGATCGCAACCGGCGGAAATGCCATCGTGCCGGACATTCCCGGACGCGAACACGCTCTGACGTCCAATGCGGTGTTCTCTCTCGAAGAGTTGCCGCAGAGCATGATGATGGTTGGAGCCGGGTACATCGCGCTCGAGCTTGGCTCGGTGCTCTGCGCTCTTGGCGTGAATGTCACCCTCGTCCATCGAGGGGAAGAGATCTTGCGCGGATTCGACCGCGACCTCCGGTGCCACCTTCACGACGAGCTCGAAGCCAAGGGCATGCGGATCCTGCTTGAAACGCGCGTGCAGGAGCTCCGAGAAACCGGCTCGGGATTCGAAGCTCGACTGGACAACGGCGAAGTCCTCGAAACCGACTTTCCTGTGTTTGCGATCGGACGGAAGCCCCGCATCGAAGGGCTGGGACTCGAACACCTCGGTGTCGAGCTCGGCCGCCGAGGGGGGATCGTCGTGGACGACGATTTCACGAGCTCGGTGCCTTCCATTTACGCCGTCGGCGACGTGACCGATCACATTCAACTGACGCCCGTTGCCCTCGCCGAGGGAATGCATTTCGCGCATCGTTTCTACGGCCAAGGCGACCACCGCATCGACTACATGAGCATCCCGACCGCGGTCTTCTGCCAACCAGAGCTTGCGACGGTGGGTCTCACTGAAGCGGAGGCGTGGCACCGTTGCCAGGACGTCCGCGTCTACAAGTCGGTCTTCACCCCCTTGAAGCTCACGCTGAGCGAACGAAAAGAACACTCCATCGTGAAGTTGGTGGTGGACGCTTCGAACGACCGAGTGATCGGCTGCCACATGGCTGGCCACGGAGCCGCGGAGATCATTCAGGGGCTTGCAGTGGCGATGAAAGCCGGAGCCACGAAGGCCCAGTTCGATGCAACGATTGGGATTCACCCGACCTCGGCTGAGGAATTCGTCACGCTACGATAGTTCTATACTTACTTAGTCAAGAATAAACCGTGGATCGCAGAGCTCAATCTGCCGTATTTTAGGGCATTCCGAGGCTAGAGTAGCCCTCCAAGACTGGACGCGTTGCAAACCCGCACCAGACTTGTCAAGTTACTCTGAATCACCATGGAAGCCGTCCGCGTCGCCTCAGTGGATTCCGAGCTCGATCAACAGAATCGGGCCCTCGGAGCCTCGACCCCTGAAGCCCTCATCGAGTGGGCCTCGGAGCGCTTTGGCGACAAGCTGATCGCATCGACCAGTTTTGGCGCAACGTCGGCGGTGATGCTGCACCTCGTACACAGGCTGGCTCCCGGCACGCCGATCATCTGCGTCGACACGGGCTACCTCTTCACCGAAACCTATCAGTTCGCCGAAGACCTGATCAAACGCTTGGACCTCGACGTTCGTTTCTACTCCGCGCAGATGTCTCCCGCTCGCCAGGAAGCGCTGTACGGGAGGCTCTGGGAGCAAGGGGAGGAAGGCGTGGATCGCTACCTTCAGATCAACAAGGTCGAGCCCATGCAAAGGGCGATTCGCGAGCTCGATGCACAGGGTTGGATGGCGGGGTTGCGCTCTGAGCAAACCGAGCATCGCGCAGGGTTGCGCCGCATCGATCGGCAAGATGGCCGCCTCAAGATCCATCCGATCCTGCACTGGACCGTCGAACAGGTGACTTCCTACATGGAGCGCTACGACCTCCCCTACCATCCGATGTTCGAGCAGGGGTACCGCTCGATTGGCGACCATCATTCTACGATTCCCACGACCGCCGACATGGATCCACGCGACGGCCGCATTCTAGGTAAAACACGGGAGTGCGGGCTGCATCTTCCCCTAACGGAAGAGCAGAACCAGAGCCTCAAGTCGAGCGGCTTGTAAGAAGCTGGCCCATTGCCCCGCATTGCGTAACCTCGATTGGAGGTAGCGAACGGTGACTTTGCTTCGGCTGGTGCTCAGCGATCTGCATCTCGGGACGGGAACCCGGCGCGGACAGCTGAATCCGCTCGAGGATTTCATCCACGACGACCGGCTCGTAGAGCTCCTCGCCTACTACGATCAGCTTGCCGGCACGGATGGCAGCATCGAGCTGATTTTGAACGGCGATATCTTCGATCTCCTGAAGGTGAAGATCGCCGACGAGTGGCCGACGGAGGTGACCGAAGACGTCGCGATCGCCAAACTACAGCAGTGCCTCGAAGGGCATCCGAAGTTCGTGCTCGCGATCCGGGAGTTCCTACAAAAGTCGACGAACCGCGTGACCTACCTTCCAGGAAACCACGACCTCGAATTTTGGTTTGCCGGTGTACAGGAGCTCTTTCTCAGATACGTGGCACCAGGCGAAGCCGCGGAGCGGGTGCACTTCGTGACCTCGTCCGATACCTATTACCTTCCCGAAGGGATCCAGATCCGGCACGGCCATCAGTTCGAACGTATTCACCGCGTCGACTACTCGCAGATGACGCGCACGCGGCGCGACGGAACCGAAGTGCTGGCGCTGCCCTGGGGCAGCCTGTGGATTCTCGAAGTGATGAATCCACTCAAAGAGATTCGAAGCCACGTCGATCGCATTCAGCCGCTACGCCGATTCCTCTGGTCGTCGTTGTTTCTGGATCCGCGCTTCGTCTTCAAGTTCCTGTGGCGCTCGACTGTCTATTTCTTTCGCCACCGCGTCTTCACAATCCAGGCATGGCGCGACCGCATCATGAATTTTCCGCGACTGGTTCGCGAAGAGGTCCTCGAAGTCACGAGCGGCGGCTACGATGAACGAGCGATCCGCGCGCTCAACAAGATTCGAGGCGCCCACACCCTCATCGTCGGCCACAGCCACGGCCCGCGTTTCTTACAACTCCCAAACGATCGCATCTTGGTGAACACGGGCACCTGGGTGAAGATGATCAACTTGGACTTGCAGTACCTCGGACAAGACAGTGGGTTGACGTATGCCGTGATTGGGTATGACGACGACGGAAGGCCAGAGACGACACTGATGAGATGGCAGGGAGCCCACGAGGCGTGTGAAGCCATCCCCTACGCGGATTGACGCTGGCACTGGCACCGACGCTGGCACTGGCACTGGCACCGTCACTGGCACTGGCACTGGCACTGGCACTGGCACTGGCACCGACGCTGGCACTGTCGCTGTCGCTGGCACTGGCACTGGCACTGGCACTGGCACTGGCACTGGCACTGGCACTGGCACTGGCGAGTCCCGACGTTGTCATCGCTTGTCCTTGGTTTTGGGTTCGCTCCCACTGGGGTGAGAGCAAACCCAAAACCAAGGAGTCGCTGATGAAACAAGCAAACGTTTACGATAGGGCACGAGGGGTCGTGCGAGAGTTGGTCCCCCTTCTTCACACGATTCGCGAGTACGACAAGTCACTGGCGGATCAACTGAAGCGAGCGGCGCAGAGTGTGGTCCTCAATATCGCGGAGGCTCGCGGGAATGACGCTGGGAATGCGAAGGCGCGATTCTCTACCGCATGTGGGTCCGCCAAAGAAGTCCGGGCGGCCCTGAACGTCGCAACCGACTGGGGCTACATCGAGGCCCACAGAGCGACACACCTCGACAAGAGGCTCGACGAGGTGTGCGCCATTACTTGGTGCTTGGGACGCAGGCTCTAGGCGCTCGCGTGGGGGCGGCGGGGTGGGGATGAAGGGCCCATCCTTCGCGTATCTACTCCGCTCAATCGCCGTAAGAAACAAAACTGGCGGCCTGGGCCCCGGTCGTGAATTGGCGCCACGATTATGAGGAGCACGGACCCACAATCCCCACCCCGCCGCCCCCACGCGAACGCCTGCATCGCTCGGTGAATCTGGTCGAAGAGCGACCGATCGCGCTTGCGCACGACCGGAAGCACCTGCCGCAAGCCACCTGTCGCCTGAAGCGCCCGTTGCTGAATGATGAGTCCCATGAGTGATTTCCTTTTTCGCGTGTGAGTGGGGTTCCCGGAAAGGGCGAAAGCCCGCCCCCACTCACACGCGAAAAAAGAAATCACGATGACCAAATCACACTACACACACTGGCACTGTCGCTGACACTGTCGCTGACACTGTCGCTGACACTGACGCTGGCACTGACGCTGACACTGTCGCTGACCTCGCCGCACGGAGAACGCGAGCTTCACCCTGTCCCCAACTGGAACTCCGCGATCGCATCCATCACTTCGTCGAAGTCGGATTCATCGAAGCCTGCGCCGCTTACCATCCAGTCGGTGTGCGATGAGTCGCGGTCGCCGTGGAAATGACCCAGGAC
>Ga0316191_10004294_pt1 | contig 10625 bp, 8 predicted proteins | sample Eddworburr2cm_MG_FD_204928 | JGI IMG/M metagenome (GOLD analysis project Ga0316191, IMG submission 204928) | Coastal sediment microbial communities from Maine, United States - Eddy worm burrow 2 cm | ecosystem: Environmental > Aquatic > Marine > Coastal > Sediment | place: USA: Maine | collected... | reverse complement strand
AATCGTTTGACCGGTTTTCTGCGTTTGCTGGCAAGGCACGGTTCCCGCCGTGGTCTGGTTGACCACAAGGGAGCCGTAACGCAGTCCAGCGGGCGCAGTAAACCGGCCTGCAGAGCAACATGGGTTCAATCGAACCCATAAAGTTGCTCTGCCACTTTGAGGACGATCAGGTTTATGATTTTTGGTTGAAACAACCAAAAATCATCCTGATCTCGTGAACCAAATCAGCTCATCGGCGTTGTTGCAAAGCTTGCCCGATGCACCACATCGCGCTTCGCTTTGCGCCTAGCCGAGTGAACTGATTTAATTCCATCAAACGCTTCTATCCAAGTGAAGCATGCTCTAGGCAGTTTGTTCCGCATTGCCGTAAATATCGATGAGCACGGCTGTTACAATCACCAGCCCGCCCATAACCGACAGCAGGGTCATCGAGGTTCCGATCAACGCCCAGGCGCTAATGGTCGCTACGACGAGCTCTGTCATGGTCAGCAATGCAGCACGCGTAGCCGGCACCAGGCGTGCCCCCCACAATTGGCCGATCATCGATGGCCAGAAGGCAATGATACCAAATAGCAGCACTGCAAGAGCAAGCGCCGGCGTAAATGTGCCCGCGGACAAATCAACGTTGCCGATCAGCAGCGCTGCCAGAGCCGCCAACACGGTTCCACAGAAAATTGCCGATGCCACATTCCAGTAGGGATCAACTTCAGCGCGGCCTCGCACCAATGAAAGAGTAGTCCCCCAGAAGAATCCTGCCACGAGTCCCGCCCAGTCGCCCGCATTTCGGGGCACCGGCAGACCGCCATCACCGCCGAGCATCAGCCACAGGCCTGCAAATGCCAGTAAAATGGCGAAAGCCCGCCATGGATTGAGCTTGATGCCAAACACCACCCGATCAATCAGGGTCGCCCAGATCGGCAGCATGTAAAACAGGAAAATCGCCCTGACGACATCGGTGGAAACAACCGCATAGAAGTAACAGACCTCGGATACGCCGATACCGATGCCGACAAGTGCCATCCAGCGTATGTGCTCGGCACGCCATTCACCCCATCGTGCAGCCGCCAGCACGGCGACTGGCAATGCAGCGCCCATAGCCAGCGCAGCCGACCAGAACGGACCAAATCCTGCTTCAGACAGATAGCGCAATGGAATCCAGAACAGACCCCACAGGCCGGCACCAATGGCAATCGCGAGCGCGCCACGAAATGGCAATGAGAACAATGGATGTGTCATCACTGATGTTTAATTCCAAGGCAAGACGCAATTGAGCCATTCGACCCGCAGATCATCGCTGCCCGCCAAAGGCGGAAGTGCGACCGTCCAGCGAAATGATGTGATCGTAAAGCTCCGGCCGGCGATCCCGGAAAATCCCCCAATAGGCACGCTTTTCAGCCAGGTCATCCAGGTCAAATGTGTGGGTCAACACGGTTTCGTGCACCCGATCTGCCTCTGCCACCTTCTCTCCCGTAAAGTCGGCAATGAACGACGATCCGTAAAATGTCATTTCGGTGCCGTTGCGCCCCGGCTCGGTGCCGATCCTGTTGGAGGCCACCAGCGGCATCAGGTTGGCGCCGGCGTGCCCCTGCTGCACCCGCTGCCAGTGAGCCGCCGAGTCCCATGAGGGGTCCAGCAACTCCGATCCGATCGCGGTCGGGAAAAACAGCATCTCTGCTCCCATCACCGCCATCGAGCGAGCTGTTTCAGGAAACCATTGATCCCAGCAAATGCCGACCCCGAGACGACCAAAAGATGTGTCCCAGACCTTGAAACCGGTATCACCTGGAGAGAAATAGTACTTTTCCTGGTAACCTGAACCGTGCGGAATATGGCTCTTGCGGTAAATCCCCAGGTCAGTCCCGTCAGCATCAATGATGGCAATCGAATTGAACCGTGCATTGCCGGCTTCCTCGTAGAACGAAACCGGCAACACCACGCCGAGTTCTTTCGCGACACCCCTGAAGTGCTCAATTGTGGGGTGACCCTTGGCCGGCAGCGCGCGGGCATAGAACTCCGGCAACTCGTCCTGACAAAAATAATACCCTTCAAACAACTCCTGCAGCAGGACGACATTGGCCCCCTTGGCAGCAGCTTCGCGAACCAGTTTTTCACCACGCTCGACGTTTTCCGATACAACATCCGTGCAAGCCATCTGCGTGGCGGCAAGTGTTACATTACGCATCTGACCTTATCCTCCATTGGTTGTGCACAGCGGTTCCTGCTGGGTTATGCAGTGCACCCCGCCTCCGCCCTTGAAAATATCCACCGCCGGCACCGACACGATCTCGCGGTCATTGAACAGCCGCCGGAAAATGCCGGAGACCACCTCATCCTGCGGATCATTAAATTTGCACAGCACAACGCCTCCATTAACGAATGAGAAATTCACATAGGAGCAGGACAAAGGCTCACCGTGCTCGTAGCGCTCCTTTGGCGCTTCGAGCACTATCACTTCCATCGCCCGGCCACGTGCATCAGTCTGCGCACGCATGATGGCTTCAATTTCCCTGGCGGTTTCAAAGTCAGGGTGATCGCGATCCGGCTGGCCATGCACCACGACAACGCCCGGCTTTACGAAGCAGGCCAGCGTATCAACGTGACCATCGGTGCCGGAAACCGAGGTGTCGGCCTGCAGACCCCGCGGCACCCAGATGGCCTTGGTTGTCCCCAGCTTGCCATGCATTTCGGCTTCGATTTCCGCGCGCGTCCAGTTGGGATTGCGGTTGTGGTTCATCTGAACGGTTTCGGTGAGCAGCAACGTGCCTTCACCGTCGACGTGTATACCACCGCCTTCGTTCACCAGTACTGACGGTAGCCGTGTGGCCCCCGTTTTTTCAGCAACGAACCTGGCAACAAGTGCATCGGCGGAGCCTTCCGGGAAGGTGCGGCCACCCCAACCATTGAATGTCCAGTCGACAGCACCAAGTGCGCCTTGCGCGTCGACTACAAATGTTGGCCCGCAGTCGCGCATCCAGCTATCACCAAGCTCGCGCTCAACTATGCTGACAGCCCCATCGAGATACTTGCGCGCGGCTGCTTCCTCACCCGGATTGCAAACCATGGTGACCGGTTCGAACCGGGCTATTGTATTGGCCGCGCCGGACCATGCCCTGTAGGCAGCGTCAGGCGAACCGACGAATTCCATTACATCAGGATTGCATGGCCAGGCCATCCAGGTGCGCTTGTGCGGAGTCCATTCAGGCGGCATCGTCCATGTCATGAAAACAAATTCCTGGTTTGATCGCATTTGGCAGAGAGGTGAAAGCACAACACTGGTTGTGTCACCCGATCGTGACCTCAATCAAACAGGACATTCAACAATTTGGAAACCCCTTCTTTGAGCACCGGCAGGTGCAGTTCTGCGGCCATCAGGCTCACCCGCACCGTGGGAGCATGGAAAGCCATTGCGCCGAAATACCGGTCACCCGGGAGGTAAATCGGCACTGCAACGGCAACCATACCATTCATGAATTCTTCCCGATCCACCGAATGGCCTTGCCTTGCCACCTTGTCCAGTTCAGCCAGCAAGCCACTTACGGTGGTATGCGTATTGCCGGTGTGAGCTTCGAGTTTGAGCATTTCAACAAACTGCGTACGGCGTTGCGGCGGCAGGCTTGCCAGATAGGTTTTGCCACTGGCAGTACAATGGAATGGCACATTGCTGCCAATTGGCAACTGGATGCGGAATGGCCATTCGGTTTCGACCCTGTCGAGATAACGCATGCCGGCTTCTTCGGGCACAACCAGGTTGACGGTCTCGTTGATCTTGCGTGCGACCTCCTGCAACACCTGGTGGCGGGCAATTGACGTATCGCTGGTGGACAATAGCCCGGCGGCCATGCGCCGTAGCCTGCGAGCGGGCCGCAGGCGGCGTGTATCGGAGTCTGGCGCCAGATAGCCCTCGGCCAGCAAAGTCTGGCAAAGTCTGTGAATAGACGGCTTCGGCAAGCCCATTTGCCGGTTGATCTCGCTTGGCGTCATCGGCCGACCTGCCTCAGCGACAATTTCGGCAATCTTCAACAGGCGCAGGTTTGTAGGAACCCTGTCAGCGCCAGGGGACTGCGATACGTCTGCTTCACTTGTCATGTTGGCCTTTCTTGTGCTCACAACACCCGTTTCTCTGGACGTTTTTACATACCTGAGCTTAATTTTAGCTTGCGACGACGTCAGTTTAATGTTTCTTTTGTTAAAAAACAATAATAAAAGTCTCAATTTTTAAAGAGGTAAGAATTGGAATTTGACTACGTGATCGTAGGGGCCGGTTCTGCGGGATGCGCGATAGCGGCGCGCCTGTCCGAGAATCCGTCTGTCAGCGTGGCCCTGGTCGAGGCCGGCGGGCGCGACAGTTCACCGTGGATTCACATTCCGGTTGGATACTTCAAGACAATCCAGAACCCGGCCCTCAACTGGATGTACCGGACAGCGTCTGATCCGGGCCTCAACGGGCGGCAACTGAATTGGCCGAGAGGCAAGACACTTGGCGGCTCCAGTTCCATCAATGGCCTGCTCTATGTTCGCGGCCAGGCCCAGGACTATGATCACTGGCGCCAACTGGGCAATGCGGGCTGGGCCTGGGAAGACGTTCTTCCATTGTTCAAACGCGCCGAAAACTGGGAAGATGGCGAAGACGAACTGCGTGGCGGCGATGGTCCGCTTTCCGTTACTCATTCCCGCAAGTCCTGGAAGATTGTGGATGCATGGGTGCAGGCTGCGCAGAACGCGGGTTTTCCTTACAATACCGACTATAATGGGGCCGACCAATACGGTGTCGGGTATTTTCAGCTTACCGCTCAAGACGGATTGCGCTGCTCAGCGGCAAAGGCTTATCTCAAGCCCATTCGCGACCGCAAGAACCTGGAAATCTTTACCAATGTGCTGACGGAAAAGGTGATCTTTGACGGCAAGCGCGCCATCGGCATCAAGGGCGCGCGAGGCGGACAGTCACTTGTCATCAAGGCGCGCAACGAAGTCGTCCTGTCCGCAGGCGCGATCGGGTCTCCACAGATCCTGATGTTGTCGGGAATAGGCCCTGCCGGCCAGTTGGCCGACCACGGCATTGACGTTCGCCATGTATGTGAGGGCGTCGGTAAGAACCTGCAGGACCATCTGCAGGCACGCCCGGTGTACAAATGCTCTGTTCCAACCATAAACACGCGCACGCGGGGTTTGTGGAACCAGGCCAGGATCGGTGTGGAATATGCACTGAGGCGGACCGGCCCAATGACCATGGCGGCCAGTCTGGGGACCGGTTATCTGAAAACCAGGCCTGAACTTGAATCACCTGACATTCAATTTCACATTCAGCCGTTCAGCGCCGACAATCCTACCGAAGGCACCCACAGTTTCGACGCCTTTACAGCATCGGTCCTGCAATTGCGCCCGGAAAGCGCGGGTGAACTGGTGTTGAAATCCAGCAACCCGAACGACCATCCCGAGATTCACCCGAACTATCTTGCGACGCAACTTGATCAGGACACCATTGTCGAGGGCATCAAGATTGCACGACACATCTGCAGGCAGCACCCGGTGGCGGATGTGATTACCGAAGAACACGCACCGGGCGCAGCTATTGCCGATGATGACTATGACGCATTGCTCAACTGGGCGCGTGACACGGCCACCACCATCTATCATCCAACCGGAACTTGCAAAATGGGCCCGGACAGCGACAGAATGGCAGTTGTGGACGAGCGCTTGCGCGTCAAGGGCGTTTCAGGACTGCGCGTTGCGGACTGCTCGATCATGCCGCAAATCGTTTCTGGCAATACCAATGCACCTGCCATTATGATCGGCGAGCGAGTGAGTGACATTATTCGTGAGGACGCTCGCTAATGTGGGAACACATCATCGATTTCAGCCAGATCGTTATCGCCGACATCATTCTGTCTGGTGATAATGCGCTGGTCATCGGCATGGCTGCAGCCGGGCTTACTCCGAAACTGCGCAAGCGCGCCATCATATTCGGCATGGTCATCGCGGCCCTTTTGCGTATCGTATTCTCCATTGTAGCCACCAAGCTGCTGGTCGTACCCGGCATCCTGTTCATCGGTGCGTGCTTGTTGTTCTGGGTGTGCTGGCGGCTTTACCAGGACTTGCGCGTACACACCGAAGAACACGCCGTTGACGCATTGGAACTAGCAGAAGACGAAAGCCAGGGCTATACCGGCCCGCCGCGGCGCACCATGATGTCAGCGCTGCTGTCGATAACCGTCGCCGATGTCTCCATGTCTCTCGACAACGTACTTGCGGTTGCAGCGATTGCCGACGGAGACACCCAGAAGCTGGTGTTCGGACTTGGCCTCGCCATCCTGCTGATGGCGTTTGCTGCCACATTGATCATGAGACTTCTGACCAAATACCCCTGGATCTCGTGGCTTGGTCTTGCCGTCCTGTTATATGTTGCAAGTGAAATGATGTATCGCGGTCTTCTGGATCCGTCGCACGGGATGTTGAAGCTCATGGGGATCGCGTGATGTAGAGAATTACAGGTTGCAGGCCCTGTGGAAGCCAAACGGCTACCTGAAGATACTGCAAGCAGAACGCTGGACGGACTGGTTCCGCTCAGTAACGAACCTAAAGTGTTAAGAGAACGACTTAAGGGAGGAAAACCATGTCGATTTTCAAGAATATGATACAGGCAACCGCCGGTATCGCCCTCATGGCAACAGTTGCGGCAGCTCCGCAGATTGCCGAAGCCAAGACGGTTATCCGCGTACAATCGGTGATCTCAGCAACTGCTGACGAAGTGACAATGCTGAAAGACTTCGGTCAGGATGTATCGGATCTGACAAACGGTGAAGTTGTCTTTGAAATCCTGCCAGCCGGTGCTGTTGTCGGTGTCAAGGAAACCCTTGATGCGGTTGACAAGGGCCTCGTCGAGGGTGGCTTTGCATGGACCCATTACTGGTCAGGCAAGCACCCGGCTGCCATGCTGTTTGGCTCACCGGTTGCCGGTGCCGGCGTCGGCATCGACAACATCGCGTTTCTGTCGTGGTTCCAGTATGCGGGCGGCAAAGAGCTGTATGAACAGCTTTGGACAGAAATGGGCATGAACGTAAAAGGCTTCATGTTGCAGCCTGTTGGACCGGAAGCGCTGGGCTGGTTCAAGGAGCCAATCAACTCCATGGCCGACTTCCGCAAGTATCGGTTCCGCACACCTCCCGGCATTCCGGGCCAGACCTACAAGGACATTGGCATTGCGTCGGTGGCCATGGGTGGCGGCGACATCCTGCCGGCACTTGAAAAAGGCACGATCGATGCGGCCGAGTGGTGCTGCCCGAAACCTGACTCGGTATTCGGCTTCCAGAAAGTGCTCAAGCACTACTATCTGCAGGGCCTGCACCAGGTTGTGGTGAATGCCGATCTGTATATCAACGGCGACGTCTACAACAGCCTCACAGACCTTCAGAAAAAGGCCCTGGAAGTTGCCGCCAACGCATCGTTGTCAAAATCGATGTCTTACCGCATCTACGAAAACGGCAAGGCGCTGAAGAAGCTTGTGGAAGAAGACGGCGTCATCCTGCATGACACACCAGCCGACTATTTCCCGGCATATATGGGTGCAGCCAAGGCTGCTCTCGAGAAGAACGCGGCGGAAAACCCGTTCTTTGCCAAGGTTTGGCAGTCCCAGAAGGATTTTGCTGCAATCGCAGTGCCGTACTGGGCCGGATCGCAAGCCTCCAACGCAGCGCTCGGCAAGGCTTTTGCTGACAGCGTGAAGAAGCAATAATCCGATAACGGACCGGTGGGCATCCCGCGGGATGCCCACCAACTATTCTGCATGTGCAAACCGGGCATAGAAACCGGTCAGGTCACATAAGGATACCAACTATCTGGACTCTCTGGGAGGAGCGGAAAATGGCTGAGGAAATTGGCGAACTCGACATCACCGACGAGTTGATTGCAGAGCGACGCGCGGAAGAACCCGGACAAACACCGGAAGACATGACGCCCTGGCAGAGGCCTATCACGGCGTTCATTGACGTGCTCAATCTGTGGGCAGGCCGGATCACCTGTTTTTTACTGATACCTCTCATCATTGCGATGGTATTTGAGGTCGTTTCCCGCAAACTGTTCGCGGTGTTCACGGACTATGGCCTCAATGAACTGGCCATTTCGCTGGGATTTGGCCCAACCCTTTGGGTCTATGATACAAGCCGTATGCTCGGTGGCGTGCTGTTCATGGCGGCTGCCGGCTATGCGCTGATGCGCGGTGTGCACATTCGGGCTGATTTCCTGTACCGGAACTGGACCCCGAAAACCCAGGCCACCGTGGATGCAGCACTGTATCTGCTGCTCTACTTCCCCGCCATGCTGTTCTTCTTCTGGAGTGCATTCGGTTTCACCCTGGATGCATTCGGCTGGCATGGATGGGACAGGCCGTGGGGCATCTGGGAGCGGGCGAGTGATTCAACCTGGGCACCTTTGCTTGGCCCGGCCCGCGCAGCCATGCCGATAGGTGCGCTGCTGTTGTTGCTGCAGGGCTTGCCCGAACTTTTCCGGGCTTTTCACCAGATGGGCAAGGAGCGCGAAGCACAGTTCCTTAGAATACTGCCGTTGTACGTCATCGTGCTGGCGGTAATTTTCGTCAGCGTGTTCTTTCCAAACATGGTTCCCTTCGACGACTGGTGGAAAACAGTTACATCATCAGTCGGGATATTCGAGTTCTCCAAACCCACCATCGGGTTGTTCATGCTGGGAGCCATGCTGTTTTCAATCTTTGTGGGCTTCCCGATTTCGTTCACGCTGATCTTCCTGGCATTCACTTTCGGGTCCTGGGGCGCAGGCAGCGCCTTGACCTTCTACCTGATGACCCTGCAGACCAATTCGGTCATGCTGGACGATCAGCTTGTTGCGGTTCCCCTGTTCATCTTCATGGGCATCATGATGGAACAGGCCGGCCTCATGGAAAGGCTTTTCAAGGCCGTTCAGCTGATGATGTCGCGAACACGCGGTGCGCTTTACATTGCGGTATTGTTCGTTTCCATGATCTTCGCAGCCGCCACCGGCATTGTGGGAGCGTCGGTGACCATTCTGGGCATCATGGCAGCCAAGACCATGAACAAGTCCGGCTACGACGTAAGGCTTGCAGCGGGGACAATTACTGCGGGTGGCACGCTCGGCATTCTGATTCCGCCGTCAATCATGCTGATTGTCATGGGTCCGGTTCTGGAAGTGCCTGTCACCGACCTGTTCCGTGCGGCAATCATACCGGGCATCCTGCTTGCCGTGCTGTACATGGTGTACGCCATCGGACGATGCATTATCAATCCGAACCTGGGCCCTATCCTGCCGGCAGATGAACAGCCGGAAACCTCACCATATTATCTGCTTGAGGTGATCGGGGTCATGGCGTCAATCGTTGTGCTGAGCTACCTGTTGGGTGCCGGCGCGTCCGGGAGTCTCGCCTTCATTCCACTCGGCGGACTGATCCTGCCGATCCTCTGGCTGGCATTCATGTACTTCGCCTATACGTGGACCCGCAAGACCAGGCCGGGCGGGTTCTATTTCTCGGACCTCTGGTATGAGTTTTTCATGGGCCTTGTGCCGCCAACCGTACTGATCGCCTTTGCGCTTGGTTCCATTCTGGCCGGTTGGGCAACCCCAGCCGAAGCCGCCGCGTGTGGTGCATTTGGAGCAATTTTGCTGTCATTTGTCTACCGCAAGCTGACCGTGTCCGGCTTCTATGATGCGATGATCAAAACACTGGAAATCTCGGTGCTGATCATGTTCCTGGTTGCAGCTTCCAATTTCTTCGGGGCCGTGTTCTCAAATCTGGGAACACCCAAGTTCCTCACCGAAGTGCTGTTGTCGATGGAACTGTCCACGGCTGCCATGCTGATATTCGTCATGGCCCTGGTATTCCTGCTGGGGTGGCCGCTGGAATGGGTGCCGATTGTACTGATCATCGTGCCGATCCTGGTGCCATTGCTGGTCTCGCTGAATGTGAACCTGACGTGGTTTGCAATACTGGTCGCCGTGAACCTGCAGACCGCATGGCTCAGTCCGCCGGTGGCCCTGTCCGCCTACTTCCTCAAGGGGGTGGTACCGGAGTGGGACCTGAAAGACATCTATCTCGGCATGATGCAGTTCATGGTCATTCAGGTGATCGGCCTGATACTGATCTTCGTCTTCCCCGGCTTTGTGCTGTGGCTGCCGGACTGGTTGTCGTCGGGCGGCGCTCAACCGTTCCTGAGCTATGTCGGATATGGCAACTGACCGATACTGCTGCGCACCAACAAAGGGCCCGCTCTCCATTGAGAGCGGGCCTTGTTGCCTTGCCGGGTCAAATTGAACGTAAGGGCGATCCGCCTGTGTATTGCGTCAGACAGGCTGAAGAATAATTTTCGGGGCTGCGCATCGACCGCTGGCGATGTCATCGAATGCCTGGGCACCGGCGTTCAATGGCCGTTTATCGATCCAGCTCAAGTCGCCCAGCTTGCCGGTAAAGATGGCATCTGCGGTGGCGTGGAAATCAGCCATTGTGTAGGTGTAGGTGCCGATAAACGTGATTTCCTGCAGTGTCATCCGGCGCACATCCAGCCCGCCCTCCGCCGCACCCAAACCAATGTGCATGATGAGCCCGCCCGGCTTCACCAGCTTGCTCGCGGATGCCCTGGTCGCAG
>Ga0316191_10004293_pt1 | contig 10625 bp, 7 predicted proteins | sample Eddworburr2cm_MG_FD_204928 | JGI IMG/M metagenome (GOLD analysis project Ga0316191, IMG submission 204928) | Coastal sediment microbial communities from Maine, United States - Eddy worm burrow 2 cm | ecosystem: Environmental > Aquatic > Marine > Coastal > Sediment | place: USA: Maine | collected... | reverse complement strand
GAAGCAAATGTTTCCAAAACCCGGTTTGTTGCCGCGGCGGCGCACGACCTGTTGCAGCCATTGAATGCAGCCAAGTTGTTTGCAGCGCTGCTCAACGAGCATCGCAGCGAAATGACGGAGGAACAGAGCACGCTCGTGGCACGCGTCGAAAGCGGTCTTTTGAGCGTCGAAGACCTGTTGAGCGCGCTCCTCGATATATCCCGCCTCGACACAGCTGCACCGACGCCGAAACATGAAGACTTTGTCGTCGCGGATCTTTTTTTCGCTCTTAATGTGCAGTTTTCACAGACTTTTGAGGAGCAGGGCCTGACGCTTCGTTTTGCCGACTCGAAATTATGCGCGCACTCCGACCCGGCCTTGCTGCGGCGCATTCTGCAGAATTTCGTCAGCAACGCCCGGCGGTATACCCGGGCAGGTGGTGTGCTTGTCGGGTGTCGGCGCCGTGGCGAAAATATCGCGATCCAGGTAATCGATACGGGCGTAGGCATTGCCGATAGCGACCAGAAAGCAGTCTTTGATGAATTCCACCGTTTGTCAGATGGCGCAGAAAGCGCAAAGCGCGGCCTTGGTCTCGGCCTCGCCATCGTCGATCGCATCGCGCGCCTTCTCGGTCACCCGATCTCGCTGCGATCGGTTCTTGGCAAAGGCAGCTGCTTTGAAGTCCTGGTGCCCAGGGCCAAAGACAATTGCGTCTCGACGAAGCGACGCGCACCGACCGAGCATCGCGCCTCGTCGCAGTTAGGCGGTCAGGTAGTCATGTGTGTCGACAACGAACAGGAAATACTCGACGGAATGCACGGTCTGCTGAGCAAATGGGGTGCCCAACCATTGATCGCGACCACAATGGCTGACGCGCTTGCGCAACTGGAACGTGCTTCCACCATGCCGTCATTATTGCTGATTGATTATCACCTTAACGATGGCATAACCGGCCTGAACGTTATTGACGCCTTGCGCAGGAAGGCCGGGGTTAACCTGCCCGCAGCCATCCTGACTGCAAATTACACGAGTGAAGTAGCCGACCTGGTGCGTGAGGCGGGTCATGCGCTATTGCACAAACCCGTGAAACCGGCAGCGCTCAGAGCGCTGATCAACCGACTGCTAACTCGCCGCGTCACTCGCTGATTCATCGGCCATCATTGCCGGCGCATTGATACGTAGGCGTTGTACTGCGAGCACAGCCTGGGTGCGATTATTGACACCCATCTTGCGCAACACGGCGGTCATGTGTGCCTTGATAGTCGCTTCGGAAACGCCTAGCTGATAAGCGATCTGCTTGTTGAGCAGGCCCTCTCCGAGCATCATGAGAACCCGGAACTGGTGCGGAGTAAGCGAACTAAGCGCAGACGCAATCTTTGCTTCTTCGCTGTCCAGGCGATCGTCCTGAAGATCGATGCCCTCCGGAATCCATACCTCGCCGTCAAGCACTGCCCTTATGCCCTCTTCGAGCGTCGCGATTGCCGATGATTTAGGAATAAAGCCGCTTGCGCCGTGCTGGATCGAACGGCGAATAACCGCCGGGTCATCCATCGCAGATACTATGACTGTCGGCAGCGACTCGTGATTGCTGCGAATATACGCAAGGGCAGAGAAGCCGCTGACTCCGGGCATGTTCAGGTCCAGCAGCAACAGATCGGCCTCGGGATTCGCCTCGACTACGACCTGCAGTGTGTCCAGGCTGTCTGCCTCGATGATGTGGGCGGTTTCGACGCAGTTGCCGATCGCATGGATCAGCGCCTCGCGGAACAGTGGGTGATCGTCTGCAACGATAAATGTGCTCTTGGTCAGCGTCATGTCCTGTTTCAGCTGTACGTGCGGTTTTCGATCAGATCATCGGTCGCGCTCGCGCTCGCCAATCTGAGGTACCGCCTAGATTACCGTATTAGCTCCCTGCGTTCTTCCTGAAAAAAATGTCGATGCCTGCGACGAAGTACCGGATCCAACTCCGTTGCCGATATTGTGAGTCCCAAGTGTTCTGCGGGCATTAGACCTTGGTCTATTTGGCGCACCGATTCGACTTTTGGCTAATAGTCAGTACCCATGCAGTCACCGAATATCCATCGTGATTACAACCTTACTTCGAGAATTGGGGGAAAACTAATGACGAAGTTCAAATTACAATTCACAGTGGTTGGCGCTGCATTGGCACTCTTTGCGAGTTCCGGCATTGCGCTTGCGGATGACGATGGTGCGACGACAACCTACAAGTTCGGTGGCTACGCCAAATTCGACGCCATGTTCAGCGACTACAGCGAAGGCACGCCGGACGGCAACAGCCTGATGCGCCAGTTCTACTATGCGCCCCAGATCCCGGTGGCTGGCGAGTTTGCGGGCAGCACTGACATGACGACCGATTTCCAGGCCAGGGAATCCCGCCTGAACTTCCGCGTCGATCACAAGACAGCCGGCGGCCACAGCGTTACAGCCTTCGTCGAGATGGACTTCTTCACCCATGGTGACGGCAACGAAGTTGTATCCAATTCCTACAGCCCGCGCCTGCGTCATGCGTTTATCAAGTACGACAAGTGGACTTTTGGACAGACCTGGTCGACCTTCCAGGACGTGGCGGCACTGCCCGACGCACTCGACTTCGTCGGTCCGGCTGAGTCCACGACCTTCATTCGCCAGTCGATGATCCGTTACACGACGGGCAACCTGGAACTGGCTGTCGAGAACCCGCAGACATTTGTTAGCGGCGGCACCCGGGATCTCTCCACAATGCCGGATCTGATTGGCCGCTACACGTTCAAGTTTGGCGACAAAGGCAGCTACGTCAAAGTCGCAGGTCTGTATCGAAGCCTCAAGATTCAGGAACCTGGAACGGGCGGGTCGCAGATTGATGAGTCCGGCTACGGTGTCAGCGCCTCGACCAAGATCATGCTCGGCAATGGCGCGGACCTTCGCGCGATGGTGACTGTTGGCGACGGCGTTGGCCGCTATATCGGCCTCGGTTTCGTCCCGGATGGCTATGTAGATGGCCCAAGTATTGCGACAGCGGATGCGGTCGCAGCTTTTGTTGCATTGCGTGTTCCCTTCGGCGATGGCTGGCGCACGAACATCATGTACGGCACTACTGACATCGACTACGACAACGATATCGATGCGGTTGGCCTCAACGACACGGGATCGAGCTTCCACGTAAACCTCATCAAGAATGTTCTCCCGAAGCTGGATATCGGCGGCGAGGTCATCTGGGCGGAACGCGAGGAAATTGGCGGAGCAGACGGCGACTTCACGCGCTTCATGCTTTCTGCCAAGTACGCGTTCTAAGTAAGACGCCCGTAGCACCTACCGGAAAAACAGCTGGCGGTACCATTTTTGGTGCCGCCAGTTTTCTCGTTTTATGAAGCATGTCAGAATCAGGCAATGAAAGAGATTCCCGAGATTGCAGAGTTTCTTCGGGGCTTACCCGGATTTGACAATCTCGATGATCGTCAACTTGCAGACTGTGCCAAAAACATTGAAATAGCGTATTACCGGAAAGGCGACGACATCCTGACGCCGGGAAATGCGAACCATCATCTGCACATCGTACGCAGCGGGGCCGTTGAGCTTCGCAATGAGAGGGGTGAAATGATGACGCGGCTGGCTGAAACCGACTATTTCGGTTTCCCGTCGCTGATGAATAATGCGCCGGTCCGAAATCACTCCGTAGCCATAGAGGACTCGCTCATTTACCACCTCAGTGGTGAGGCCTTCGGTCGGGCGCGCCGCGCCTGCGCAAACCTCGACACGTTGTTCATTCGCGCGTTATCCGACCGCCTGACCAAGCACTCCGAGCCGCAGACTTTTCGCGGCTTTTCGGGCGAGATCGTTCGCAACCTGGTTGCGCGGGCGCCGGTCAGTATCGGTTCCAAAGCGACTATTCGTGAAACGGCACAAAAGATGGTCGCAGAACGTGTTTCAGCGATGCTGATCCACAATGGCAATGGATTGCGTGGCATTGTCACGGATCGGGATATACGGGAACGCGTTGTTGCAGCGGGTCTGGATGTCAATCATCCGGTGACCGAGATCATGACCGAGTCGCCGACGGTGCTTGATGCCGACGCACACGCGTTCGAGGCGGCGATGGTCATGATGCAGAGCAACATCCACCACTTGCCCATCATCGACAGTGGACAGCCGATCGGCATGATCTCGCGCAGCGACTTCATGCGGCTGGAAACGGAGCATCCGCTGTATCTCGTAAGTGATATTAGCAAACAGACCACCGCTGAAGGCGTGGTGGCCGCATGCCGGCGGGTACCTGCATTGATCATCGGGCAGATCGAATCCGATGCGAACGGCGAGCAGCTCGGCAAGCTGATCACGATGATTACCGATACCGTTACTCGCCAGTTGTTACGTATTGCCGAATCAAAATTTGGTCCACCACCATGTGGCTATGCCTGGGTTGCGCTCGGGTCGCAGGGGCGCTTTGAACAGTCGGCCAAGAGCGATCAGGACAATGCGATCGTGCTGTCGAATAAGGCAACGGAGGCAGACGACGAGTACTTCGCGGCGCTTGCGCAACTTGTTAATGATGGTCTCGATGCCTGCGGCTATGTGTATTGCCCGGGCGACGTCATGGCGTCGAACCCCAAGTGGCGCGTGTCGCTCGACCAGTGGAAGGAGTATTTCAATCGCTGGATTACCGTGCCTGAGGAGAAGGCACTAATGCACGCGAATATATTCTTCGATCTTCGCTGCGTTGCAGGTCAGGCGGAATTGGTCGAAAAGCTGAAGAAGAGCGTGCGTGGCGCGGCGCGCAAGAACGAGATTTTTCTGGCACTGATGGCCAAGAATGCAATGTATTATCAGCCGCCGCTGGGATTCTTTCGCCAATTTGTCCTCGAGAAGTCCGGTGAGCACAAGAATACGCTCGACCTGAAGCTCCATGGCATCATGCCCATCGTGGAAATCGCACGCATCCGATCGCTTGCCGCCGGTGAGTTGCGGATCAGTACGCGTAATCGTCTGCGGGCGGCTGCCAAGGCGAAAGAAATCACGAAGACGGACGCCGCGAACCTGATTGACGCCCTGGATTTCATCGAGAAACTTCGCATTGAACATCAGAGCCGGCAGCTGCAGGCGGGCAAAAAGCCTGATAACCATCTTTCTCCGAGCGAGCTGTCCCCGCTGGTGCGTCAGAATCTCAAATCGGCGTTTTCCCAGGTGCGCGTGAGTCAATCGGCACTGTTGAATCGATTTCACCTGGCATGAGACTTTCCTGGTTGAAAGCCAGGCGGTGGTTGATGAGCCGCAAGCATTTCTCTGCCCCGTTCGATGCTTTTCTCACAGCAGAATTGCCCACGTCGGCGGCTGCATTCAAGGATGTCGAATTCGTCAGCCTCGATATCGAGACGACGGGCCTCGATGCTGCAAACGCGGATATGCTTAGCGTTGGCTGGGTTGTCATCCGGCACGGGAGGATCGACCTGAGTACGGCCGAGAGCTACATCGTCAGGCCCAGCGGTGAAGTCGGCGACAGTGCATCGGTGCACGGGTTAACGGATACGCTGGTCGGCGACGGACTGAGTTGGGGGGTCGCTCTGGGCATGATCGTCGAGATACTGACGGGGCGCGTATTGCTGGTGCATCACGCCGGGCTCGACAAGGCCTTGCTCGACCGCATGTGCATGAATTGCTATGGCGCGCGGCTGCCCGTACCTGTTGTTGACACGCTTGCACTCGAGCATCGCCGTATGCAACGCAAACACCATATTGAAGTCAAGAAAGCGTTACGCCTGTCGGATCTGCGGGCGGAATACAATCTGCCAAGGTATAACGCTCATGATTGCCTCGTCGATGCGATCGCGACGGCTGAACTATTGATCGCCATCGCGGCTCACCGTGGTGATACGTTGCTCGGCGAGTTGCTCGAATGATGCGCCGCGTTCAACCGCAGATTGGATTCTCGCCGCCTATTTCTTGACCTGTAGCATGTACTCGGCAGCCGCCATGCGAACTTCTTCCGAGAGATAATTCTGTGGCGGCATTTCCGGGTAGTCATCGCGTTTCTTGGTCGGACTCGTAATGTAATCCACGATACCTTGCGGATTGTCCATGTAGAGCGCCTGGATGATCTGTGTCGGTGGTCCGATCATCTTTATGTTGTACGAGTGGCAGCCGGCGCAAATACCATAATAGGCACGCTTGCCCATATCTTCGGCTGCTATTTCGCGGCGCTCCGCGGGTTCTTCGAGCAAATAGGTTGTCACATTTGCCGTTGTCGCAAAGCCACAGGTTCCAAAATCCTTGAGGCCGACCGTCGTGTACTTGTCGTGGTCGAGGATGCAGCTATTTGTGCTTGTTCCTACGTTGAGGATTTGCACGTCGCCCTCGACGAGCTCCAGCGTCTTGAGCGCCTTGATTTCGGGAATGGTGTCGTAGCCGTTGTTCCACATCATGTTGTCGAGAATCGCGATCTCATCAGAGTTCGGATCTGCGCCCGGATCCAGGGTCACATTCGGTGCGTTCATGTGATCGGTGATGAGGATACCGATGACCTTGTTACCGGTGATGATGTTGCCTTCGATGGTTGTCTGGTCGCCAGCCATGTTCAGGATACCTGTTCCGGCCGGGATGCCGGCGACCGTCGAGCCCGGGATTCCGAAATTGGCTGTGTTGTTGTTCACGATGAAGTTGTTGCGCACGATCGTGTCGAACGTTGTCTTGATTGGCAGACCCGGCGTGATGAACACCAGGATGCCACCGGTATTGTCGTGCGCGTAATTATTCTCGACGATCGAATGGCGCGAATTTTCAATTTCGATGCCAGCCACGTTGTCGAAAACTTCGTTGTTGGTTACGTGGATGTTGTCGCACATGCCGACGTAAATCGCAGCATCTTCAATGCCGCTCAGGACGTTGTGCGTAATCAGGCCATTCGTACCGAATTCGGGGAAAATGCCGTACACACCGGTGTCGATGATCCGGTTGTTCCGAATCAGGAAATTATTGCCGGCCTGGCCCATTATTGCATTGCCCTTGTAATGCTGGATCTGCAGGTTCTCGACAGTAATGTCATTGCCGGAGTACAAGACAGCGTCATTGAGCTTCTTGTCACCTTCCATGATCGGCCATTCGCCGTTGACGACGACGCCGCTAAGGATGAGGTCATCCTTGTCGATGTAGACCGTCTCGGCGTAGTCGCCCGGGTAGATCTTTATAACGTCGCCGGCTTGCGCAGCAGCAACGGCGGCCTGGATTGAGTCGCCGTCACGTACCTCGTGAACGGAACCGGTCCCGGAACCGCCGACGGATTGTGTGAGTGCACCGCCGCCAGCTGCTGCGGCGCTGTAGCGTGAGGCGTCACCGACAACGGTACCGCGGTTATCGCCCGCGAACTTCATGCCGGCAAAGACACCCGCGATGAGCAGCAGAAATGCTGCAATTATCAAGGCCAGTTTCTTACCCATGATCAATTCCTGTTTCTAGTTCGTTGCGAGTGCATCAGGGACGGTTCCGATCGGGGGCAGCCCGGATGGGACGCGCTCCGGAATTTGTGGTTTGAAGTTCTCATCTGTCAGCGTCCCGAGGAAGTCGACCAGGCGATCGAGTTCGTCGTCGGTCAGTTGTGGTTCCCAGATGTGCCAGTGCACGATCATATACTGCTTCTCTTCCTCGGGAAGCGCATGGCCGCGACCGAGTGTGTAAAACCGGGCAGCGTCGCGCAGTTCGTCGAATGTACCTGAGTGCATATACGGCGCAGTCTTCGCTACATTGCGAAGACTGGGGACCTTGAATCCACCACGCAGGCCCGGATTACCCGTTACCGACTCGGCGCCATCGTCAAAGGGATTACCTTCCGGTTCCTGCACGCCGATGACGGCAATCTGCTGGTTCGTGAACAGTGGCGGTGTGTGACATTCTGCGCAGCGGGCGACGAATGAGCGGAAGACATTCATGCCTTCAATTTCTTTGTCGGTTAGCGCATCGTGATAGCCGTGGGCGTACCGGTCGTAACGGCTGTTCAGAGAAATCAGTGATGCCTGGAACGCGGCAATTGCCGTGTAAACGTCACCCAGGCTCGGCGTGCCCTCGGTGCCCGGAAAGGCCTGCTGAAACAAATGCATGTAAGTCGGGTTTTCGCTGAGCTTCTGTATGAGATCGGCCGGGTTTGTTCCCATTTCATCGGGTGAATACAATGGCCCCTGCATTTGCTCCTCGAGCGAACTCGCGCGTGCATCCCAGAAGAACCTTGCAAGAAAAGCGACATTCCAAAGGCTTGGTGCCGCGCGTTTGACTTCCGCGCCGCCTATGCCGACGGCGCGCGGTCGCCCATCAGAAAAACCCAGGTCGGGGTGATGGCAGCTGCCACAGGAGAGGCTGTTGTCGGCGGAGAGTAAGGGATCGAAAAAGAGGTAGCGACCGAGATCGATCTGCTGCGGAGAAAACCCGTCACGCGCCCGGGGCAGTGCAGTCTTCGGGCCACCGACACCGGCATCATTCAGGGAGTCATAACCGTCGTACAGAGTGTGAAGTTCGCAGGCGTTGTTATTTGTCAGCTCGAAACCGGGCGGGCAAAAGTCGCGCAGGGTGACGTGCTCATTAGCAAACGCCACCGCGCTCAAGGCAGTAACAAGGAATCCGGCAAGGACTCTGTTACTGCTCCCCGGACTGCGCATTCAGAAATGCAGCGATGTCGTTGAGTTCCTGATCTGTGACAAGGATGGACATCATCTTCATTTGCTTGCCGAACTTGGCGTCCTCGTGGGCACCGCGAATGCCTTTCTGAAAGTTCTTGACCTGGCGTACGAGATAGCTATCGCCAACAACGGTCAATCGCGGTGTGTACAGAGCTTCGTTACCCCACCCCTGTCCACCATGGCAGGCGCCACACTTGCTCGTAAACTGCTTCTGGCCGTTCTCGACGTCACCATCGACCGTAGCGACCGGTACATTGGCTGGCAGCGAGGCGAGGTAGGCGGCTACATTGGCAATGGCTGCGCCATCAGGCAGCGCCATCGCCATCGGGCGCATCTGGGCCCCTGCCGTGTCGTTCGTGTCTGCACCACGTCTGCCGTTCTTAAAATCCCAAAGTTGGCGGACGAGGTAGGATTCCGACTGGCCTGCCAGGCCCGGCGCAAGAAGTGCTGCATTACCCTCGGCATTGGCACCATGACAGGCAACGCAAGTGCCGTACAGGGCCTTGCCGGCTTCGGCATCACCCGCGAGGGCGAACCCTGGTGACAGGAGTAACAGGAATACGAGTTTCTGCAGGCGTGAGGTCATTGTGAGAAAGTCCCGAAAATGCCACTATCGAAGTAGCGTAAAGTTTGGACAAATGTACAACTAAAAACAAGTACAGGATTATTGTATGTCCGATTACCACAGTGACATAGTAGTAATTGGCGCAGGTATCGCAGGACTTGTAGCCGCGCATGAATGCCTTGAGCGGGGCAAGACTGTGACCCTGGTCGATCGCCATGATGAAGCCAATGTCGGCGGTCTTGCTCGGATGGCGTTTGGCGGCATGGCGCTGATCGACACGCCGGTCCAGCAGCGTATGGGCGTCAAGGATTCGCCGGCTCTCGCGTTGGCGGACTGGCATTCTTTCGCTGAATTCCCGGCCGACGATACCTGGCCGAAGGCCTGGGCCGAAGCTTACGTCGAGCAGAGCGGGGAGCGAGTATTTCACTGGTTGCGAGACAAGGGCCTGCGCTTCATGCCGGCCGTGAACTGGGTTGAGCGCGGGAACTTCGTGCCCGGCAATAGTGTGCCGCGGTATCACATCCTGTGGGGTACCGGTCTCGGGTTGGTAACGCGTTTTGTCGAGCTGCTTGCCGCGCATCCGAACGCGGACAAACTGCGTTATGTCTTTGGATGTCGTGTCAGTGACCTGATCGAAGACGGGCACCGGATTGGCGGTTGCCGGGGTGAAATCGAGGCGACCGGAGAACAGGTCGAATTCTTCGGGGAGCAGACCGTTGTCGCCACCGGCGGCATCAACGGGAACCTGCAAAAAGTACGTGACAACTGGTACTGGGGAAACCCGCCTGCCGATATTCTCAACGGCTCACACCCGTTTTGCGATGGCCATATGCACGACGTTGTCCAAGGCAAAGGCGGCCTGGTCACCCATCTCGAAAACATGTGGAACTACGCGGCGGGTATCCCGCATCCGTTTCCGCAGTTCGATGGTCACGGCCTGAGCCTGATTCCGTGCAAGTCGGCGCTTTGGCTGGATCACTCCGGCAAACGCATCGGCCCGGAGCCGCTGATTACGGGCTTCGATACCAACGACATGTGTGGCCGCTTGTCGGCGCTCGAAAAACCCTGGAGCTGGCAGGTACTCAACTGGCGTATTGCAGCCAGGGAGTTTGCGATCTCGGGCGCCGAGCACAACCCGCATATCCGTGATAGCCGTACTTTTTCGTTCCTCAGGGAAACCCTGCTGGGGAATCATCGACTGGTGCGGCAGATGCAGAAGGAAAGCGATCACTTCATCGTTGCCGATACACTGGCCGAACTCGTGCAGCAAATGAACGAACTCAATGGGGACGATCTCGTAAAGCTGGAAAACGTAGAGCGGGTCGTGAAGGACTTCGATGACAACGTGCGCCGTGGCCCCGGTCAGTGGAACGACGACCAGCTGCGTCGCATCGTGCATGCGCGCGCCTGGCGTTCGGACCGCATTC
>Ga0316191_10004292_pt1 | contig 10626 bp, 9 predicted proteins | sample Eddworburr2cm_MG_FD_204928 | JGI IMG/M metagenome (GOLD analysis project Ga0316191, IMG submission 204928) | Coastal sediment microbial communities from Maine, United States - Eddy worm burrow 2 cm | ecosystem: Environmental > Aquatic > Marine > Coastal > Sediment | place: USA: Maine | collected... | reverse complement strand
AACATACTATCCTATACAATCAGGACAAATCCCGATAAACTCCAGCTTGTGTCCGATGATCTTAAATTTGGTTGCATTTTTCAAATCATGGTTGACGGCGACATCGACATCCTCCGGAGCATCAACCACCCGATCGCACTGAAGGCAACGGATGTGATAATGGTTTTCAGCGATTCCGTCGAAGCGCTTCAAGGTGCAGCCAAGTTCGAGTTTCTGAATTTCGCCCTTTGCGGATAAAATTTCGAGGTTGCGATAGACGGTCGCCAGGCTGATGCGGGGAAGGCGTTTGCGGACCATCTCGTAGACTTCATCAGCACTGGGATGGGTCTCCACTTTACGCAATTCTTCCAGGATAACTTTGCGTTGACGTGTCATCCGCAGATTTAATTGCTTTTGCAAATCGTTCAGACCTCCCCGCTAATGGTAACTGATCGTATTTGGGTATGATGAAATGGGATCGAAGTCAAGAAAATAGCGGCGTGTTGCGCGATCTCCGGGTTACGCGGTGCGTGTTTCATGTTGCGCGTTATAATTCGGTATTCTGTCTGATTTTAACTCGCACCCCGTACCTCGAACCCCGCCCCCCACAACTCGTAACCCGTAACCCGTAACCCGCAACGCGAACTACCGATCATCCATGGGCGTAAATTCACACACATCGGGACCGCAGTAGTCTCCGACGTACTCGGATTCCGGTCGATAAAGCATGGGTTTGGGTGCTGCACCGGCAAATTGCTCCTCAATGACGTGGGCACACCAGCCGGAAATTCTGGCAATACCAAACACCGGCGTAAACAGATCAACCGGGATCCCCAGCGACAGGTACAAGGATCCGCTGTAAAAATCAACATTTACGTATATATCTCCACCTTTGCGCCTTTTAAATTCAGCTTTGCCCGTTTTTTCAAGTAAGGCGGAAATCTCGTGCCATCGCGTCTTGCCGATTTTTTCTTCCATGGCTTTGGACATCGCCGATACGATGAAGGCGCGGGGGTCGTCGGTGTCATAAACGGCATGTCCCAGACCAAAGATCACCCGGCCGGCATCAAATTCCTGGTTGACATAGTCTTCGACGGCCTCGGGGGAGCCGATCTTAAACAGCATTTCCATCACCCGGGTATTGGCCCCACCATGCAGATCACCGGATAAAGATCCAACCGCCGCCGCAACCGCCGCATAGACGTGAGCCCTGGTGGAAGCCACTTCACGGGCTGCAAAAGTTGAGGCATTAAAGGAGTGTTCGGCATGCAGCACAAGCGCCTTATCCAGATACCTGGCGACCTCATCATCAGGCACTTCACCGCTGAGCATGTACAGGAAATTGGCGGCATGGTCGATATCCGGCAACGGTTCAACCGGCTCCTGGCTGTTGCGAATCCGATCCCAGGCCGCGATAATGGTCCCAAATTGGGCAATCAGACTGGTTGCCATGCGCAAAACAGCTTCCTGGGATTGATCCTTAATATCAGGGTCATGGTTGGCAAGCATGGGAACGACAGCCTGCAAAACGTCCATGGGTAATGCATCTTTGGGTCGGGTTTTCATTGCAGCTATGACTTCCGGCGGCAATGCTCTTTTTGCGGCAAGTTGTCCTTTGAACTCAAGGAGTTCGTTCTTGTCCGGCAGTTTTTCATAGAGCAATAAGAACGAGACTTCCTCAAAGGTAGCCTTTTCCGCCAGATCCTGAACCAGATAGCCTCTGTAAATCAATCGGCCGTTGGCACCGTCGACTTCACATATCCTGGTATCGGCAATCACCACACCCCGCAGGCCAGTATTTAACACAGGTTTGCATTCATCCATATCACACCTCTTTGCGTGTAGTTATTGTGTGCCAGCTGATCACTGGTTATAAGTCGATCCACATATCGGATTCATTACCACAATTGATATTTTCACAGAAAGATGTCAAGCAAGAAATTGATGGTAAAACAAAGAATAGTAACCACTTCGTGCGGTGATTTATCTTAAAATGGCATCTTTTCCAGTGGTCGTCGTTCGGGCACATATTCGTGTGGAATTTTACCCGCGTTCCAGTCGTTTGAAACATAGAGGTTGCAGTAACAACTGCCAAATTCTTCGATATCCGGCACGCTGTAGACACAGGGGCAGATGATATCCCGGTCGGCATCCCGGTCATCGGCCAGCAGCCTGCAGGGACAGCCCATGTAACCGTAGCGTTCCTTGTTTACCAGCAGGGCTTCCAGCAGCTCAACCGCGCGCTCTTTATCCTCGTTAAAATAATATCCTTTGGCTTCCTGAACTTTTTGCATTCTCTCATATAGTTCTTGTGCATCCATTACATTCCCAAAGCCTCCTTGATTTCCTTTTCCTTGAATCCGACGATGACCTTTTCACCGATGATGATCGTCGGAAAAGAACAACGGGGATTAAACTTTTTAACATCCGCGATGATGGCTTTTCTTTCATCGCCCTTGAGCATGTCCACATCGATAAATTCATATTTGATGGTACATTCACCCATAAACTTTTTGGTTGCTTTGCAATGACTGCAGGTACTCAGAGAGAAAATTTTAACATCCGGATGAGAATTTTCTTCAGATTGAGACATAAGGACTTCCTTTCATATATTTGAGAGTCAAGAAGTGGTTTCAAAGATCCGCCGGAGGCGGATTGGATGGGGTTTTGAAATCCCTTCTAACCGTATGTGTAAATACAGGACTTTTATTTCTTTGAACCAATGACAAGCCGCTAAAATTATAAGAATTTACATAATCTGTTAAGATAGCAGAAATCGCCTCATATGAACATAAAAATTTTTGAGATATAAAGCGGTTGACGATTGTATGAACAATCGAAATTCGTACCAACAACCTGCAAAAAAAACAATAACTAAATATGTTAGTTCAATAGCACCCCATTATCCCCGTTCATCCGGCTGCGATGAGACGAATGAGACACTTTTTAGCCTTGGATCAATACTTATAAAATATTCCTTGATTGTTTTTTCTTCAAACCCATCATTCCCATGCTCCCTTCGAGTGTTAGGCTCTAAACTCCGGGGCATAGGCCCCTACCCTCCGGCTTATAAGCCCTATGGGCTGGAAGCGGGGACGGCGTCAAGGCGAAATCCGGAACTCCGAGTTCCATGTTCCCCGCATTCAATCGCTTGAAAAAACCAAAGTTCGAATCTGTTTGCCGGTCAAAGCGCTGCCAAAGCGTCTCAAAAACGTTTGATACACACCTGTATCATAGGACAAAATAGTCGGTCTTCTTGGTAATAAAAAGTGTTTTGTTCAACCTGTAATTTAATTTAGATTTTAGTAGGTTATCGCAAATATTGTTTTATTTCCGACAATTTTAGTATACTTTGGCATGGAATTTGTACAACTAATCTGATACCTGTGTGCTTATGACGCGACAAAAATCGTTAATCTAGTTTTAACCGATAACCATTACTGATTTTCTAGCCTGTAAAACAGCCTAAACCAAGTTTCCGTAAACTCGTCTGTTTAATTAATCAAGCCACTATAATCCATCATAATAATTCCAGAAAGGGAGGCAATAAATGGCTAAAAACGAAATTATCTCCGGAAAAAAGGAGTTGGATATTAATGCTGTAACCACCTGTGATGCAACCGCCCAAATGCTTCGAAAAGCCCGTAGAGACGGTGTTGAAACCGCTTTTGACCGGGCGGCCAATATGAAGGCCTGCCCCATCGGAAAAGATTCGGCCTGCTGCAAACACTGCTTTATGGGGCCCTGCCGTCTCAATGCCAAAGACCCTTATTCCAAAGTAGGTGTCTGCGGGGCCACCATCGATACCATCATGGCGCGCAACTTTGCGCGGGCGGTGTGTGCCGGTAGTGCTGCCCACACCGACCACGGTATGGGGATGCTCGATCTTTTCCGGGATGTGTTAAACGGTAAAATTAAAGACTACGGCATCAAAAACCCGCAAAAGTGCATCGAAGTCGCCGCCTCCATTGGTATCGAAACCGAGGACCGCGAATTCTACGATGTCGCCATGGATCTCTACCACGAGCTCGAACGCACTTACACCCAGGTTGACGGCGAGATTCCCTTTGCCAAACGGGTGCCGGCCAAGACCCTGGAAACCTGGCGCAAGGAGGGAATTGTTCCCCGCGGCGCCATGCGCGAGATTATGGAGTTGATGCACCGCTCTACCATGGGCGTGGACCAACATTATGAAAACATCACCAAGGCCTGCAGCCGCGCTGCACTGGCCGACGGCTGGGGTGGTTCCATGGTCGCCACCGAGATTTCCGATATCCTGTTCGGCACCCCGTCACCGGTGGCGGTGGAAGTCAATATGGGTGTCTTAAAAGAAGACCAGGTCAATATCATCATCCACGGGCACGAGCCCAACCTGTTCGAGTCCATGGTGGAATCGGTGAACGAGCCGACCCTGGTACAGGCCGCCAAAGATGCCGGGGCCAAGGGTATCAACCTGGTTGGGATGTGCTGCTCCGGGTTAGAGATGTTTGTACGTCACGGCGTTCCCCATGCCGGCAATTTTATGTCCACCGAAGCCGTTCTCGTCACCGGGGCCGTAGATGCCATGGGCGTGGATGTCCAGTGTATCAAGCAGGGCCTGGTGAAGGTGGCGGACTGCTATAAAACTCCGCTGATTACCACCAACCCGCGCTGCCATATCGAAGGGGCCACCCACGTTGAGTTTCATGAACACGATCCCAAGGGATGCACCGATGAGATCGTCATCCAGGCCATCGGGCGCTTTAAAAACCGCAGTATGCCGATTGAAATTCCCCAGATTGTCAACACCGGCGTGCACGGATTTTCCCATGAATACATCAATTACATGCTCGGTGGTTCCTTCCGGGCTTCCTACACCCCGCTGAACGACAACATTATCAACGGCCGCATTCGGGGGGTTGCCGGGGTTGTCGGGTGCACCAATCCCAGGATGAAACAGGACTATGTTCATGTGGAACTGGTCAAGGAGCTGATTAAAAACGATGTGCTGGTTGTTCAAACCGGCTGTTCACAGATCGCGCTGGCCAAGGCCGGCCTGACAACCCCGGAGGCCGCCCATCTGGCCGGACCGGGTTTAAAAGAGGTCTGTGAGACCGTTGGCATGCCGCCGGTACTGGGCGTTGGTGCCTGTGTCGACAACAGCCGGATTTTGATAGCCGTGACCGAGATGGTCAAAACCGGTGGATTGGGAGATAGCATTGCGGATCTGCCGGTTGCCGGATGTGCCCCGGAATTCATGAGTGAAAAAGCCATCGCTATCGGTCAATATTTCGTGGCATCGGGGGTTTACACCGTATTCGGGGTAACCTTTCCCATCGTCGAAGGCACCAAGTTCCACAAGCATCTGTTTCAAGAGCTTGAAGAACGGGGCATGGGCAAATGGGGCTTTGCTGTCGATCCCCATGACATTGCTGCTAAAATGATTGCCCACATCGACAAGAAACGCAAAGCACTGGGTATCGACAAGGCCCGCGAACGCGTCCTGATGGATATGGCCGACCGCCGTGATATGGAAGCGGCTTAAATCACTCCATTTGCACATTCATTTAAATTAAATAACCAAAAGGGGCTCCAGTTCGGAGCCCCTTTTTAGTGGACCAATATAGAATTATGACTTTTTTACCTCTTTACTTTTTCAGTCGTTTAGTCTATTATAGAGGACGATTTATTTATACTGCTTTTCAAAAATAGTTCCGAAATACAAAAGGCTGGTATAAGTGGTTGTAGCAAAAAAACGTTCGAATAACGGAACGTTTTTTTGACAACCGCTATAACAAAGCCCCGGTTATGGTTGTCTCCTCCGGGAAAGGAGAATCCTTGCATGGATTTTAGTATGATAAAAGGGCTGCAATTACCAAAACTGGACTTGCGCAATATTGATTGGCCCCGGTTTGATTTTTCCGGAATTCAATGGCCAAAGATGCCGAAACTCAGAATCGGTGATGCCGTAGCCAAGCTGCCCATTGTTCAGGGTGGCATGGGGGTTGGTATATCGCTATCAGGATTGGCTTCTGCCGTGGCCAATGCAGGCGGCATCGGCGTTATCGCCGCCAATTCAATCGGGATGCTGGATCCCGAATATTATGCCAAACATAAAGATGCCAACTCGATCATCTTGCGAAAGGAAATCCGCAAGGCCCAGGAAAAGACCTCGGGTCTCATCGGGGTCAATATTATGGTGGCAGTCGATGATTATCCTGATCTTGTCAGGGTCGCCATTGAGGAAAAAATCGATTTTGTGTTTCTGGGTGCCGGGCTGCCGATCAAGGGCATACCGGTTGAAGATCTCAGGGCGGCCGGGGTTAAAGTCATTCCGATCGTGAGCTCCGCCCGGGCGGCCGGATTGATCTTCAAATCGTGGTCGAAGAAATATAAGGATATTCCCGATGCGGTGGTTGTCGAGGGACCCAGAGCCGGCGGGCACCTGGGATTTAAAGCAGAACAAATCGACGATCCTGATTTCGCCCTTGAACAGATATTGCCCGGCGTTGTGGTCGAAATCAAGGCCTTTGAGGATACATATCGCCGCACGATTCCGGTAATTGCGGCCGGCGGCATTTTTACGGGTGCTGATATCTACAAGGTTTTTAAACTGGGTGCCAGCGGCGTCCAGATGGGGACCCGCTTTGTGGCCACCCATGAATGCGACGCCAATATAAGGTTCAAGGAAGCCTATATCGCCTGCCGCGAGGATGACATCGAAATCATAAAAAGCCCGGTAGGTCTGCCCGGCCGGGCGATCCGAAACAGCTTTTTAAAGGATATCGCCGCCGGGAAAAAGATAGGCTTTAAATGCGCCTGGAGATGCCTTAAAAGTTGTGACATCAAAAACGCGCGCTACTGTATCTCCCTGGCCCTCGACAATGCCCGCCAGGGAATCCTGGATAAGGGGTTTGCCTTTTGCGGCAGCAATGCCTATCGGGTGGATAAAATCGTTTCGGTCAACGACTTGCTCCAGGAGTTGATCATGCAATACCAGATTGCAGAAGAAAAAGGTGCGAGTAGATTAAAGGATGAGTATGAAAAAACCCTGGAAAAGCTGATCTCCCTGAAGGAAGAGTATGTCCTTGCCGCGAAAAACGGCTTAAATTCGCTCAAAGAGGACTACGACCGGGGCATTGAGAAAGGGGCCGAATTATTCCGAGAAGAATATGAAAAGACCATGGACAAAATCGATTTGCTCAAATCCGACTACCAGAACGCCGTGGACAAGGCCAACCAGTTAAAGGCCGAAATTGTCGAGCTGTTCGAGCAATATTCATTGTTCGACAAAATTCAAATCGAAGGAACCTGCCAGGAACCCTGCCGCTAAGCACTGTTTTGTGAAAATGTAATAGTTTCTAAAAGGGCGGACATTAAATTGTCCGCCCTTTTTTCGTATTTCATTGGAGATAAACTCCTCTATCCGTATTAAGATAATTCTTGACAAATAAGAATGATTCTTATTTAAGTGCAACATGCAAAAAGATCCAGCCAACCCGTTGTTACAGGATTTCATTGAAACGTGCAAAACGAACAACCTCAAAGTAACGCCCCAGCGCATGGCTATTTATCAGGAGCTACATAATTCCACAGAACATCCCAGCGTGGATGCCATGTTTCAAATTGTCAAAAAAGAATTTCCCAATATCTCCTACGATACGGTGAGCCGTACGATGTTAACTTTTGCTGAAATCGGCATGGTGGATCTTGTGGAGGTATACGGCGGTGCCAAACGCTTTGACCCCAACGTGACAAGCCATCACCACCTGCACTGTGTTTCCTGTGGGAAAATACTTGATTTTCATAACGATCAATACAATAACTTGGACATACCTGATGAAATTCGCCAAGGGTTTAAAATTGTTGCCAGCCGGGTGGTCCTCAAGGGTATCTGTGAACAATGCAGCAATCGGGGAACGGTTCCCCTATAAAATAGGTCTTGTGAATTTTCTAACACATTGAAATAAAATACTAATTATTTAGATTCGGGTTACGCTTCAATTTGGAATAATGGAATCATGGAAAAGTGGAATAATGGTTAAGAAATGTAAAATATCTATTTTATATTTTATTTCCGCTCCGCGCTCGGCGGACCATTAACCCAGTCTACCAATACCCCAACCCACTTTTCCAATATTCCAACATTCCAGTTGGGGCGAAGCCCCTAGCTTGATAAACAACCCAAAAACGAAAGGAGAAAATCAATGAGTAAGACCACAAACAACCTACAGGCTGCATTTGCCGGTGAATCACAGGCCCGCAACAAGTACACCTTTTTTGCCGAAGTTGCCCGGGAGGAAGGCTACCATTACATTGCCAAGATCTTCGAAGAAACCGCTTTCAACGAGATGCAGCACGCCAAGGATCATCTTAAGCTGCTCAACGGCATCGGAGATACGGTTGCCAATCTCAAGGAGGCTTTCGGTGGTGAAGACTATGAGGTGCAGAGCATGTATCCGGGCTTTGCTGCGGAGGCCGCAGAAGAAGGCGAAAAAGCGGCCGAGATCGCTTTCAAACAGGTAGCCAAAATCGAGGCCCATCATCGGGCACGCTATAAAAAACTGCTTGAGATGGTCGAAGCCGGCACGGTGTTTAAACGCGAACAACCGATAAAATGGAAATGCGCTGTCTGCGGTTACATCGTTGAAGGCAATGAGCCGCCGCCCAAATGTCCCTCCTGTAAAAATCCGAAGGAATACTACGAACCCGCAAGTTTAGATTTCTAAAGGGGTCGCCACAACCGTTTTCGTCATTGGGCATGAAGGGGCGGCATCCTTTGCCGCCCCGTCATTTGCCGAACTCACCGGGTGCTACCAATCTTTTGACCGGAGGATTGAATATCAAACCCGGTCGCGATCCAATAAGGAGATGGTTTTTATGAGCAAAACCGATGAAAATCTAAAGGCCGCGGTTGCCGCTGAATCTCTGGCCCGAAACCGGTATTCGTATTTCGCGCAAATGGCCCAAAAAGAAGGCTATCGATATATCGCCAAGATTTTTGAGGAAGTCGCCGAAAACGAGAAATACCATGCCATGGAAGAACTCAGGCTTTTAATGGGTGACCGGGATACCCTGACGAACCTTAAAGAAGCAGTCAATGGCGAGCAGTATGAATCCGAAGATATGTACCCCCGTTTTGCAACCGAGGCGGAGGTGGATGGCAACCGGGCCGCCACGATTCTATTTAAACAGATTTCCAAGATTGAACGGCAGCATCACGACCGCTTTAAAAAGCTCCTTGAAATGGTGGCAGCCGGCAAAGTCTTTAAACGGGATGCCCCCATCAAATGGAAATGCAGCATTTGCGGGTATGCCCATGAAGGCCTTGAACCGCCCAAGCGGTGTCCTTACTGCAAGCACCCGCGGGAGTATTACGAACCGGCCAACCTGGATGTCTAGGGGGGAATATGGCAAGATACATATGCAGTGTCTGTGAATATGTCCATGATGAAGAAAAAACCGGCCAGAAATGGGAAGACCTTCCTGACGACTGGGCGTGTCCGGTCTGCGAATCTCCCAAAAGTTATTTTTCCAAGGCGGATGAGGCCGATTCTGCCCCAGAGTCCCAAGAAGACGGGGTGGAAAAAGAGACAGATGCGCCCGCTCTCATCGATCTGCAGAAAACCATGGCGGAGGCCGAGCCTTATTTTGCCGATATTCAAGAAATTGCCCGCAGCAGCCGGACCGTGGATGAACCCATGCGCACCAAAGAGCCGGTCATCTCATGGGATGAAATCCTCATCAAAGGCGCCCAGCTGGCCAGGATGCCGCTCAATCACGAGGATCCGGTAAACACCCAAACCGTCATCGGCCCCCGGGCCGGGACCCCGCTGGTGATCGAAACTCCGATTTATATTTCGCACATGTCCTTCGGCGCCCTTTCCAAAGAGGCCAAAACCGCACTGGCTAAAGGCAGCGCAGCCTTAAAAACACTCATTTGTTCGGGCGAAGGCGGCATTCTGCCGCAAGAATTCGTTGCCGCCTACCGCTATATATTTGAGTATGTCCCCAATCAATATAGCGTCACCGAGGACAACTTAAAAAAGGTGGATGCCATCGAGATCAAGATCGGACAGTCTGCCAAACCCGGGCTGGGGGGACATCTGCCCGGAAACAAAGTGACAGCGGAGATCGCCGGGATCCGGGGATCCAAAGAGGGTGAAGATATCATCAGCCCTTCCCATTTTAAGGATATCCGCACCAGGGAGGACTTAAAAAGCCGGGTGGATTGGCTAAGAGAGACGTCCGGCGGAAAGCCTGTTGGCCTTAAAATGGCGGCCGGAGACATCGAGGCTGACCTTGCATTTGCGGTTTATGCGGGACCGGATTTTATCACAATTGACGGCAGGGCCGGCGCAACCGGATCGGCACCCAAATTTGTCAAGGCCAGCACCTCCATACCCACCCTGTTTGCGATTTATCGGGCTCGAAAATATCTGGATGAAAATGCCACGACCGATATCAGTTTGACAATTACCGGTGGGTTGAGGATTTCCTCGGATTTTGCCAAGGCACTGGCGTTGGGGGCTGATGCTGTGGCGATCAGCACTGCAGCGCTGATCGCCATCGGTTGCCAGCAGTACCGGGTGTGCAACACAGGCAAATGCCCTATGGGAATCGCCACCCAGGATCCGGTATTGAGAGCCCGTTTAGATGTTGAAAACG
>Ga0316191_10004291_pt1 | contig 10627 bp, 7 predicted proteins | sample Eddworburr2cm_MG_FD_204928 | JGI IMG/M metagenome (GOLD analysis project Ga0316191, IMG submission 204928) | Coastal sediment microbial communities from Maine, United States - Eddy worm burrow 2 cm | ecosystem: Environmental > Aquatic > Marine > Coastal > Sediment | place: USA: Maine | collected... | reverse complement strand
TCTTAGGATTGATGTGGTAGTTTAATTTCAGGTGGAGGTCTGAAAAATGGAGGTCCTGGATGTTTGGATTCCAGTTCTGAAAGGCCCTGGTGATATAGGAACGCCGGCCCGACATAAAAAATGAAATGTGCTCCTTCCAGATGGGTCCTTCCAGGGAAAGACGGGAAGAAAGCAAACCCACACTTCCATCCATCCCAAAGCGGTTCATGTTCCCGTCTTTGGTCCGGATATCGATCAAAGAGGATAGTCGTCCTCCGTAATTGGCAGGAAAATCTCCCTTATAAATTGTTACATCCTTGACCGCATCCGGAACGATGGTGCTGAAGTAGCCCAGCAGGTGGGTGGGATTATAGACCGGGGCCTCATCGATGGTGATCATGTTCTGGTCACGGCTTCCCCCCCTCACAAAGAAGATGGTGGATCCGTCTCCAAAAAATTTAATCCCCGGAACAGCCGCCAGGGATTTGATCACATCCTTTTCCCCAAAAAGGGCCGGCATCTTCCTTACCGCTTCAGGCTGAAGCTGTTCCTCTGAGCTTCGGGTGCTTCGTACAATATTCTCTGCTTCACCGGAGTAAATAGTTACTTCGCTTAGTTGAGCCACCTCCTTCTCCATGCTAAAATGGACCATCTGGTTTCCACCTGCTTGTACCGTAATAAGCCTTGTCAGGAAGCCCACATAGGAGCAAAGCAGATGCCCGACTTCCTTTCGGAGGGTCATGGAATAAAAGCCGTAATTGTTGGTGATGGTCCCTTCTGAACCATCCGGAATGCTCACTGTGGCCCCGATCAGTACTTCCCCGCTTTCCGCCTCCTTCACATAGCCACTAACAGTATATTTCTCCAGCTCTACTGAACTGCTGTCAATGGGAACAGCTACAGGCTCCTCTTCCCGTGAGCGCCTGGCCTTCTTTAACACGATCTGGCGCTCCACCACTTCATAAGTGACCCGTCGGTCGCTGAACAAGACCTGCAGGGCCTCCTCCAGGTCCACATTCGTAAGATGTATACTTACCGCCTCGTCCTCATCAATCAGCCTGGAGCTGTATGAGAAACTGAGTCCCGTCTGCGACTCAATCCGGTCGAGTACTTCACGCATGCTTGCTTCATCGAAATGCAGGCTAAGGGGGCGGTTTTCCTGTGCCGCAAGAGGAAGAGCCACACTGAACAACAATACTATCAGACTGCAAGTCAGCCAGAAAGTCTGTCTTAGATCTCTATTCATTACATCCTTTTCCATCCAGTCTGATCTCATCTCCTGATCTGTAAATTTCCAGGTCGAGGGTCATCTCCAGTACTTTCAGGATGGCTTCAAGGGATTGATCTTTAAAGGTCACCGTAATCTCACAGGAGGTCAGGCCAGGATTTGAAATCACCATATTTGCCCCATATACCCGGTTTAAGAGATCGGTAACTTCGCCAAGACTTGAGCCATCGAAGTACAAGTCCCTGGTCTTCCAGGAAATATTGTTGGGATCGGTAGAGGCCACCAGTCTTAGCTCCTTTTGCTCCTTGTGGTAGGTCCCGCCACTTCCTGCTTTCATTACAATAAGATCCTTCTGGTCAGCTTTGGCACTCAGTGCCACCAGACCGCTTTCCACGGTTATTTCCACCACCGGATTCTCTTTGTAGGCATTCACATTGAAGCTTGTTCCCAGAACCTCCACCAGAGCTGCACCAGCATCAATCACAAAGGGCCTGGTGCTGTCTCTGGCTACATCAAACCATGCTTCGCCGGACAGGAACACTTCGCGTTCCCCTGCCATGAAATTCTTACTATACCGGAGGGTGGAATTTCGGTTGATTATCAGGCGGGTGCCATCTTCCAGCAGCACCTCCACTGCTTCGTCTTTTGCTATCACCTTCTCCATTCCGGCCATCCGGCTTACATAGAACCAGGAGAAGCTCAGCACCAGGCCAAGTATCAGAACAGCCGCAATGCGGTAGCTGTAATAAAGCAGCGTTCGACTCCTGCCAGCTTTGGGCTTCACCACATCTGCCGCATATCCGGGAAGTAAATTTTGCATGGTGGCCCACTCCACATCCAGGTCATAGGCAGAAGCTTCTGAAAGCGATCCCACCGAATCCCAGATCTTGCGGTATTCCTCCAGAAGGACCTGCTTTTCAGGATTCTTACGCAGGACTTCCTGAAAAACACCTTCTTCTTCCGGGGACATTTCTCCGGAAAGGAAGCTGCTTACCAGCTTGTTAAAATCTATATGTGACTCTTCCTGTGACATATTCAATATTTACACACTTCAGTTCCGTTTTACCCCTATGCCATTGGCATAAAAATTAATTTAAAGAGTTTAATAACAAGTACAGCAAAAGAGTGAGATACTTTCCCAGCTGCTCCCTCAATATCTTCAGTGCCTTCGACATCTGGTTCTCCACTGTCTTAATGGAGATATTCAGCTTCCCTGCAATCTCAGCATACTTCAATCCTTCGAAGCGATTCATTTCAAAAATCTCCCTGCACTTTTCCGGCAAGGTATCTATGGCTTCACGTATCTTTCCTTCCAGTTCCATGCCTTCAATCTGAGCACTTACATCCCAATCTCCGGCCACATCAGGCACTTCTTCTGAGGAAAATTTCTTTCGGTCCCTGATTGCATTCAAACTGCGGTTGTGTACAGAGGTGAAAAGGTAGGATTTCAGGGAAGTGGAAAGGTCGATCTCGCTTCGCTTCTCCCAGAGATTGATAAATACCTGGTGCACTACTTCCCGTGCATCATCCTCATCCCCAAGGATTTTACGGGCGAAGGCCATCAGGGGAGGAAAAAAATCCCTGAAGAGTCGCTCAAAGTTGCGATCCTCCAGCCTGCCCTCCATCTCCACTCTCTTCTCAATGGTCATATGAGCTAAAGATAGAGAAATACGAAATGAGATTTAACCAATTTATTTAACAGTTGTTATACCTTAAAACAGAATCTATGTTGTCACGACGCCTGGTGCCCCTGTTCCTGCTCACCCTCACGGCCGGATGCGGCACCACAGAAACGGGTAATGCATCCCAAACCTTTAGTTTTGAAATGAACTTCTCCTATCCCGGCGATCCGGTGTTTGTGTATGATCACCTCACCGGTGACATCAGTGACTGGTGGGATCATTCCTTCGCTGAAAATCCGGAGAAACTCTTTATTGAAGCCCGGCCCGGTGGAGGATTTTACGAAATTTTTGACAAGCAGGGCAACGGTGCCTTGCATGCCACCGTTAATCCACCTCAAAGAGGATGCGCTTTTCCAGGAACTTGCCCGTGGAATCAATTCCCCGAATCAAAATTTCGTATTCCCCTTTCAGGTCCGGAGTCTGAAATCTGATGATCCCTTCTTCATCAGGATCAAGTTTTAACTCCGGATTCCAGTACAGGGTATTTCTCACATCCGGGAATCTGGGATCCTGAATAGCGCTTAGGGGAGAAAGATCCTGAACCTGATCCAGCATCTGATAATTTACAAGCAATCCGGAAGAGGGGAGGTCAATGTAGCCCAGATCATTGTTTTTGGAGATCAGACTGATAATCCCCCCAAAAGTTACGTTCCCGCGAACATAGGGAGCATTCACAATTTCAACCCGGTCAATGAGACGGGGAGAAACAGCCAGAACAGCTTCAATATCAAATATGGCGACTCCATCGATCAAGACCAGAGGAGGGTAGATGGCCAGATCGGGGTGGGGTCCCTGCATTAAAAAATGACTTTCTCCCCGGTTCTTCCTCATGGAAACCTGGGGAACCACTTCAACGAAATATTCTTCCAGTCTTGGCAGTTTGATGAAATCATCAAACTCTACGGTAGCCATAGGTCTTCCATAAAACAACATCTCTTCAGGAGGATCCATTTCCACTTTCATGACTTCCTTTGGATAGTATTGCTTTGCTACCTGAGCATTTACTGACATCTCAGTGACGGCCATGGTCAGAGAATCACTTACATCCACAGGATATGAAGGAAGCTGTGGAACATCACTGCTGAAATCACGATCGATCAGCAGTTCCAGATCTCCATACTCTGCATGGTAGGTGGAAACAAACAGGTCCCTGAATCCCGAATAGTCCGGAAACGAAAAAAAGAACCTTCCTGCCGAATCGGAATAATTACAGAAAAACTCCCTGTTCTCTCCCAGCAAGGAAACGTAGATGGTGGCATAGGGTGCAATGGAACCATCTGCGGCACTCACTGCCTTGCCTGTGAGGGAAAGCCCCTTAGTTTCGGGAAGAAAATCGCTTTCCCTTTCGGCATTAAGTGGACAACCGGGCCTGAAGTATTCCTGCATCCCGTGAAGTCCTGCCCTGCTTACACTGACAGTCAGATCCACCGGAGCATGGGGAAACATCCATTTAAGCTCAACTACCACCTCCTGCCGCGGCTTGAAATGGCTCCCGTTCATATTAAAGTCAAGCAAAGATGCGGAATGTGAATCTGCCTGGAGCATAAGATCTTCGGGCTTGGCTGCATCCCAGCCTGCAGAATCTACCGGGAGAACCGATTCAATGAAGGGATCATATATCCGGAGGGAGGTATATACATAATTTTCCTGCCCGCAGTTACGCATCCAGCGGGTATATGCCTTGAGGTAGTGGGTACCTGAGGAGATCCCTTCAGGAATATGGATGGCTCCGCTTATTCCTCCCGTATCGATGGAAACCTTGCCCTGTACAAGCGCTGTGCCATTGGGTAAAATCAGTTCCACATAAAGAACCTTGCTCCATTCGGCAGGTTTAGTATCCTCAGGCCCTTTATAGAAGGCTCTGTAGTAAATGGTTTCACCACTTATGTAATGTCCCCTATCGGTAAGCAATACCAGGCTCTCCTGGAGAGGCTGTGCCAGGAGTCCGCTTGCCAGAATCAGCAACATAGCTGAAAAAATTGTTTTTGATCTCATATCTATTATTCTATTTGCCAAAAATCGGGTGCATCGCCCGTACTTCCCTTCCTGACCCTGCAATCAAGACATTTCTGTTGTGTCTCCCCAAAACGCTCATTTCCGGTATCATGTTCCTCAGCCCTGGATGCATATATGGGGAGGTCCCGATTCATTAAGTATCGGAGTCTGGGCAATTCAGGCAAGGGAAAGCAGAACAATACATCGTACTTGTTTAATCCCTCCACATCCTTCACAAAAATCCGCTTCTCAGTAACTCCGGAAACTGTAAAAAAGCCAAGGACATATTCTTCTGCATCATTCTGATTTCTGATGTTGCTGGGAGTGATGGAAGGCAATCGATCGTACAATCCACCCCCACCATGAGAATTTTTCTTCAGTTCATCCCAATATCGGAAGGCAGCTTCATCCATTGAATGCTGCCTGATTAGCAGGCTGTATCCATGACTCAGGCGCTGTGTTTCATTGGACACAAAATGAAGAGGCATATAGCTATATTCGGATCCTCTCATATTTCCTACATCCAGGGTAAAAATATCATTCACATTTCCGGTAATCCAGCATTGGCGGTCCGACAGACTGTCGGGGATGGGACGCATAACCCGGTCGTAACTATATATATATCCCTCATAATCTGGATTATGGAACTCATAGGTCTCCACCATCTCCCACCGCAAGAATTCGGACGAATCCTGATCAATCTGAAAATCAATGTAGAACTGGACCCCTTCGACGTTGATCCCAGGTTCCTTGGTCGGATAGCTTTCCAGTTCAAAATAGACCTTGTCAATATCTGTGGAAGGATTAAGTTTAGAATAATCTGATACATAGACATTTCCATCCGAGGTGACCACACGCAACATATAGTGCTTGCCAAATCGCAAAAAAGAGGCCCGAACATCTCCACTGTAATAACCCGGAGTCTCTTCGGCGAAGGAAAGCAGGTCACCGTCCTCGCTTTCTACTTCGACAATACAATTTGATTCAGGGATAAATTCGGGATAGAGCAGTCCATCCGACCTGGAAATCTGTATGCTTTGAATCCCCGGGATATTGCTGATCTGTGCGTTGATAACCAGTGTGCCGGTATAAACATCTTCTCCCCCAGGGTAATATCGTTCCACGCAGGCTGTCATCAGTAAAAGAGCTATCAGGTATATGGAGCGCCTAATGACTCTCATAGTTACCAAGTTTGACGTTCCACGAGACAGTGAAAATGGGAACGCCAATCACCGAAAAGGAGTAGCCCTTGATAAAATATTCCTGGGGGACAAAATAGATCGATTGAGGATTTTTTCTACCCAGCAAATTATAAACATTCAGGCTCCAGGTGGAGTGCATAAACTTATCTGCCTTCAGGTTCCCCTCTATGTTAAGAGAGAGGTCAATTCTGAAATAGTCGGGAATCCTGAACTGGTTCCGGGCATAATAGTCAATGTAGGCAATATTGTTGATGTAGTAAAGGGAAGTAGGATAGGTGACCGGCCGCCCTGACATATATACCAGGTTGGAGCCAACAGAAAACCTTCGGTTGATGCTGTAATTGGCCACCACATTCAAGACATGAGGTCTGTCAAAATTAGATGGATAAGGATCGCCATTGTTGATCGATTCACCCTCTACATCACCCTCCACCAGCATTTCAGACCGTGAAAAGGTATAGCTGATCCACCCATCGAGACGTCCTGAGATTTTCTGCAACATAAACTCTGCTCCGTAGGCATTCTGCAAGCCCTGCAGCACCACAGTCTCTGTCAGAGGTGAGGTGATAAAATCAGCCCCATCTTTGTATTCCACAATATCGGTTGAGTACTTATAGTAAAGCTCCACCGATGACGATAGGCCCAGTTTGGGAAAGATATGGTAGAATCCTCCGGAAGCCTGGTAACTTTTCTGTGGTTTGATGTGATAATCGGAAAGCTTCCACTGATCAGTGGGCGAGATGGTCACCGTATTGCTGAGCATAAACAGGTACTGTCGATTCTGGTTGAATGAAAGCTTGAAAGAGCTATTGGCTCCGGCTTTCAGATTTACAGCTGTTCTGAACTCAGGTCCCGAGTGGAAATTTACCGGCTCAAAATCTCCAAAGGTGAGTGAGTCCACAATGGTGTTCTCAGATTTTGGCTTCCCCTCTTCGTAAAGCATTACGGTTTGTGGCCCCAGCATGGAGTAGAAGCTGTATCTCAGTCCCGCATAAACACTCAGCCAGGGAGTAAAGGTAATGTTGTCACTCAGGAAGACAGCACCTTCCATGGCCTGTTCAAATCCAAGACCCACTTCTTCCCTGATGGAAGCAGCACCATAGGGTACTACCTCTCCGCGATCAAGCCTGTAGTAAATAGCGCTGGCACCAAAATCTATCTTATGGTTCAGGGAGGGCACCCATTTAAAATCGGCCACCAGCTCATTGTGGTTCAACATATATTCGTGTGTATAGGCCCTGGAAATTTCGCTCTCATCGGTGTTGCTGAAGCGATAGACAGAACTGGTAGCGGTAATCTTGGAGCTTAGTGCAGGAGAGATGTGATTTTCCCAGTTGATCGATCCACCCTGGTTGGAATATTGATAATTGCTCAGGTTGCTGTACTTGAAATCATCAAAACTCTGATAGTAGAAAATGTTGAAGGAATTCTTGGGATTGGGCTGGAAATTGAGCGATCCGGCAAAATCATAGAAAAAAGCTTCACTATCCCGGATCAGGGGATCCTCCATACGCTTCAGGATCCAGTCCGAATAAGAGGAACGTCCGCTGAGCATGTATGACGAATGGTCCTTCTTGATGGGCCCTTCCACGGTGGCATGGGCCGATACCGGGCTTATCCCAGCATGCGCGGTAAAGGCTTTGTTATTGCCCTTGCGGGTACTGATATCAAATACGGAGGAGAGCCTGCCGCCGAAATTGACCGGAACATGCCCCTTATAGATGGAGAAATCCCTGATGATGTCGGAATTAAAAGCGGAAAAGAAACCAAAAAGGTGGGAGGTATTGTACACAGGTACGCGGTTCACATAGAAAATGTTCTGGTCCACATTTCCTCCCCTCACATTCACACCCACAGAAGCTTCACCGGCACTGGTGATACCCGGAAGCAGCTTGGATATTTTAATGACATCGCGTTCTCCCATAAACACCGGGACCTGCTTCAGGGAATTCATGCTGAAGCGCTCCACCCCAACATCGGTAGTATTGATTTCACGGTATTGCTCCCCCATGATCTGCACCTCATCCAGGGCAATCACAGCCGGTCGCATTTCCAATCTGAAATCGCCGTCTGAAAAAACCTCCATTCTAACATCCACACTCTCCATGCCAATGAAGCTGAATCTGATGGAGTGTAAGCCCGGTGCAAGGGCCATCACCACGTTTCCGTTCTGGTCAGACACGCTTCCTTTCCCCGAGCCCAGGTCCACCATGGTGGCTCCCAACACCGGTTCGCCATTCTCCAGGTTTACAAGTCTTCCCCTGATCCTGGCTATACCACGTGAAACTGAGGCACCCCTCTCACCCACCTCAATGGTGCGTGTGATCTGCTCAGGACGGGTTCCGGTCAGGTACTGATCGGCCTTTACACCCATATACTCCTCTCCTTCTTCAATTTCCTGATATCGTCCCGTACCTGTAGCCATCGCCGGAAGACTCATATTCAACCGCTTCTCGGGGAGAAGAATCAGGCGCGTGGCCCCTACCCTGTTGAAGTGAAGTCCCGTACCCTTCAGCACCTCATAAAGCGCATCCTCCGCCAGTACGGAATCGGCACTATAGGAAAAACTCTTTCCTTCCACCCATACAGGCTTGTAGTAGAGAACAAGGCTGCTCTGGGACTCCACCTGCTGTACAAAGCTGGCGAAGCCTTCGTTGGAGAGACGGATATTAATATGCTCGCCACCTTCCTGAGCCATGGCAAGCATGGAGAACATCAGAAAGGGTATTAGCAGGAGTCTAGGAATCTTCATGGGAAAGAGAATTGCAATATTCAATAAGATGACGCATCTGCCAATCGGGCGATTTATTCACCTTGACCTTCGATTGCCTCATAAATTGCTTGATGATTTTTTGCTGTTCGCTGTTAAAGGCCTTCAGAAAGCTCTTGTTATTGCGATATGGAAAGAAGTTATTGTCTATGACCAGGTAAGACTTCTTCAGGGGTTCTGTAAAATAGTAACTCTGAACGCCCGAGTTAAGGCTCATCAGATAATCCTTGCTCCAGGAATAAACACAGGAAATGGGACCCTCGACCACCACCTGGTAATATGAAGCATCCCCTTCGGGACCATTCATTCTCTTAAACACATGTGACTCAAAGCTAAAGGATTCCACCCACTCATTTCGAAGGACCAGGCTGGTGATTCCTCCGTATATGTCATTGACATCGAGAATCACCTGCTGATTAAAAATATCAAACTTGACCGGCTGACCGGTAAACTCTTTTTCATGGACCCTGATCACTACCTGTCTGGGCTCGCTAAAGAAGAAAGGGTCTCCATCCGATCTCGTATAAGGATAGAAATATTTCTCCCCGTTTACCAGGTTGGCATCACTGCCATATTTCCGTTCACATTCGGCCAGGTAATCGGTGATGGATTGTTGCTGGGCCTGGATGTCCGACAGCCTGACAAGGGCCATCAGCACCAATACTATTGTTAAGGCTTGTCTCATGCGCATCAGGTCGACCAAATTACTTAAAAAAAACATTCATCCTACCAGAAATCAGGTTTGATATGTGTGCTGTGCCTGTATGCCCTGCAATCCACACAGTGTTTATTCACCTTCGCAAAAGAAGACGCGCCATCCAACATTGCCCTGGCGAAATATACAGGAAAATCCTCATCCGCTGGACCTCCGGGCCCATTGGGAATTGGGAAACAATACCATTCGTAAAGACTCATATCAAGTCCTTCAGGTTTTATTGCAAAGCCCCTAAGTTCTTCGACTCCGGACATGCTGAAAAATCCAAGAACATCTTCTTCAACATCATTTATATTACGGATATTCGAGTTAAGCAAAGCTGGCTGACGGTCAAAGAGCCATCCCTGTTCCTGGGAAGTCTTTTTTAACTCATTCCAGTAGTGGAATGCTGCTTCACCCACTGAATACTGTTTAATAAGCAGGCTGTATTTGTGTTTCAGCTTCTGTTCCTGTTGAATATTCGGGACAAAACTGAAGGGTTTCTTTATATAAATACCAAAGTCGAGGTAAGCCAGGGACATGCTGTGGATGGTATGGAGTTCATTGGTGATATAGCAAACCCGGTAATTGCTGGTGTCGGGCAAACGCTCCAGTGCAAGACCCGGAAATTTCACAAAGGCTTCCATAACAGGATTGTGAAATTCATAGGTTTCAGTGACCTCCCAGCGGATATATTCATAGGCCTCATCATCATAGGTAAAATCGATGTAAAAGCGAATGCCACCGATGGAATCAGCCGTCGAGGCGTAACTGGCAGTTTCCGCCAGGTAGTAGATGGAATCGATGGCTGGAACAGGCCTTAGTTTATCGAAATCTGATTCATATACCTGGCCATCGGGTGTAATCACATGGATCATAAAAGACATACCAATCTGAAGAAAATCCTCTTCCAGATAAGAGCCATAGAAACCAGGCCTGGTCTCGGCAAATTCCCTGAGCTCCCCATCCTCCCGGATCACCTCTGCAAAACTGCCTGAAACCGGAATGAAATAGGGATCGGTAAGTCCCACCGATCTTGAGATCTCTATGAACTGCTCTCCTGGCAGATTGTTGAAG
>Ga0316191_10004290_pt1 | contig 10628 bp, 6 predicted proteins | sample Eddworburr2cm_MG_FD_204928 | JGI IMG/M metagenome (GOLD analysis project Ga0316191, IMG submission 204928) | Coastal sediment microbial communities from Maine, United States - Eddy worm burrow 2 cm | ecosystem: Environmental > Aquatic > Marine > Coastal > Sediment | place: USA: Maine | collected... | reverse complement strand
TGGATATTAAGGGTGATTTGAGTGGCCTGGGGGCTCCCGGCTCAACCAATAAGGTGATTGATTACCGGGCAAAAATGATAGGTATGGAATGGGAAGGCAAGGCTTTCCCACTGGAATTTTTAAGCATTTCCGATGAGCCGGGGGCAAAATTAAGAGCAACCATTTCTGAATACGGCCCTGTTTTACTATCCAAAGTACTTGGCATCAATGATAATCAAAGCGGAGTACTCTCTATGATATTTAAATTCTGTGACGACAGGAACCTCCCGCTTCTGGATTTAAAAGATCTGAAAAGTGTTATAAAATTTATACAGAATGAAGGCAAGGATGAATTCCTGAAAGAATATGGGTTCGTTCATTCTAATTCTGCAGGCGCTATAATGAGAAGCATAGTGCAATTAGAGCAACAAAATGCAGATGATATTTTCGGCGAGCCCTCTTTTGACGTATTTGATTTAATGCAAAGGGATGAGAATAACGAAGGGATTATAAATGTGATCCGACTGACCGACATGCAGGATAAACCAGGACTGTTCAGTACTTTTATTTTATGCCTTATTGCAGAATTATTTCAAAAAATGCCTGAGCAAGGTGATTCGGACAAGCCGGAACTGGTGGTGTTTATTGACGAAGCCCATTTGATCTTTAAAAATGCATCAAAATACCTGGTTGATCAATTAGAGATGACGGTAAAGCTGATCCGGTCAAAGGGAATTGGCATTTTCTTTGTCACTCAATCACCGTTAGACATACCTGCTGGGGTTTTAGGTCAACTAGGGACCAAGATCCAGCATGCCTTAAGAGCTTTCACGGCAAAAGACCGGAAAGCCATAAAAACCGCAGCTGAAAACTATCCATACACTGATTTCTATAAAGTGGATGAATTGATTACGTCACTGGGAATTGGCGAAGCCTTGATCAGTACGCTGGACGAAAAAGGCCGGCCCACAGAACTGGTTCATACCCTGATGCGGCCGCCATATTCCAGGATGAGTGTTTTGACGGATTATGAAATAGTATCTATCTTAAAAGCCTCAGAACTTGTCAAAGAGTACAATACAGAAATTGACAGGGAAAGTGCCTATGAAATATTGCTTGAAAAAATCGAAAGACAGCAAAAAGAGGAGGAAGAATTAGACGAGGATAGATCTGCTTCAGAAAGGAGATCAACCGGAAGAACAAGAGAAGTTAAATCAACATTTACCCAAATACTGGAAAGTCCTGTAACCAGGACTATAGCCCGTGAAGCGATGCGCGGCCTGTTAGGTGTATTGGGCATTAAAGCAGCAACAACAAGGCGAAGAAGCACCACCAGAAGAAGTACAACAAGAAGAAGGTAGAATTATATTTAAGAAATATCGCATCAATTAAGATCATCAACAAATGATCAAGCAATATCTTGATCAATAGAATAAATTGGCATATGATAAGTAGAAAGATTTTTTATTCCTTTCGATCTGCTGAAGTTATTATAAGCCAAATCCCCTTGACGGCTTATATTTGGGTAATTTTAATTGGTTTATCCGGATGTTCAGCATCAAACAAGGAAGATATTTACCAATATTTCAACCGAAACATGGAAAAGTCCGGTTTTGTTGGCTTGCAGGCTGCATATATAGAAGATGGCGAACTCGCATGGTCAGGCAGTTTTGGGAAAAAAAACCTTAATACTGGTGAAGAGGTTAATGACAGCACGGTATTTATGATCGCTTCGTGTTCCAAGCCTGTCACTGCTCTTGGAATGATTAAATTATTTGACCAGGGTCAGATCGATCTAGATGATGATATTAATGATTATCTTCCTTTTAAGATCGTTAATCCCAACTTTCCGGAAAAGACCATAACTATACGAATGTTACTTACGCATACTTCATCATTAATGGATAATTGGGACGTCATGACACCTTTGTATACACTGCAAAGTGGAGGAGGTGATTCCCCTATTTCACTTTTACAATTAAATACGGATTATTTTCTAAAAGGTGGGACATACTATAATGAAGATAAGAATTTTGCTCAGTATGAACCTGGTTCACAAAAGGCGTACTGTAATATGGGTTATGCCCTGACAGGCCTTCTGATTGAAATGATTGCCGGCGATTCCTTTCCTGCTTACATGCAAAAAGAAGTTTTTAATCCCCTGAATATGCACAATACATACTGGCTGCTTGCTGATATCCCTAATGAAAATATAGCAAGACCACATGAAATAAAAACGGATGATACTGAACAAGTAGAGTACAAAGTCCTTGACAACTATGGCTATCCGGATTATCCGGATGGTCAAATCAGAACAACTGTAAGAGATTATGCACAGATACTGAAGCTGATGGTGAATAATGGTATGGTGAATGGAAAACCTTTTGTCCGGGAAGAAACCATTCAGGAAATGCTTCGCATACAATATCCTGATGTAAATAAATACCAGGCAATATCGTGGAATTATAATGAATTCGATCACTGGTTATATTACCTGCTCAATCCCAGGCTCCCTGCACATACCGGTGTGGACCCTGGTGTCGCTACGGTCACATGCTTTGATCCAGTAAATAAAACCGGGGCTGTCATTTTTTTAAATAACTCTGCTCCTTCTTCATTCGAGACCATGAAACTATTTTATATGGATATGGTAAAACGACTATTGAATGAATATCCTAATTAAAATTGATTTATATTTTGTAAATTGAATTATAATCTCAAAAGCACTTTTTGGGGTATGATTTAATATTTTTTATACCTGAAAATCTTAGAATCCTGACATGCAAGAGCGTCGTTTAGCTGCCATAATGTTTACCGACATTGTAGGGTATACAAGCCTCATGGGATCGGATGAAGACCGTGCTTTTGAAGTACTTCGCAAGAACAGGGAAATACACAAGCAACTGATTGAAAAATTCAATGGATCACTCATTAAGGAAATGGGAGATGGTATGTTGATCAGTTTTCACCTGGCCTCTGATGCCGTCCGTTGCGCCATAGAACTTCAGGAAGCATGTAAAGCGCAAAACATCCCCCTAAAGATAGGTATCCACGAAGGCGAAATGGTATTCGAAGGCGCCGATGTGTTGGGCGATGGTGTGAATGTGGCATCCCGACTACAGGATAATTCTCAGGAAGGTAGGATTCAAATTTCCGGCAATGTATATGACGCGGTGAAGAATAAGGCTGAGATCACTGCCCGGTTTTTAGGCAACAGAAAATTCAAAAATATAAGCGAAACCATAAAAGTATATGAAGTTTTGAGTGAGGAAGAATACAATCTATCAAGAAAAAAAGTGGATCAAACAAAGACAAAGTATGTGTATTATATCCTTGGAAGTTTCATCGCGCTTGTCATTGTTGCCTGGAGTCTTTGGCAGTTTCTTCCTGATCAACATTCTTCCGGCCTGATAAACAAAGAAAAATCTATTGCAGTCATGCCATTTGATAACGAGAGTTCCGATGAAGAGAATGAGTACTTTGTGAATGGGATGATGGAAGACATCAGGAATAACCTTTCTAAAATTGGTGATCTTCGGGTGATATCAAAGACCTCGACTGAAAAATACAGGAATTCTAACTTATCTATACCGGAAATTGCTAAGGAATTGAACGTTAACTTTGTATTGGAAGGTACGGTGACAAAGATTGGCAACCAGGTCAGGATCCACGCCCAATTAATTGATGCTGAAACGGATGATCATATCTGGGTAGATACTTATAACCGGGACCTGGACGATGTTTTCAGGGTACAGAGTGAGATTGCCCAGATCATTGCTACAGAACTATATTCAACCATCACACCGGAAGAAAAAAGACTTCTGGAAACCCCACTCACAAAGAACATTACTGCCTATGAAATTTTTAACAGGGCCAGGCATTATCAGGAAGCCTACTGGATGGAAGGATCAAGTACACTGGGATTGGGGATCATGACAACCAGATCACATAATATGGAAGACCTCGACAAGGCCATACAACTGTATAGAAATGTACTGGAAATTGATTCCACATTTTCCAAGGCTTACACTGGCCTGGCAATGGCCCTTGGAAGCAAGTATTGGGGGACAACTTATGGAAACGAATATATAACAGATACCGTCCTGTTCCTGGCAAACAAAGCACTCTCTTTCAACGATCAGGTGGAGGAAGCCTATTTATTAAGAGGTATATATTACAGGTATGTTGGAAGCAGGTTTGTTGAGGCCATTGATAACCTGGATAAAGCCATAAAGATCAATCCAAATTATGCCACAGCTTATCTTGAAATAGGTTCTATATACATCTGGGACATCATCAACTACATCGAAGGAATTAAGCATTTATTCAAAGCCTATGAATTGGACAAAAGTTACCTGCTACCATCTACAATGAATTCATTGTCGTATGGATATTTAGGCTCCGGATTTTATCAGGAAGCAGAATATTTTGCAAATGAATTGTTTAAGCTAAGGAATGATACGGTGAGATTTTACAATAGTTTAGCTTTTTTAGAATGGTGTAAAGGTGACATTCAAAAGGGAATATACTGGGGCCTCAAAGCTTATGAACTGGATACATTATATACGCAATCCATTTCTTTTTTAACTTTCCGATATTCATACATTGGGGACATTAAAAATGCCAATAGATTCCTTCAGAAATACCTTGAAATGACTCAAAACGAAGACCAGAATTATATTAACCTCAATCACCGGATTGGATACATCCTTTATGAACAAGGTAAAACCAGAGAAGCTATGGAATTCTTCAACCAGGAAATAGCAAACAGCCTGAATGAGATTGAAATACATGATACAAGCTCGTCCAGGGGATTTTCATACTATGACCTTTTCGCCATATATGCATTCCTGAATGAATACGACAAAGCGTTTGAATACCTTGAAAAACTGGATGAGGAAGATTTTTACCCCTCCTGGCTGATGTCTTATTTCAAATATGATCCGCTCCTTGGAAAAATAAGAGAGGATCAACGATTTGTCGAATTTTTAAAGAACGCTGAAATAAAATTTAAAACTGAACATGATCGCGTTCAAACCTGGTTGGAGAATGAAGGTATATTGTAAATTCAAAAGGAATCTCTACAGCTTCAACACTATCCGGTACCTGGCTTTCCCAGCTTCGAGATGAGCAAGAGCATCATTGACTTTTTCCAACGGAAATTCTTCCACATCCGGGTAAATATTATGCCGAACACAAAATTCCAACATCTTTCGGGTAAGTTCAGGACTGCCCAGCGGGCTTCCTCCAACGGATTTTTCACCTACAAGTAAAGTAAATGCAGGGATTGCCATTGGTTCAAGAACTGCACCAACATTGTGTAACCGACCTTTGGGAGCTAATGTCATCAAATAGGCATTCCAATCTAAAGTGACATTCGTTGTGTTTAATATAAAATTCAAACTACCCATGATAGTTTCCAGTTCCGCTGGATCAGTTGAGTTAACCACTCGATGGGCGCCCATTGCCAGAATTTGTTCTTTTTTCGCTGGATTGGAACTGAAAGCAACGACCTCACAACCCCAGTTTTTCAAAAATTTTATCGCCATATGTCCCAATCCCCCGATGCCTATAACACCAACTTTATCAGTAGGTTTTACTCCCGCTAGATTTATGGGATTAAATACTGTGATCCCGCCGCAAAATAATGGGCCAGCTTTACTGGCATCAATTCCCTCAGGCAATCGGATCGCCCAGGACCAATGACTTCTAACATGATCTGCAAATCCACCGTGACGGCCAACGATGGTTTGTTCAGAATTTCCACAAAGGTGGTGACTGCCATTCATGCACTGATCACAATGCATACATGAGCCGGATAACCAACCAAGGCCTACAAGATCTCCTACCTTTAAGTCCTTAACTTCGCTTCCCGTGGCAATTATTTCACCCACGACTTCATGACCCGGAACCAGCGGATACTCCGACATCCCCCACTCATTCTTCAACATACTCAGATCGGAATGACATAGCCCACAATAGTACACTTTAATATCGACCTGTTCATTACCTAATTCAGGTAATTCGTACTGAAAAGGCTCTAATTTTCCTCCTGCTTCATGAGCAGCAAAAGCGTTAACTGTAATCATTTTTATTCTGTTTAAAGGTTATTGTAAAATCTGATTCAAATAAAGACCTTAAGAATGGATCTAATTACTATATCCAAACTTTTGGTTAACGATTATAATAATTTAAATTATTTCAAGTCGAACATCTTGAATATCCCATCATAACCTGGTTTTAACATCTTACCTTCCATTGCAAAATGCTCCGGGATCACACTTAGGCCCAACCCTTCGACATATCGGTTCATAAAACTCCAGGTACAACAGATTATAATTGCATCATATAGTGCCCGCTCAGACCAGCCAGCATTAAATACTGCATCCGCATCCGCCTGTATCATTTTTGTTGGTTCTAACGTCAATTTCCTCACAAACTTGAAAATGGGTTTCCAGTTTTCTTCTACATCGGCACTATCGATGTCGTTAAGTAGGCTGGATATTAATTTTTCATCTACTCCAAACTCTACGGCCGTAGCTGTATGGGCACCTGCGCAATACTGACAGGCGTTAGTACCCGATACAAAGGCAGCAAGCAATTCTCTTTCGGCTTCTGTAAATGGAGAATCACCACCTCTCATTAAAACCTGATGTAATACAATTAAGGGTCTCTCAATTCCGGTATTGAATTTTGCAAAGGCATGCGGCACTTGGTCCTCCGCTCCTATTGATGGAAATAATGGCATAGTGTTTAATTTATTATTTTGCAATAGTTAGGTTTATACTTTTATCTAATCTGTTTGTGCAGGATTAAATAAAAATGCTTTTTCAATTCAAATTACTTATTGACAATACAAACAGGGTTTTTCGCTTAATGATTACTTTCAATTAGTGATCCTGCTCTTTCGTTGATATAAAATCGATTGGAGCGTTAAAGTGTTATAATAATTTCAACCCTGTGATTAGATCAATCTGCCAATGTATAAAACATCTACTTTCATGTCAAGGAATATTTGAATAATAAAACATCAAAATAAACCTGGGATGTTCTTTTTAATATATCTTTTCTTAGATTTGATATACATGATCAAAGCACAAAACTTAATTGATCATAATGCAACACGACGATATTAAAACCAAAATAACAATAGTAAACTATAATGACTTTTAAGGATAAACTGGCTGCCAAACAGGTGGTATTCGGCCCATTCATGCACACAACAGATCCTGCCTTTGTTGAATCCACAGGTAATGTGGGTTTTGATTTTATCGTATTGGATCTGGAACACGGGCCAGTTTCACTTGAGCATCTTCAAAATCTTATACGTGCTGCTGAAATAGCCGGTTTATATTCAATAGTCCGAACGCCACCCGGCAACCTGCACATGATTGGTGCGGTACAGGATATCGGTGCCAGGGGTATATTGGTTCCACAAGTTAAAGATGCAAATGAAGCAAAAGCAGTTGTTAAAGCTGCAAGGTTTTTTCCCAACGGTGAAAGAGGTCTGAATGGTGCGGTCCGGGCTGCAAATTATTCCTCCCTTGACAGTCGGGAATATCTTAAAAAGTCGAATGAGAACACATTAATAATACAACTTGAAGGAAAAGAAGCCCTGAAAAATCTGGACGGAATCCTCCAGGTACCCGACATTGATGTTTTTTTTATTGGACCGTACGACTTATCTCAATCACTTGGTGTCCCGGGGGAAATCCACCACCCTATCGTAATCGAGAATATGCAAAAAATAGTAGAGAAGGCAAAAGCAAGGGGATTGACACTTGGAACTTATGTAGGCTCACCTGAAGATGCCAGATTCTGGATGGACGCAGGGATACAATTGATCGCCTATTCATTGGATATAGTTATTTTTACGGAAGCTTCGAAAAACATAATCAACCAACTTAAGATGAATACCTGATTTATTAGATTATTTTATGATCAAACGACTCTGGGGATGGCTATTACTGGTAGGTCCGGGTATTTTCTGTATAGGATATACCATTGGGACCGGAAGTGTTACCACTATGACTAAATCAGGATCTCAATATGGCATGCAATTACTCTGGGTGCTGGTACTTTCCTGTTTGTTCTCCTGGGTATTGATGGAAGCTTATGGCCGATTCGCGGTGGTGACAGGAGGTAGCGCGATGAATGGATTCAAGAAGCACATAAAATTCGGGAAATACCTGGCATTGGCGACAATAATAGGTGTTGTAATCGGACAATGGAATGCGCTTTCCGGCATATTGGGATTATCATCCCATGCATTATATGAGATAGGACGAATGTACATCCCCTCATTACCGGAACAAAATTATTGGATGGTTCTGGTAATAGCCGTGATCCTTATCGTTTCCATGTATGGCCTGATGCTTGTTGGGAGTTACAGCTTTTTCGAAAAAGTGCTCATAATTTTCGTCACCATTATGGGAATATGCTTTGTTATTTCAATGTTTATTGTTTTGCCTCCACCAGGAGAGATTCTTAAGGGATTTGTTCCCAGCATACCTAAAACACCTGGTGCCAATATAGTAGTGGCTGCTTTTGTCGGTACTACCATGGCTGCCCCAACTTTTGTTGTCAGGCCTTTATTAATGAAAGAGAAAGGATGGACCAAAGATAATACAAAAGATCAATCCCGGGATGCATTCATATCGGCATTGTTTATGTTCATCATAAGTGGTTCGATTATGGTATGTGCTACAGGAGCTATGTTTTATGAAGGGAGAACCATTGAGAAAGTATTGGATATGGTATACACGCTTGAACCGATAGCAGGTCAGTTTGCAGTGGCATTATTTATGGTTGGTACGATTAGTGCCGGATTGTCCTCGATCTTTCCAATTATGATGGTGGCTCCATTGCTGATTTCCGACTATCAGGCAGGTAAAATGGAACCGAAATCACGATTGTTTAAACGACTGACAGGGCTTGCCTGCCTGATAGGCCTTGCCGTTCCAATTATGGGTGCAAATCCTATTGTCGCCCAGATAGCTACGCAGGTAGCGAATGTTTTTGTGCTTCCTCTGGTAATTGCGGGAATAATGTACCTTGTGAATCATAAAAAACTAATGGGAAGATATCGGGCAGGTATACTTCTGAACATCGGCATGATCCTGGCATTTATATTTTCTTGCTTCATTTCATATAAAGGTATTTTAGAGATAAAAAATGCAATTTTATAAAGAGCATGAAAACTATGAAAGATTCTTTTCCAATGAAATGAAGGACCAGAAAATTGGCTGCTCTTTATCACATCTAAATGGTCAGTGGTCAGGTAAAAAGCTGACTTTTTTTTGAGTAGTGTTCACCTGCACTTGTTCTTAAATTGCTCTCCTAAAGGAAATATTTTTTAAACTTTCTATTCATAATATCAAAAAGTGTACAAAAATTATCGGCTAAACTAATTATATTGATTATTCAAATCTAACGATCGAAACTCAGAACAAGAATTTAGCAATATGATATCTTTAAGTGCCAATAGCAGAGCAATAGAACGCTTAAAACCCTTGAAAGCCAGAGTGGGAGTACTCGGCGTAGGCCATCATACGTATTGGGATCAATTTGAAGGATTGTTGGACCAGATGTATGAAAAATTGGTAGTTTTTGAGAAGATTTTGATTAATAATGAGGTTGAAACCGTAAATTTTGGCTTATCTGACTGTGCGGAATCAGCATATAACCATATCCCCGAAATCAAAGCAGCAAATATCGACCTGCTGTTTGTGGACATGCTAACCTATGCAACCTCAAGTTCCATAGCAGTTATATTTAAGGAAATTGATGTCCCGATGGTACTTGTTGCCCTTCAACCGGAGAAGGCTATGGATTACCAGAAAGCCAGTACCCATCAGGAATTGCTGAATGATGATATTTGTGCCATCCCAGAATTTATGAATGTGGCCATTCGTTTTGGCAGAAAGCCCCCTGATGTGATTATTGGGACGCTGCATGACGATAATACTGCACTGGAAGAAATCAGGGATTATTGCCAGGTGGCCAAAGTGCTTCATGGTTTGAAAAATGCCAGGATCGCTCAGATGGGGCATGTACTTGAGACCATGTTCGATATGCATACAGATCCAACACTATTGGTTTCAACATTTGGTTGCCATATCGTACAAACAGAACCCGATGATGTATTGATTCATTACAAAAATGCGGATGCCAAAGAGGTGGCACAATATAGAAAAACAATTACGGATTTCTTTGATTTTCCGGAACCTGGTTCAGACCCGATCACAGAAAAATTAAATGTGGAAGACCTGGAAACCGCAGCTCGTGTAGGTGTCGCACTAAAGCATTTTATAGAAGACAAGAAATTGGATGGGCTGGCATACTACTATGAAGCTGAACCGGATTCAGAAATGCGTAAAATGGTGACTAACTTCATCGTTGGAAATTCATTGCTGACTGCTGCCGGTTTTCCAATGTGTGGTGAAATGGATCTTAAAACATGTATTGCCATGATGATCATGGACCGCCTTGAAATAGGAGGTAGCTTTGCAGAATTTCATCCTATTGATTTCAACGAAGGGTTTGTTCTGGTAGGACATGACGGCCCGCATCATATCAACATCGCTCAGGGAAAGCCCATACTACGCAGTTTGAAAAAATACCATGGTAAGCCCGGTCATGGGGCAAGC
>Ga0316191_10004289_pt1 | contig 10628 bp, 7 predicted proteins | sample Eddworburr2cm_MG_FD_204928 | JGI IMG/M metagenome (GOLD analysis project Ga0316191, IMG submission 204928) | Coastal sediment microbial communities from Maine, United States - Eddy worm burrow 2 cm | ecosystem: Environmental > Aquatic > Marine > Coastal > Sediment | place: USA: Maine | collected... | reverse complement strand
CTGGCTGTGTGCGATTGGAATTATGCCGCTCCGGCTGACCAGGCCCAGGGTTGGCTTGATACCCACGATGCCGTTAATACTGGACGGACAAACAATCGAACCATTGGTTTCCGTGCCGACTGAGACGGTGGTCAAACTGGCGGCAACAGCGACTGCTGAACCGCTGGATGATCCACATGGATTACGCGCCAGGTCATAGGGGTTCTTCGTTTGGCCACCAACACTGCTCCAGCCACTCGACGACCAGTCGGAACGAAAGTTCGCCCATTCACTGAGGTTGGCTTTCGCCAGGATAACCGCGCCGGCTTCACGCAGTTTTTTAACAATAAAAGCATCCGCAGGTGGTATATGACCTTTCAATGCCAGCGAACCGGCCGTGGTTTCCATCTGGTCGGCCGTATCAATGTTTGCCTTCAGCACAACAGGAATACCATGCATCGGTCCACGCGGACCGGATGCCTGTCTCTCTGCATCAAGTGCCGCGGCAATCTCAATGGCTTGCGGGTTGATTTCAATAATGGAGTTCAGCGCAGGGCCATTTCGATCAATTGCTTCGATTCTGTCCAGGTAATACTGCGTCAGTTGTCGCGAGCTGAGTTCGCCTTTTTGCATGAGTTCCTGCAGGGAATCGATATCGTATTCCCTGTAGTCGACCTCATTTACCTGTTGCGCTTGCTGACCTGCCTGTTGCGCTTCCTGGTTTGCCTGTTGCGCTGTCTGATCCCCCGAATCTGTGCAGGCAAAAAGCAGTGGTATACATATCGCAGGCACTACAAAATACTGAAACAGCTTATTAAACATGACGTTTCCACCTGGCAGTATTAAAGTTCAACAAACATATACCCATACTGCCGGCGAGTACATTGACTTGGGTCAATAACTCAGGCAAGGGTCTTTAGTTTTTCCCATGTCGTAATTACATCGCGGTTGGTGTTGGCGGTAAAGCGAAAGAGCTCGATGCTGAATGGGATACGATGACGCTCATCACCAAGTTCGCTGAGTGAACCGTCTGCAAGCTCTTTCAATATTGCAAGACGTGGCAGCCAGGCCAATCCAAAACCTGTCAGCACAAATGCTTTGATCGTCTCAGCGGTCCCTGTCTCTATGAGGGTTTTTAAGTAGATTGGTTTCTCGAGGCTGGTTGTTAACTTGTTAATCAAATTCGTTAAAGCCGACCCGGGCATGTAAGCGATATAGGGCAGTGGATGACCCTCTGTCGCAGGGAATTTATACAATTGTTCAACGAGGAAGCTCGTTCTGCAAACCGGTATCAGGATGTCGTCACCCAGAATGATTGATCTGAAAAGCCCCGTATCATGATCTTCTCTGCTGACCGAACCGCCGTAGGCCAGCAGAAAATCCAGTTTTTGCTCCTTGAGTAACTCGACGAAACCAAGCCCGGCCTTGAGTCCTGTAACGAACTGAAACTTCCTGTCGCCCAGGTGAGGTGCGACCTTCTTTAACCAGTGCGGGACAAAATGAATCGAAAGGTGGTTGGCGACACCAATTCTCAGTACACGCTGCTTGCCTTGTTGCGGGTCGCCATAGTCTTCCCGCGTCTTGTAAATAGTCCGGATAACCTGCGTTGCGGTTTGTATCAATTGTGACCCGGCATCCGTCAGGCTGACGGGATGGGTATGCCGGTCTACAAGCGGGGTTCCAAGCCAGTTTTCCAGTGCCTGGATACGTCGGCTGAAAGCCGATTGGCTTATATGACGCTGCTCTGCCGCCTGTGAAAAACTGCCCGTGTTGGCCAGGCTGACAAAATCCTGTAACCACTCTAATTCCATGTTATTTACCAGGCTTCCCGTGATTTAGATCAGTCGTCCTATCATTATGCGTTTGAGGCATAACATCAGGTAAAAATAACATCAATAGTCTACATTTGATCGCTATATTTAATCCACATAATTAACAATTTTTTAATCCTTGGGGGGAATGCTGTAAACGGTCGGTTCGTTAACACGAATCATCTTTGTTATCTGAGGACGCGTTGAATAGAAATCTATTAATTTCAGATATTTCGAGAGAGCGCTGTGAGAAGTGCTAACCCAACTTTTTATCAACAAAAATCCATTCAATCCAGGTCTGGATCAGTCTACTTGTGGGAGTAATAATTAATGAAACTACGAAATAAACTCTATAGTGCAATTTCGATTGCGCTTTCCTTAACCTTTATGGGGCCGGTTCTGGCTCAATCCCCAGCCGCAACAGTCGAAGCGAATGAAGAACTGGTACTGGAGGAAGTCGTTGTTACCGGATCGCGTTTACGCCGCGACAGCTACACCGTTTCGACCCCCCTGGTCATGATGGAGGCCGAGGCCATCCAGGATACCGGTCTTGGCTCGTTGGCGGAAATACTGACCGACGAACTGCCGGCGGTGTTTCAAGGGACGAACAACACCAACTCGCAATCCCTGGTCAATGCAACCGGTATTACGACCATGAATTTACGTAACCAGGGCAACGACAGGACCCTGGTACTGATCGATGGCAGGCGCACTGTACCCAACCAGTTCAGTTCTAATGGCGTAAGCCTCAACAGCATTCCAACCCCGTTTATCAGGCGGGTCGAAATCATCACCGGTGGCTCTTCCGCGGCCTATGGTTCGGATGCCATCGCCGGTGTCGTCAATATCATCACGCAGACGGACAAGGTGGGCCTGGGATTTGAGGGCCGCTACGGCGGCTATACCGATGGTGGCGGTGAGGAGGTTACGGCGGTTGTGCAATATGGCACCTTTTTTGCAGACAACCGCGGTTACATGTTCTTCGGCGCAGTTTTCAACGACGAGAAAGGCATCAAGCCCTATGGACGTGACAGGGCAAGGATCGAAGCCTACTACATCTATGATGAGGACGAGATGTGCAACGCTGTGCTGACCGAGGACCCGGCAGGTTACTTGTGCATGCGTGACGTACCCGACAAGCGTGACTGGCGTAACCGCAGTGATGGCATCGCCGGCGGTGTATTCGAAGAAAGATCAAGTGGTCGTGCAGGATACTGGTACGACGAAAGTGGTCTGCGTGACGACTGGTGGGAGGAGCGATACGGCACCCACACCCAGAAGTACGTGCAACTCAAGGTTCCTGAAGACCGTTACTCACTGGCCTTCAAGACCTCTTATGAGTTTGCAAATGACGTCAAAGCTACTGCCCAGGTGATGTATTCCGAGAACAACTCTTTCAATAACAAGTCCCCGGAAGACGAATATGACGGAGGCGAGGTACTGATACTAGACCGCGATACGCTGGAGCCAAGCACGATCACTCCGGGAAAGATAGATCCGGATAATCCTTTTGTCCCCGATGAAATCAGGGATAATGCCAGTGGCGACATCGATTGGGAACGACGCATGTACGAGGTCGGCCATATCACGACCGACAACAAGCGCACCACCTTGCGCAGTCTGTTTAGCCTGCAGGGTGAGTTTGCCAACGAATGGCAATGGGATGCTTCCATTAGCTACGGCAAATCCCACCAGAAGCAACTCCGGGCCAACGAAATTAACGTGGTCAAGGAACGCCAGGCACTTGATGCTGAATATGCAGCTGATGGCGTGACCATCCAGTGTGCCGATCCAGAGGCACGAGCGGCGGGCTGTGTACCACTGAATGTTTTCGGCGTCGGCTCGATCACACCTGAGATGGCTAACTGGTTACGTGTCAACCCGACCATTGATTCCACGGTCGAACAGACGCAAGCCCTGGCCTACGTGTCGGGTGACCTGTTCGAAATGCCGGCCGGTACCGTGCCCGCGGTATTCGGTGTTGAATATCGCAAGGATGCCGTGGACCTGCAGACCGACGAAGGCAGCCAGTATGGCGGTATAACATTCAACCTGATCCCGTCATTTGCTGCCGACTATGATGTCTGGGAAGCCTTTACCGAAATGGCATTCCCCTTGTCCGAAAAGCTTGACCTTGAAGTTTCCGGGCGTGTAGCGGACTACAGCCCATCGGGAATCGATACGGTCTTCAGCTACACGGCAGGCCTGATTTGGGAACCGGCCGATGGTTACAGGCTACGTGCCAACTACGCCCGTGCCCAACGCGCCCCGACCCTCGCCGAGTTGTATTCACCACCACGCGGCGATTACGACTCAATTAACGATATCTGTGCCGATACGACGGCCACCTCAACAAACCGCGGGCACGACAACTGCCGCCTGGAGCCGGGTATTGCCGCAACCATCGCCGAGTTTGGCATCTTCGAAGATGAAAATAATGGCTATGGCCCGTCCGCGGGTAACCCTGACGTGTTTGAGGAAACCGCAGATACTTACACCATCGGTATAAGTATCAACCCGGGGTGGGCGCAAAACCTGCGCCTGGCGGTGGATTACTGGGACATCTCCATCGACGACAAAATCACTGAAATCAGTAATTCAGAGATCATGAAGCAATGTTATGACTCCTCGCAACCGTGGGGGCCCGATAATCCTTTCTGTAACGAGATCAGTCGTCACGAAGACGATGGCCAGATCTACCAGATCATGAATCGTCAGTACAACCTTGACAGCGGTAAGACCAGGGGTGTTGACGTGGCCATGGATTATGTCTTTGACATGTCAAGAGGCGACCTGACGTTCAAGCTCGACTGGACTCACATGCTAGAGGACAGCGACACCTACAAAGGTCTTGATGGCCTGGTGACGGTCGATTACACGGGTCAACTGTCTGCCCAGAATTTCGATGACCGGGCAACCGCCTCGCTGACCTGGCGGTATGAAGGCTGGCGGATACGCTGGTCGACCAAGTACAAGAGCTCAATCGTCGACGACTTTGAACGCCTGGAGGAATGGAATGAGTTCATGGCTGAAAATGATGCCCGGTGCGCCAGCGGAGACGATGACTGCGTCGCGAACCCGGAACCGTTGGCCTACTACAAGTTCCCGTCCTACATGACCCACGATCTCAGCGCGTCTTATGTCATGCGGACGGATTGGGCTGACAGCCTGCGTTTGTATGCCGGTGTCAGGAACATGTTCAACGACAAGGGCCCGTTTATCCCGACCGGCGGCGATACCTATGCGAGTGGCCCAGGCAACTTTGACAGCCCCTACGGTGGCGGTGTAGGCCGCTTTGTGTTCGCGGGTGTCGAAGTAGGTTTTGAATGAGTCACCTGATTTAGGCAGAGTTATTGCCTGACAACACGAACCAGCCCCTGGAAAGGGGCTGGTTTTTTCTGTCGTCAAAAACCCGGCTAATCCCGCAGAAACACACCATTCGGTAAGCCGATTTCCACGCAGATCGGCAGGTGGTCGGAGTGGGTATGTTCCAGTACGCGGGTGCCTTTGAGGCTCAGCGATGCCGAAATCAGTATATGGTCGAATTTACGGTTTGGGTTCCAACTGGGAAATGTCTTTAAATCTTCGGTGGGCAACTTCAAGTGCGTGGTATTTATCAGTTCCCGTAACTCTGGAGATTCAATGCCGCAATTGAAATCGCCCATCACCACCAGTTGAGAAAATTCTCCAACCAGTTCACTGATGTAGCCCAGTTGCATCGTCCGGGCACGCTTACCAAGCGCCAGGTGCATAATACAAACCAGTAACGGCTCCCGATTGGTCTGGAGTTCCACCAGCATGGCGCCCCGTCCCCGCAACCCGGGGAGTTTGTGTTCATCAACGGAATGGGGACGAATACGGCTGAGCACACCGTTACTGTGCTGCGCAATCTTGCCCAGGCTACGGTTCACCTGCCTGTACCAGAACGGGAATTGCCCGCGGTGAGCCAGGTACTCCGTCTGATCCAGAAAACCGGTGCGCAAACTGCCTGAGTCCACCTCCTGCAACCCGACCAGGTCATATGGCTGGATCAATTCGGCGATTCTGTTCAGATTCGAGATTCGCTCCCGAAGCGGCAACAGGTGCTTCCAGCTCTTAGTGACGTATTCGTGGAAGTCCCGGGTGTCGACACCGGTCTGAATATTGAAGCTAAGCAGCCTCAGTGCGTTTCGGCCGGTCAGCGGCATAGTATCTGTTACTGTAATGGCGTCTTCCAATTCCATTTTTCTGCTCAAGTGCAAACTTGTAAATATGCCTCTTAGACCGGCGGACAGCCCTATTGTTTATCGACAGGCGTCCTGACTGAAACTATAACAAAGTAGAAACATCCCTGAGGCATAAACGGTAAACACCAATTAGACAACCGCTGGGAAAATGGTTGCAGCTATTTAAAGTTTTCTATTTCTTCTTATCGCAGAAAAAACACCTATTGTACTGATGAGCAACCAACAGATTTCAATGACAAAGGCCGACAGGTTGAAATCGACGCTGAGCGAAACAAGGATCAAACCAGCCCCCAAGGCGTTAAATAAGGAGTAGGAGATCTTCCTGACATCAATGCGGCTCATCTGCACCAAGGCATATACTGCCAATATCATTACCACACCCAGCATTCCAATAGCATCAAATAACATTACGCCCCCAAACAGATTGGTGTCCCATCAATAATTTCGACCCGTAGATAAACCGCCGGCTTCGTAGCTATAATTCCCCGAAACACGCCTCGAGAATATCCAGGCCCTCGTTAATCAACTCGTCTGAAATCGTCAGCGCGGGCAGGAAGCGGATAACATTCCCCCGGACCCCGCAGCTCAACAAAACCAGGCCCTTTTGATAAGCCAAGCCCACAATTGCCTTGGTCAGATCGGCGTCCGGCTGCTCTGCATCACCATTTTTCACCAATTCCATGGCAATCATGGCGCCGCGATCGGCACGAATATCCCCAACAATATCCGGGTACTGCTGTTGCAAGCCCTTCAACCTCTCCGCAAACAAGGCACCGATTTGCCCGGCACGCTCGACAAGATTTTCTTCAGCGATCACCTCTATGACCGCCAACGCGGCAGCGCAACCTATCGGCGAACCGCCGTAAGTGCCACCCAATCCGCCCGGCAGGGGTGCATCCATGATGTCGGCTTTGCCCACCACGGCGGCCAGTGGAAAACCACCCGCGACGCCCTTGGCAACCGTCATCAGGTCCGGTTCAACATCCGCGTATTCACAGCAGAAAAACTTACCGGTGCGGGCAAAACCCGTCTGGATCTCATCAGCAATAAGGACGATGCCATGCTCATCACACAGTTTCCGTAGCACCTGCATGAATTCATTTGGAGCCGGGTAGAAACCACCCTCCCCCTGCACGGGCTCCACGATGATTGCAGCCACATCAGTTGGTGCAATATCGACTTTGAATAACATTTCAAGCGCTTTGAGAGAATCCTCAACAGTCACCCCGTGGTAATCGATGGGATAGGGTACGTGGAATATCTCACCGGGGAATGGGCCAAACAGATTCTTGTATGGTGTGATTTTTCCAGTGAGTCCCATTGCCAGCAAAGTCCTGCCATGAAACCCGCCATTGAATGCAATCACACCACGGCGACCCGTATGGGCCCGGGCGATTTTGACACAGTTCTCAACCGCTTCCGCGCCCGTGGTCACAAAAATCGACTTTTTGGGCGTGGGTCCCGGTGCCAGTTCATTCAGCTTTTCTGCCAACTCCACGGCCGAATCATAGGGTGTCACCATTACACAGGTGTGGCTAAAGCGTTGAAGCTGCTTTTGTACTGCATCAACGACCTTCGGATTGCTATGGCCTGTAGAGCAGACGGCGATACCGGTACCAAAATCAATATAGCGCTTGCCTTCCACATCCCACATTTCTGCATTTTCAGCACGGTCGATGTATACGGCAGCAATGTTGCCTTGTCCGCGTGCGATAGCAGCCTGTTTGCGCACCTGCCATTGTGCGTTTGTTAGATTTTTCATTTGTCTATACCACCCAGGCACATGTACTTGATCTCCATGTAGTCATCCAGACCGTATTTTGAACCTTCACGGCCCTGGCCAGACTCTTTTACACCCCCAAAAGGCGCCATTTCGTTAGAAATAATACCTTCGTTGATGCCGACGATGCCGTAGTCGAGACCCTCGCCCACCCGCCAGATACGCCCGATATCGCGGGAATAGAAGTAACAGGCCAGGCCAAATTCCGTATCGTTGGCCATGGCAATGGCTTCTTTCTCTGTTTTGAACTTGAACAGCGGAGCGATCGGTCCGAATATTTCTTCCCTGAAAACCCGCATGTCGTCGCTGACCTCGGTGAGGATGGTCGGCTCAATAAAGCACGCACCCAGCTCGGAACGCTTGCCACCCGCAATAACACGCGCGCCCTTGCTGACTGCATCATCAACAAAACCCATAACATCATCGACGGCAGCTTCGTTGATCAAAGGCCCGATGGTGACGCCCTCCTCTACCCCGTTTCCCACTTTCAAGCCTTTCACGGCATTCGCCAGTTTTTCTGCAAAAATATCGTAGATACTTTCCTGGACCAGGATGCGGTTGGCGCATACACAGGTCTGGCCCGAAGCGCGGTATTTGCTCGCCATGGCCCCGGCAATCGCCGCATCCAGGTCGGCATCATCAAACACGATAAATGGTGCATTACCACCCAACTCCATCGAGGTTCGTTTAACAGTGGCCGCACACTCAGCCATCAGCTGTTTACCAACCGGTGTTGATCCGGTGAATGTCAATTTACGTACGATCGGGTTGGAGGTGAGTTCTTTACCAATCTCCGATGTCCTTCCGGTTACCAGGTTGATCACGCCGGCCGGTACACCGGCACGCTCTGCCAATTCCGCAAAAGCGTAAGCGGACAGTGGTGTGGCGTTGGCCGGCTTGCAGACGACAGTGCAACCTGCAGCCAGCGCCGGGGCAATCTTGCGGGTCAGCATGGCATTGGGGAAATTCCAGGGCGTTATGCAGGCCACAACACCCACAGGCTGCTTGATGCATACCAGGCGTTTATCTGCCGTGGAGTTTGGAATGACATCACCGTAGACCCGCTTGCCCTCTTCGGCGAACCACTCAATATAACTTGCGCCATAAGCGATTTCACCACGGGCTTCTGCAAGGGGCTTACCCTGTTCTGCAGTTAATATCTGCGCCAGGTCCTCCTGGCTTTCCATCATCAGGTTAAACCATTTACGCAATATGACGGCTCTTTCTTTAATGGATTTCTGGCGCCACTCAAGTTGTGCGGTCTGAGCAAATTCAATTGCCCGGCGTGTTTCGGCAGTCCCGCAACTCGCGACCCTGGCAATCACCTCGCCTGTGGCAGGGTTGGTAACATCCAGTGTGTCACCCGAATCCGAGGCCACCCACTGACCGTTTATGTATGCACCCGTTTTGAGCAGGCTTGTGTCTTTAAGCGAAATGGCCACGATTCAACCCTCCAATAAGTCCAGTTGTGGGTAAGCATAGCTATAAATATTTCTCGCATAAATCGATAAATTTTTGTATAGTCTGTGAATATTATTCACAGGATATTGACATGTTGGATCGACGTACATTACCCCTTTCTGCGCTACGTTCGTTTGAAAGCGCCGGCCGGTACTTACATATGGGCCGTGCTGGCGAAGATCTGGGCGTAACCCACGGCGCAATCTCTCACCAGGTGCGGGTACTTGAAGAACACCTGGGTGTGAAACTTTTTGTACGTGCCAATAACCGTCTGAAGTTAACCGGTGCCGGAGAGCGATTGTTACACGCCGTACAAGATGGATTTGACCGCATTGTTGACGGAACCCTGCAACTGGATCCGGACAATCTTGCCGGTGTGCTTGTTATCGGATGTACTGAATCGACCGGGGCAAGCTGGGCAATTCAGCATATCGGTGAATTCCAGCTTTTATACCCACAGATCGATATCCATGTTGTCGAGGTGAAACCACAACAAAAGGATATTCCCCGTGAGGTGGATGTTGCGATCTGTTATGGAAAACCGGAAGCAGGCGGCCGGCGGGTTGATGAACTGGTGTCACCGCCCGTTTATCCCGTGTGTAGCCCGAGGATTCTCCATGATATTCCCGCTATTACACGACCCGAACACCTGGCCCGGCTGACGCTTTTACATGACAACCAGAACAACTGGTCGCGTTGGTTCGCTGCCATGGATGTACCGCTGCCCGAAAACATCCGGCAAATACACTTTTACAGTACCAATTTGTCTCTTACCGCTGCACGTCTCGGCTATGGCGTTGCCCTGTGTAACCCTTTTGAAACACAGGAGGACCTGCGCCAGGGCCGATTGGTAAAACCGTTAAAACAGGCAATACCTGAATCACATAACTACTATCTTTTGGCAAACCAACCGGAGCACCGCTCACTTCGTGCGCAGCTTTTCGAGGATTGGATCAGGGCACAGATATCTGAGAACCCGGGTGCGGGTTATCAGTATCACGCGTAGAATTCCGGCATGGCCAGCAACGACTCACTGCTAGAATCCATTCAGACAAGCCTGTCCGGGCTACTGGGCAAAACAGGCAGACTGGAGTGGGTTCGAGACCTGTCCGGTGGTGATATCAACCGTGCCGCATTGATCCGTGCGGGCAATACAAGCTGGTTTTTGAAATACCACCGGACTGCGCCGGACGGCATGTTCGCAGCAGAAGCGCAGGCATTGACTGAAATCGCAGAACAGGAATGCATCAGGGTGCCCACGCCTATCGCTCATGGCGGTGACGGCGATACTTCATGGCTGGTGCTCGAATACCTGGATCTCACCTCAAATGGCCCGGCTTCGCTGCTGGGCGAACAACTCGCCGCTCTGCA
>Ga0316191_10004288_pt1 | contig 10628 bp, 6 predicted proteins | sample Eddworburr2cm_MG_FD_204928 | JGI IMG/M metagenome (GOLD analysis project Ga0316191, IMG submission 204928) | Coastal sediment microbial communities from Maine, United States - Eddy worm burrow 2 cm | ecosystem: Environmental > Aquatic > Marine > Coastal > Sediment | place: USA: Maine | collected... | reverse complement strand
ACCAGATCCGGATGAAAATCGGTGTGGTGTTCGGTAACCCGGAAACCACCACCGGGGGCAATGCCCTGAAATTTTACGCTTCGGTGAGGCTCGATATTCGCCGAATCGGCGCTATCAAGAATGGGCAGGACGTCATCGGCAACCGCACCCGGGTGCGTGTGGTCAAAAATAAGATGGCCCCGCCGTTTACGGAAGCAGAATTTGACATTACTTACGGTGAAGGGATTTCCAAAACGGGTGACTTGATTGACGTGGGGGTGAACGCCGGCATTGTCGATAAGAGCGGGTCATGGTACTCCTATCAGGGAGAGCGAATCGGCCAGGGACGTGAGAATGTCAAGCGGTTTCTTGGTGATAACCGAGATATTTATGACGATATATATCAGAAATCCAGGGAGGCCTTGGGGTTCGTCAAGAAAGAAGAGGAAGAGGGCGAAGGCGGAAAGGAGAAGAAGCTCAAGGCTGAAAATTGAAAGTGGATAAGGCCGAAGGACGAAGGCTAAAGGCTCAGGGCTGAAGGCTTAAGGCGAAAGGATCAAGGCTCAGGGCTTAAGGCGCAAGGCTTAAGGCTTAAGGCTAAAGGATCAAGGCAAGAAAAGTTCATAACCTTCGACCCGCAACCCGTAACGCGCAACCCGTAACTCGTAACGCGCAACCCGCAACCCGTAACCGGAGATTTAAATGACAGGAAACGATATACGCAGACAATTTCTTGAATATTTTAAAAATCATGATCACCAGATTGTCCGGAGTGCCTCTCTGGTACCCCAGGAAGATCCCACCCTGCTTTTTATCAATGCCGGGATGGTGCAATTCAAACGTGTGTTTCTGGGCGAGGAAAAAAGAAGCTATGTCCGGGCAACTACCTCTCAAAAGTGTGTTCGTGCCGGCGGCAAGCACAATGATTTGGAAAATGTCGGCTATACCGCACGACACCATACCTTTTTTGAGATGCTCGGTAATTTTTCCTTCGGCGATTACTTCAAGAAGGGCGCTGTTGAGTATGCCTGGGACCTGTTGACCAATGGGTATGGATTGCCGGAAGACAAACTGTGGGCATCGGTCTACCTTGATGATGATGACGCCTACGACCTTTGGCACAAAATGATTGGTCTGCCCGAAGATCGCATTGTGAGATTGGGTGAAGAAGATAATTTCTGGTCGATGGGAGATACAGGGCCTTGCGGACCGTGTGCGGAGATTCTGATAGATCGCGGTGAGCAATACGGCTGCGGACGGCCTGAGTGCACCGCCGGCTGCGACTGCGACCGTTATCTGGAAATATGGAATCTGGTATTTATGCAGTTTAACCGTGATGCTTCCGGGGAATTGTCCCCGTTGCCCAAACCGAGCATCGATACCGGTTTGGGGCTTGAACGCATGGTGACGATCCTGCAGGATGTACCGACCAATTATGACACGGATCTCATTCGGCCGATCATCGAAAAAACTGAAAATCTGGCTGAAAGAAAATTGGGCGAGTCCCCCGAGACCGATGTGGCCCTGAAAGTGATTGCCGATCACAGCCGGGCAGCCGCTTTTCTTATCGGTGACGGCATTCTGCCCGCCAATGAGGGACGGGGCTATGTGTTGCGCAGAATCATGCGTCGCGCGATTCGGTACGGCCGCAATATCGGGCTCAGCCGGCCGTTTCTTTATCAAACCGCCGAAGTGGTGTTTGACATTATGAAACCGGCCTATCCCGAGCTTTCCGAAGCCGCTGCTTTTATCACCAATGTTATTAAAAATGAAGAGATCAGGTTTTTGGAAACCCTGGATACCGGGCTGAAGCTCTTAAACGATTCCCTGGCGGAGATTAAAGCAAGCGGCCACAATTGCGTGCCCGGCGATGTCATCTTTAAGTTATACGACACCTACGGATTCCCGGTGGATATTGTGCAGGATGTCATTCGCGATGAGAATATGAGCCTGGACATGGCAGGCTTTGATCAAGCCATGGAGCGGCAGCGGACCCAATCGAGATCGGTGGCAACGTTTGATGAGATCAGCGATGCTTATAAGAATCTTTCAGCCCGGGGGGTCAAACCCGAGTTCTTGGGATATGGGACCCTGACCGCTGATTCTAAGATACTGGTCATGGTGGCTGACGGCCATGAGATCACTGAAGCCGGGCCGGGCCAACCGCTTGAAGTCGTCACGGAAGCCACCCCGTTTTACGCAGAATCCGGCGGCCAGGTCGGTGATGCCGGTACGATCTCCGGATCCGATTTTGAAATGACGGTGCTGGACACGATTAAAGATCCCACCGGACTTACCATCCACAAAGGCAAGGTAATTTCCGGACAAATCCAAAAAGGCGCGGCAGTCAGCTTGAATGTGGACGGCGCCCTGCGGCAGGCCACCGCCTTAAACCACACGGCCACCCATATTCTACACGCCGTGTTGCGGCAGGTTCTCGGAGAGCATATCAAACAGGCCGGCTCTTTAGTGGCGCCGGACAGACTGCGTTTTGATTTTACGCATTTCTCCCTGGTGGACAGCGAAACCCTGGATAACATCGAGAGCCTCGTCAACCGGCGTATCCGTGAAAACATGGCAACGAGCACTCAGGAAATGGATGCCGATGATGCCTTTAAATCAGGGGCAACGGCTCTATTTGAGGAAAAATACGGAGACCGCGTCCGGGTCGTTTCCTTGGCAGATTTCAGCAAGGAGCTTTGCGGCGGCACCCACACCGACCGAACCGGAAATATCGGTCTTTTCAGAATCGTCAGTGAATCCAGCGTATCTTCGGGGGTCCGGCGCATTGAAGCCGTCACCGGAGAGGCGGCCGTGGCATACACCCAAAAGACAGCAAGGATTTTACAGGATACGGCTCACCTGCTGAAGGAAAAGGTTTCCGCCGTTCCCGGCAGGGTCCAGAAAATGATCGTGGGTATAAAAGCTTTTGAGAAAGAGGTGGATCATCTGAAAACAAAGCTGGCCGCAGAAGAAACAGATGCATCCCGTGACAGCGTTCAATCCATAAACGGCGTAAAAATGATGGTTCAAAAAGTATCGGTGGATACACCGGCCGCCTTGAGGAATCTGGCCGATCAATTCAAAGACAAAATCAAGTCAGGCATTGTGGTTCTGGGGAGCACGGTCGACGCCAAAGTCATGCTAATTGCGGTCGTGACCAAAGATCTTACCGATCGCTATCACGCCGGCAATATTATTACCCAGGTTGCCGCTGTGGTCGGGGGCAGGGGCGGGGGCAGGCCGGACATGGCCCAGGCCGGGGGAAACCAACCCCAAAAGCTGAATCAGGCCCTGGAAAAAGCCTATGAGGTTGTCGGACAAATGACGACTTGGAATGATGAATGACGATTGATGAATAAAAAAATTTCAAATAACAAAACACAAATTCCAAATAATAAACAATGACCGAAATTCAAACTCCCAAACAATTGGCTTTTTATTGGGCACAGAAATCCACGTCCTTTGGGCGTGGTCATAGATAATCGGCTTTGCCTGCAACAGTTTCAAGGAGTGATGGAGTATTGGAGTACTGGAGTGATGGTCTATCACTCGTGAACTCTATGCATCAGAGAATCTCGATGCCCTCTGTTTAAGGCTGCGGAAGATCGGTGTTGGGTTTTCGTTTTTCCAATACTCCATTACTCCAACACTCCATAAGTATTTTGAGCAGAGCAGAGTCATGGAGAGCCCCCTTCCAGGGAGCAAACCAAAGCCTGGTCCTCTGGGCCAAGATTCTTTACTCTTATTTGTTATTTCCGGTTTATCCGGATTAAGCATTTACAATTCCTATCTTCAATCTTCATTCTAAATGCCTTTCAAGACATCGATCATGGTAAACATCTTACCTTTAACACCCGTTTTGACTTTTGCAGATAGAAATAAAAGCGCATCCATGGTGCCGCTGGCATAAACCAGACGGCCGTTGACGTTATGGCTGAATTGAAACCGGACCGTCTGGTCTTCCGAAAACAGGGTGTAGGTGTGCCAGGCGTGCCCCGCCAGATATCGATCAGGAATACCCCATTGGTTTTTTTGATCCTCGGGCTCCCGCATTTTGAAGATTTGATCTTCTGAAAAGGATACGCCTAATTTATTGAAATATCCAACCATGGCTTTGGCCGTACCGCTGGTATCGGCCTTTCCCTTTTGATGGCTTTCCCGTATCTCGAGTGAATATCCTTTAAACAAATCCGGAAACGTGTCGGCCGCATAGGCCATCATGGCCTGAAAGCCCACAATTTGCTTGGCCATATTGGGTGCGACAACCGCAGGGATGGATGATGAAACCACGGTTTGTTCAAGCTTTTGACGATCACCGCCGGTGGTGCCCATTACAAATGGTAAGTCGCAATCACAGTAAAATTCTGCATTGGGATTGACTGCTGCCGGGTGGGTGTAATCCACACTTAGAAAATTTCCATAGGATTTTTTGACTTCTTCGATTTGCGTTTTCCTTTGATCGGGCCGAAGGAGCTTCATTGTGATGGATTCAAGGGAGTATTCGGCTTCCTGGATTTCCGGGCCGGTCAGAGAATAGGGCATCAATTCAAACCGTTCGTCCTGCAGGATTTGGGCGGCCACTGTTTGGGAAACATTTCCGGGGAGTCCATTGACCATGACGTTGATTGGGTTCATTTAATACCTCCTAAATCTTATTCTAACATTGATAACCTGGTCTTCTGGCTCAGGGCAGATGTCGTATTGGAATGTCATGGGGTACTGGAGTAATGGAATGTTGGAATACTGGGTTGGCGGAATGAGATCTAATTTTATATAGATGACATTGAACAGAAATCTAAATCAGAACATCATCCGCGCTTTATACCCAACATTCCATTTTTCTCTCCGAGTCGTAGGCTCTACGAGCCGGAGGCCACTATTCCAATAAAAAAGAATTTTTGCTTATTTGTTATGGTTAATTGGTATACGCCAGCTGAACAACCAGCACCAAATCCGGCTGAAGCGAACAAGATACTGCCAATGATGAATCGCTCAAGTGGTCATCAAAACTGACAGATCCGATAAAACAGAGATCAAAAAAATTCTTTTTAAAAATCAAGCGACCACCAGCAGAGGTGGCCCTGGACCCCTTCCAGGGGCCATCCTCATACCCCCAGCTCTGCTGGTGGTCGCTGATTTATTTTCATATGGTTGCAAATTTTCCGGGTGATGGCGTCGAGCGCGGGAAATTCTCCCTGAGCACCCGCGGCGAGAGTGGATCTTAAGGATCTTACGGCCGCCGGTATGTATTTTTCAAACTGCCTTTTGCCTTTCACCCTGCTCAGATATGCGAAGGCACCAAGGATCTGCAGATTTCGGGTCAACCTACAATATTGATAGCAGGAACGAAATTTTTCCGAATCTAATTCGGTTACCGCCGACAGCGCTTCAATGCTATAGTCCAACAAATCAGCCTGGACGACCTGAGGGATTTCAACATAGGGATCGATTAGCAGGGAGGCCAGATCATATTGAATCGGCCCCATACGTCCGCCCTGGAAATCAATAAAATAAATTTTACGGCCTTTGATCATGATATTCCGAGACTGCATATCCCGGTGCATGAACCCCGGATTTGGGTATTGCAAGGCTTTGTCCGCCAGGGCGCTAAAGTCGGTCTGAAAATCTTCAGAACGCTCTTTGAAGTTGAGATAATCGTTTAAAAAGGCCTCCAGAAAATAGTGACATTCTTTTTCAAGTATCAATTCCCGATTGTAATCCGGCGTCTGATAGGTCCAGCTTCGGTCAAAATTGTCGGCACCATTGCAGGATAACTTTATGAGCTGATCGATGACCGATTTATAAATGGTTGTGATCGTCGAACTATTTTTGGATCGCACGGCTTGCTGCAGATGGACATCCCCCAAATCCTCCAGGAATACCAGGCCACTGAAGGAATCGTAAAAGTAAATTTCCGGTACGGGCACACCCCGGTGGTATAAATGCCGCCCCAGGTGAACAAAAGAATCGACCTCCGATGTCATGGCGATTTGCCGGATACCATGATCGACCATGATGATGGATTGATGGGCTGCTTTCAGCCGGTACCATTGCCTTTCCGATCCGTCCCCCTTGAGCTTTTCCCGATCAATCCGCCCGGCGGGGGGGGCGGCGAAAGCCCTTTGAAACGCTTTGGACGATGTCTTATTTATTGCTGCCTGTCGATAACTTTCCGGTGTACCGATATCCTGCCACCGGTCTTTGGGTGTGACAAAAGCCCCTATCTGTTGGCCCTCCGCCAGGATTTTTTTAAAGGCATCGATGCTGCTGTAAAACGTGTTTTTCGGTATATAATTCAGGATCTGAGGGTCCAAAACCTGAATGCCGGTAAATGTCAGCAGGTTGCCCGGCGGCATGATTTCGCTTTGAGTCGGGTTATAAAATCCCGTAACCCATTTATTTTGTCTGACGGCTACACTGTTAAAGACGGGATTGTCACAGAGTACCAGGGTAGCGGGCGGGTGAAGGCGGCAATGAGCGTGATAAACTTCTTTTAAGTCAATATCGGCGACGATGTCGGCATTGATCACCATAAAGGGCTGCTCGTCCCAGAAATCCGCCACATTTTTAATGGCGCCGCCGGTGCCGAGGATCTGCGGTTCATATCGTGTAAATACCTTAAGACCGTATCTTTGTGACCTGAGAAACGCTTCGATTTTGTGATGCAAATGATGGGTGTTAACAATGACTGCCCTGCAGCCGGCTTCCTGCAGTTGACCAATAATGAGATCCAGCAGGGGACGACCGGCGATGGTAAACAAGGGTTTCGGTGTATGTTCAGTATAGGGCCGTAAGCGGGTTCCATAGCCTGCGGCCAGGATCAGTGCTTTCATGGCTGCAAATGTCTGAGTGCATTTTGGATGGCGGCGGCATAAATTTTGATTTTTTCGGTGTCCTCGGTTCCTCTTATCCCGCGGCTGGTGAACAAATCAACGGCATTTTGATAGCTGACCTTGGACAAGGCTTCCTTGCGATCGACTTCTTTGCGCTTATACATACGGTTTCCTCTGTTGGTTATTTTTTTCAGGTGATCATTTGGTTTCGTTGATTTTTGCGGGTTGCGCATGAAGTAGTTGAGCACGATCCAGTATGACTCTAAAAAGGTTTTAAGAAAAAGGGCAAACAGCTTTAGTTTGCGAAATCCCATCGGGGTGACATCATAGGTGTCGGGCAGGGTTTGATGGGGTGTTACAATGCCGTCATCAATAAACGTCTTGATGGTTTTTCTGACATTAAACCCAGGGCTGCTATCCACGTCATAGGCGAATTCATATTTAAAAAAACTTTGCCAAAACGCATATCCATCGTGCAACTCGGCGGCAGAAAACCGGAAGGTGTCCTTTTGAAGGATTGCCATTGCCGTATAGGCCGCCGGAATGAAAAACGTGATGCAATTGTTTTTATAGTAATCCAGGTAGGGCCGTCTGTCTTCGTTAATTAAAAAATGTTGCTCGGCATCTTCTTCCTTTTTAACTTTGTTGATCCTTTCAATGAATTTTCTCTGGGAGTAGGAATCAATCACCTGTTCAAAGGCCCGGCGTCTATCGGAAACGAGGGTGTCGGCCAATTTGGCATTGTGGTATGTCAGGTGTTTCAGGTAGATTGCATTGACATCGAGCAGCTCGCTAAAAGAAAATGTTTCTTTAGAAAAATTGAGAATCGCACTGGCGACCACCGCATGCGGCGTTACCACCGATACCCGGTTGATGGCGTTCATCACCCGATAGCCCAGGTTTCGAATCAGGGCATTTTTTTCTTTGGAAGTCATCTGCCCCAGCGGCTGATTGTAGCGACTTAAGAGCTGGTTTAGAAATATGGGTTCATGGAATTGAATATATATTTTGCCGTAGCGTTTTTTGAGGAATTTGCGAGCCCTAACTACCTGAAAAAAATTTTCCGCTTCTTTCTGCCCGCCCCCAAGTTCGTGCAGATAGGATTTTTCTTCGATAATCCGGTCATACCCGATATAGACCGGAACGATAATCATATCCTCACAGGCACCGCCTTTAAAGGCGTTAATGAGGATGGACAGCAATCCCAGCTTCGGCATGAGTAGTTTGCCGGTTCGGCTTCGACCGCCCTCGATAAATTGCTCGATATTATAGCCTTCCTCCAGCAGCTTATGGACATATTCTGCGAAAACCTTTGAATAGAGCACCGCCCCACCAAAAGACCGACGGAGGAAAAAGGCACCGCCGAGGCGAAATATGGGGCCCATGGGCCAGAATGAAAGGTTTTTGCCCGCCGCGATATGGGGTACCTGCATGTTGTTACAATACAGGACGTAATCAAGAATCAGGTAATCGATATGGCTTTTGTGACAGGGAATCAGGACCAGAGGACCCTTGTGGGCCATATTTTTTACTTTGTTGAGAACCATATGATTAATTGCAACACCGTCAAACATGATTCGGGTGCTCCAGTCCACAAGTCCGGCAGCAATTTTTATAAAACCCGGCTTATAATTGGCGGCGATTTCTTTTATGAGCCCATCCGCTTTGCGGTGAACCTCCTGGATGGGGATTTTTCGATTTGCCGCATAGGTATCCATGAATCGTTGAAAACGTCCGGAGGTCAGAATGCTCTCCTTGAGCTCCTCTCTGGATTTGCGGACAGGTCCGGTGATGCTTTGGCGGTGCCGATTTAACCGTACCACTAGATCGCGACGCAACACCAAAGCCTGATATTCCGTGCTTTGATGCCGGATTTGCGCAGACTGCAGGTAGTGTTTCAGGTTTAACGGTTCAGACACCTCCACGAAAACCCTGCCGGGATTTTTGGTCATAGTGTACAGCCGTCTGATATTACCGGGTTTATCTTCAGGTCCGAACAGGATATCGATCAACGTCGGGTTCTCACGACGGGCTTTTTTACTGAAAAACATCAGTTGGGGTATCAGGTAAATCGGCTGATCGATGGACTTCTGCATGTCGATAAGGTAGTGAATCGGATCGATTCGGGCTTTGATAAATCGACGGTAGAAAGTCTTCTTGCCGACCAGTGATAAAAATCCACATCGACCGTTGATTAATTCCTGCCTGATGTATCCGCGGTCATAAGGATTGGGTAGGGCCCGATGTCGCAAATAGAAAACCAGCTTGGCAAACAGAATCCGGAAAATATGTGACACCGGCAGCCAGAGATACACTTCGTAGTCCAAACCGATCTGAGGAATCGGCAGATTTTTTTCACGGTAACGATGGTAATAGAAGAGGTATTCAAAATTACTCTGGTACTTGGTGATATAAACCACAACCCCATCTTTATCCAACTGCTGAACGATCCTGATCTGCTCTTCGTCCAACTTAATTCCGGAGTAGAGGCGTTTCAGAAATAGATCTGGGAAGCTGCCGATGTCCCGTGGAAAGAAGCAGGTATAATGATCAATGGAACCCTGCAACAGTTTGTTGATCCATCGGGGGAATCTCCCACCGGATTGCGCGGGTTTTTCCTTTTTTGGCATGATTGGAATCCGTAGGGAATGTTTTTCCTTTTTAAGCTAACAGAACAGCATATAATTTGCAATATTTTATTGGCTTGCGTTGCACTCCATATTATGGTATTTCCCCACAATCCACTTTAAATCGTTTTTCCATTTGGTATAATTTTAATTTAAATGAAAGGAGGTCATGGTTATATGAAGACATTAGTTGGCGGTGTGATTGCAGCGATTTTGGGAGTGATCGGTATTGTGGCCTGGTTCCCTCAATTCCTGGTTGTTCTGGCCGGTACCATTCCCGCGATGCTTTTGCTCGGTGGGGCTCTGGCAATTTACCTGGGTGTTGACGAGCTCAAAGATAGCTGGAAAGAAGCCGAAACCCCGGTAAGTGATCCCGAACCCAGTGAGGATGTTGAAAAATATAAAAAAGAGATAGATGAACTCAAAGATGAGATCGAAACCTTAAAGAAGGATTAAGGTAGGTTGAGAGGTTCAGGGTTCACCGTTCTGGGTTGAAAAAAAACAGACAGCCTGTATCAGGGGATCGTGTCTTCATCTGGCTATAAATCCGTTTTGCTCAATGGGATATGACGGGCATTCCAGATTTTGGTTAATATTGGGAGCATTATCCATCGGTTTCAATCTTTGAACTCTGAACCTTTGAATCCTTGAACGCCTATTTTTACTTTTGCCCCTGCTTAACGGCAGCGGTGGCCAAATAATCCGCCCTTTCATTTCCCTGATGGCCGGAATGCCCTTTGACCTTGATAATTTGAAGGTCTTTGAATCTCGCCATAATTTTTTTAATGGATCCCACCAATTCCTTGTTTTTCCTGGGCTTCCAGTTCAGCACCAGAAGGCCGTAGGCATAACTGCTGTCCGTAAACAATCTGACGGGAATATCCGTGTGTTTCAAGGACGACAAACCGGCCTTTATGGCGTTAAGTTCAGCGATGTTGTTGGTGGCATTCCCGATATATTTTGAGATTTCCTTTTCATGTTCCCCGTAGCGCAGCAGCACACCGATTCCGGATGGCCCCGGGTTACCGGAAGACGCCCCATCGGTAAATAAGCAGATTTTGTCCCTGTATTCGGCTTCATCCCAGGGTGTCCCGCCGGCAGCATTTTTCCCTTTTCGAACCTTTTTCTTTCGATTTTGGCTCTTTTTGGGGTGCAACGATTTTGGCGGGGGGGAGTCCAATGGCCG
>Ga0316191_10004286_pt1 | contig 10629 bp, 12 predicted proteins | sample Eddworburr2cm_MG_FD_204928 | JGI IMG/M metagenome (GOLD analysis project Ga0316191, IMG submission 204928) | Coastal sediment microbial communities from Maine, United States - Eddy worm burrow 2 cm | ecosystem: Environmental > Aquatic > Marine > Coastal > Sediment | place: USA: Maine... | reverse complement strand
CCACCAGTACAGCAGATTTCCAATTCATAGGAACTTTCCTGTCGCGCGCAAAACCAACGGGTGCGCGGATATTCGCGTTACATGCCTGCACATCAGGCGACTTCTCCGATCAGCAGTTGCGCCAGGCGGGAGCGATGCCAGGCCGCGTCTCCCCACAACATCTGGGAATGTTTCTGTCGTTTGAAATACAGGTGCGCAAAGCATTCCCAGGTAAAACCTATGCCCCCGTGACATTGCACCGAGCGCCCCGAGGCATAGGCCGCGGTTTCGCTGGCCGATGCCTTGGCCATGTGGGCATCCTGCAAAGCGCGGGCGGGTTCCTCAGCGATAGCACAGGCAGCGCTGTACACCAGCGATTTACTCTGGTCGATCTGGATCATCACGTCCACCAGCGGATGCTTCACCGCCTGGAAGAAGCCCAGGGGATGATCGAACTGCTGTCGGGTAGATGCGTATTCCACCGTGGTCTGTAACTGCCACTCCGCGGCTCCCACCATATCCGCCGCCAGCGTGGTCCAGATCGCGGGCATGGCCTGGTGTAATGCCGCCAGGGCATTGTCACTGACTGCGGTGGCCTCAACCTGCTCGAAGCTGATGTGGGCCTGGTCCCGGGTAAGATCGACAATCGCATCGGGCAGGATGGTCACGCCGGGGGCGTCCGCCGCCACCCAGTACAGGGACAGTCCGGCGGGAGAATGTGCCGATACCAGCAGACGACTCACCTTGCGCGCATCCTGCACATACCAGGCGCTGCCGCTGAGTTTGCCGTCGCGACAATGTACGTCAGTGTCTGCCGCATTCCAGGAACCGTCCCGGTTGGTTATGGCCAGGGTGGCGGCACTGCCGCCGGCTATTTCCTCCAGCGCCGGCAAACCCGCATCGCCGCAGGCTGACAGCACATAGGTGCTGTTCAATGTGGACATCAGCGGACAGGGAAAGGCGGCCCGCCCCAACTCCTCTACCAACCCGGCTACCGCCACCAGCGGCATTCCCACACCGCCCGCCTTCTCCGGAACCGCCAGCATGGCCCACCCGAGGTCTACCATTTGCTGCCACAGGCCCTGCTCCCAGGCACAGTCGCTCATGCGCTCCGGGGTATGGTCACCGGCCACCAGCGCATGCAGCCGATCGGTAGGGAAATTATCCCCTAGAAACTTGCGCGCGGACTCCTTTAGCAGGGCCGCCTCTTCACCAAAACCGAAATTGTCTGATTGCGCCATGGCTCTCTCCCTACTTCGACTTCGGCAGGCCGAGCACGCGCTCGCCCAGAATATTGCGCTGCACTTCGCTGGTGCCTGCAGCGATAGTCATGCCATAGGAATTCATGTACGCCAGCGGCCATTGCCCGCCTGCGGGGGCATGCTCGTCCCCCATATAAAGCGAAGCGCTGGCGCCCTCCACTTCCAGGGCCAGTGCCGCGGTGTCCTGGGCGATCTCACTGGCCAGTAATTTATTCTGCAGCTGTACGCGCATGGGATGATCCAGCAGTGCCGGCACCCGGGCACGCCGCTGGTTCTGGGCCAGTCCGGCCTCACGTATCACCTGCTGCATGATGCGATCGCGCAGTAATGGGTCAGCCGCGGCGGGCTTGCCATCGCGGACACATTCACGGGCAAGGTCGATCAGGTTAGCGCTGTTGGTGGCGTGGGTGGACTTGCTTTTCATGCCACCGGCACGGGGGGTCTGCAATTCGCCGGCACCGCGCTCGTGCAGCAGGGTGGTCATGGCCACCTGCCAGCCCTTGCCCAACTCATCCAGGCGATAACTGTCATCGACCTCCAGGTTGTCAAAAATCACCTCGTTAAAACCGGTTTCGCCCGTCATTTTGATCAGCGGGCGCACGGTCACGCCCTTGCCCAGCGCAGAGCGAATAGGCACCACGAAATAGGACAAGCCGTCGTATTTATGGGATTTATCAGTGCGCAACAACAGGATCATCCATTCCGCGAAATGGGCCAGCGAAGTCCATACCTTGTGCCCGTTAATTACCCATTTATCACCACTGCGCTCGGCAAAGGTCTGCACGTTGGCCAGGTCAGATCCCGCGCCGGGCTCGCTGAAGCCCTGGCACCAGATGTCCTCACCGGAAAACAGCCGCGGCAGCAGGCGCTCCTTCAAGGCCTCCTGGCCATGGTAAAACACCGTGGGTGCCGCCATGCCCAGTCCTATGACGTTAGGCAGGAAGGGGGTGCGCGCCCGGATCATCTCCTCGTTGGCGACGCGCTGGCAATCCGTACGACCGCCACCACCCACTGCCTGCGGGTAGTCGCAGCCTATCAGGCCCGCATCGTAGGCGGACTTCTGCCAGGTCTGCAGGTAATCGAGCTGCTCAGTGGTCATGATCTCCAGGGGCGACAAAGGCAGGCGCACCGGGGGCTCAGAGGGCCGGTTCTGCTGCAGCCAGTCACGACAATAGTCGCGAAACTCCGTCTGTTGCGGTGTGTCTTTGCGGGCCTGATCTGACATGGGTATCCCTCTTACTGCAATCATTAGGTCGCCGGCGCGTGCCCAGGGGCGAGACGCTGGATTCTACCGACGGCTTCTACAGGAGAAAAGCGAAGTGGACGAATCTGTGGGGCGAAGTTTAATAATGCGGCGGTTTTTCATCCTGCGGGCCGCCTGCCTCGTCGGTTTCATGGCGCACAGCCTGCTCGTCCTGCCGCTGCTTCAGCAACTCGAGCTGCCGCCTCAGCAACAGGATCTCCTGCTGCTGGGCAGACATGGCATCATTCAGGGACTGCACAGTATCCTCCTGAAACGCCAGCTGGCTTTGCAGTTCCATCAGATCACGTCGCAGTTGGTCAATTTCCTCGGCCACACCCTGTCTCCCGTTTGCCTGAGCGCAGCAGGCTAATATACTGCCTGCGCAACAGCAAGGAGAGCCTGCACCATGAGCAAGCGAGAAAAAGGAACCGGCCGACTGGTTTACTCCACCGACGGTGGTCGCCTGTGTCACCAGTGCCATCGCCCGGTGGGAGAGTGCGTGTGCGGCAAAGACAGGCCCGCAACGACCGGGGACGGTATTATCAGGCTGCATCGCGAGACCAAGGGTCGCGGCGGCAAGGCGGTCACGCTGGTGAAAGGTGTTCCCCTGGCGGGACCGGAATTGAAGGCACTGGCCAAAAACCTGAAGCAGAAATGTGGTGTTGGCGGCGCCCTGAAGGACCAGATCATAGAAATCCAGGGCGACCAGCGGGAAACCATCAGAAATGAATTAGAAAAACTGGGTTACCGGGTAAAAATTGCGGGGGGATAATAGCTTTTACGGAATATGTCCGACTTTATTGCCTTTTTATCCCCCATTTAGGCGACTTTATCCCCTTACTGCCTGATTCTCAGCAGCCTCCCGGGCACAGTCTTTCCTCAGTTACGCTCTCTTCCCAAATATTTTGTGAAATAAGCCATGTAAACGTTTATTTTTATTGGATTTATTTTTTCCATGTGTTAAAAACTTGGTCGTGAGCAAGGAAAAGTCGGGAACGTGGGACTATCTCCATAACCGATTTCAACAATAACCAGGCCACACCAAACCATAAAAGTGAAACAGCAGTATCTGACGGATTAGTCATCCCTGCGAGGAAGCAGTTATGTACGTTACCGCAGAACACCTGAGAGACCAGGTTATCCGCCCCACCCTGAAGTATCTGGGAGCATGGACGCCCGACAGCGAGTCGTTCCTGCTCAATGCCGCCATCGATGCCCCTGAACTGGGCTTGTTCTCCGCACGCAATGAAGGCCTGGGCCTGTTCCATATCACGGCATCACAACACCGTGACCTGTGGGATCGCTACCTGGCATTCAATCCGGACGTGGCGAGCAGGATACGCGGACTGGCCAGCCAGCGGGCTTTCCTGAGTGACCCGGACAGCGAGTTACAGACCAACCTGAGCTATTGCACTGCAATCGCCTGGTTACTGTACCAGCGCGCCGGGGGCAGTGTTCCTGAAAGCACCCACGCGGAACGCGCCACCGCCTGACACACCGGCGGTAGCGGCTCTTCGGCAGGACACCAACCGGGCTTCAGCCGCCCTGCTGAGCAAGCGCGTGCCATTGCGGCAGATCTTCCGGTCGATCAATATCCACTCTCTCAGGCAGCGACTGCCAGTTCCAGCCCAGGCCAGCCAGCAGCGACACCGTCTGCTGGTAAACATGATCCGTTCCCCAATCGATGCCTTCGAATAACTCTCGCGCTATGCGCCTGGCGCCGATCAGCACATAGCCCCCGTCTTGTGCGGGCCCCAGCACCAGGGGCGCCTCATCCAGCGCAGTCACTGCCTGCGCGAGATATGGCCCGTCCAGTCCCGGACAATCACTACCCACCAGTATCACCCGCTGATAACACGCCAGGGCGTCGCTAAGGGCATGAAACATCCTTTCTCCCAGGTCCGCCCCTCGCTGAGGCAACACCTCACCCACACCGTAAGCCAGGCAATCCTGAAACAGTGGGTGCTGCTCATCGCCGGTGACGACCAGTTGCACTGGCCCCAGACCCGATGCCACCAGGCGCCGCGCGGTCCAACGCACCAGTGAACAATGCAGATCGCAGGCTTCAGTTGCGCTCAACGTGGGGATCATCCGTGTTTTCACCTGGCCTGCCAGGGGCGCACGGGCAAACTGGATTAGCAGTGTTGCCGGAAACTCAGCGGGCATAATAGTGCTGCCACAGGCGCTGGGGAGGGACACCCAACACATACGCCAGGCGCAGCGCCCACATGCGCAATACCGTAGTCAGCACGCCGCCCTCCTCCCAGCGTCGGCTGGATGTCACTACCGGCTCACTCACCACCAGTGGCGGTGAGTGGCGGCGCATAGCCTTACACAGGGCGATATCCTCCATCAGGGGAATTTCAGCGAAACCGCCCGCGGCCAGAAAGAACTGCCGGCGCATAAACAGCATCTGGTCTCCAGTGGCTATTCGGGTGATGCGCGAGCGCTGATTCATACACCACTCTATCAGCCGAAAAACCCGCCGCTTGCCACTCAGACGCACCCTGCAAAAACCCCACTGGGGTTCCCGCTGGAAATACTGTTGTAATTTTTCTGCACTGCACCCCGGACGGGAGTCCGCGTGCAAAAAACACAGGTATTGTCCGGTAGCTACCCGGGCACCGAGGTTCATCTGCAGGGCCCGACCGGGGTCACCCAGGAGGAACTGGTCGCACAGTGGCATGGCGCGAACGGCAGACTGGTCGCTACTGCCGCCGTCTACTACAACCAGTTCCGCATCGGGATAGCGCTTGCGCAGGTCGCATAACAAATCTGCTATGCCGGCCTGTTCATTGAGCATCGGAATAATAAAACTCACCGGGAACATCAGCTGTCCAATGCACCGCCGCAGCTGCTGCCCTGGCCGGCGGTGCAGCCATAACAGTGCTCCCCGGTGGCCACCGCAGCACCCTCCAGATCCACCTCAGCCAGCAGATCGGCGATATGACGGCGATCACTGGCCAGCACCGGGAGTTCCAGCATCTGGTTGAAATCACAGTCGTAGACATAGCCCTGCCAGTCGATACTGACCAGGCTGCGACACATCAGGGTTTCCAGGTTGTCGGCGCTGAAATTGTCACGCAGCAGTCCCATATACTCGACATACTGCCCCTGTGCCAGCAGTACCGCGCCGAAACGGCTGATAGGCATATTAGTGATGGTAAACAACTGACTGAAATTGATATCGAAGCGCTGGGACAACTCCCGCCGGTAATCTGCCTCCAGCGCGGCCTGGGGTGGCGGCAACGCCAGTCCCACCGGGTTGTAGACCAGGTTCAGGGGTAATGCCTTGCCATAACCCAGGCTATTCAAGTGGCGCAGCGCCCGGATACTGTCCTGGTAAACGCCCTTGCCCCGCTGCTCCTGCACATTCTCTTCCAGGTAACAGGGCAAGGAGGCGGTAATTTCCACCTGCTCGGCCGCCAGAAACTCGGCCAGGTCCTCCTGCCCGGGCTCGAACAGTACCGTGAGGTTGCAACGATCTATAACCCTTACGCCCATCGCCCGGGCAGCAGATACCAGGTAACGGAAATGCGGGTTGAGTTCCGGCGCGCCCCCGGTCAGGTCCAGGGTGTGTATGCCCGCGCCAGACAGCAGTGCCAGCACCTGCTCGATAGTCTGCTCATCCATTAACTCGGTGCGTGTAGGTCCCGCGTTGACATGGCAGTGCACACAACTGAGATTACACAGGTAACCGAGATTAACCTGTAGCGTGTCCAGTTTGCCCCGGATTACCGGTGGAAAATCGCTGTGCAACAGAAGGGGACGGGTGTCCTGCATAGACTTAAAAAAACTCTCGCGGTGGATGGAACTGTAACGACTAATAGCTGGCGCTGCGCTCCTGCTCTGTAAGCAAGCTGCCGGTAGTGCCCATCATATACTGGAACACCACGTTATATGACAACACAGCCTGGACATAGTTACGGGTCTCCTTATAGGGAATGGTTTCCACCCAGAGTTCTACCGAAAGCCCCTTGCCCTCCTCGTTGCGCCAGCGATCCACCCGATGCGGTCCGGCATTGTAAGCGGTGAGGGCGAACACCCGGTTACCCTTGAAGCGATCCAGTAACTGGCGGTAGTAGGCGCTGCCCAGCAGTACATTGTGCTCCACCTGGAACAGATCCGAGCCGCTGTGTTTCGCCCCCAGGGACGAAGCCACCTGCTTACCGGTCGCCGGCATGATTTGCATCAGCCCCCTGGCCCCCACCGGGGAGCGCGCCTCGGGGAAAAAGGCGCTCTCGCGGCGGGCAATGGCCATCAACTCGCTGCTGGGCACCTGTTGTGCGCTGGCATACCGTTTGAATGTGTCTTCGTAGGGGGTGGGGAAACGCAGGTCCAGCGCATCCCATGCCTTGGCCCGGTTGGCGGCGTCTATCGCCATGCGATGCCAGCCCTGCTCTGAGGCCAGCTGTGCCAATTGCTGGTGCTGGGTGTTGTCCTGGGTATCCTGCAGCACTTTGAACCATTCGGAATGGGCCAGACCAGCCTCTTCATGGAAGTGCAATTCCTCAATACGCCGCACCGCCGGGAGCCGCCGCAGTGGCACAGCAGCCGTCTGGTCCAACGTTAATACCTGGTGTTTGAAGGCGTAGGCCTGTCCCAGCTTGTCCGCCGCGAGAAAGCTATAATAGCTGCGCTCCTGCGCCAGCTCTTGCAGGATTGATCGGGCGCTATCGCGCTCCCCACGTTGCTCCAACGCTGTGGCCCGCCAGTAGCGCCAGACCCCCTCCTCGCGTTGTTCCTCAGATAACAGGGGCAAAGTCTGCTCCAGCGCTGGCCAGTCCTGTTCTGACAGCGCCCAGCGCAGGCGTAATTCCACCAGCTTGTCTTCCTGCAATCGTGCCAGGGCGGACTGCAACCAGGGTTTGATCGACTCGGTTTTAGCAAACTGTCCCTGCAGGGCGATGGCATACTCTACCTTGTGCGTCTGCTCCGGAGAGAAGGACAGTTCCTGCTGGTACTTGCCCCAGTACTGCACCGCCTTTTCCGGGTTGTAGCGCGCCAGGTAGGCGAGCCCGCTACTGGCTATATCTGCCGAATAAGCGCTGTCGCGCGGCAAGTTTTGGCTGCGCATTTTCTCTGGACGGGCATATACCGCCAACAGCTTATCCGCCCAGGGCGCCAACTCGGGACTGCCTTTCCTGGAAACATAAGTCATCAGGGAGCGCTTGCGGGCGTCAAACGCTTTCACCATGCGCGCCCATACTGCCTCATCGCCCAGTTGCCCGGCCTTGAGCCAGGCGCTGAATAAAGGGTCACACTCTTTGGGACGCGATTCACCATGCACCCATAAACGCTCGGCCCCTTCCCAGGCCGCCAGTTCATCTCCCGATGCCAGCTTGGCGCGAAAGTAGTAACACTTAAGCGCTATACTGTTAGGCTCACCGGGCATAACTTTCAGGAAATCATCCCAGCGGCGATCCTTACCTGCGCGGCGCAGGTAAACAGACAGGAAGCGGTTGGGCAAAGGCGAGTCTTCACTAAGGCTGATAAAGCGCCGCGCTTCTGCCGGGCGCACCTTGTTAGCCTGCTTGCTCAATTGTGAGTAATCGAGGTACATCGCCAGCGGATAATCGTCCAGCCCGGGGCGCATTTGCTCGTACTCGGTCCACTCACCGCGATCGATTGCTTCCATCGCGTCGCCATATTCCTGGCGCGACGTGGACAGTGACTCGGCCATGGCAACTGCAGGGACTGCCAGTGCCGCGCCCAGTGTTATCAGCGCTGCGCTGACAAAGGAAAATGGGCAAGTAAAACGCACCGCGGCACACCTCTGATCACTAAATTCGAAGCCGGGAAAATACCCGGACAACCACACCTAGAGTGATACGCCCGACACGGGAATGCAATAGCCAGGCAGGGTTTTTCCCACCTCACAAGCTAAAATAGCAGGCCCAGTGTCGGCACCTCGATGTTGGCGTAATCCATGATCACTTCGCGCTTTTCAATGGTATAACCCTGCTCAGCCGGTGACAGCTCATCCCCTCGCTGCCCCACCAACTCAACATTGCCGACTCTACGGCGCGTGCGCGCGGGAGGGTTTCCAGTGAGGGTCCATTCATGATTGACCCTCCACGGCCTGCAGTTCATCCCGCCAGCGCCTGAAGAAATGCCGCGCATAAAACTCATTGGCGGTCACGCTCACCAGTCCCGGTAATTCTGGATGGGGGGCCTCCTCCCCCAACCCCAGGCCGTAATAGTAGGGCCGGTCATCGGCGAAATCGATATTGCTGCCCTGAAACTGCTGAACCCACACCTCGGAGTCCTCCTGCTCCAGTATGCCGGCCGGGCCGAAAAAAGAGCTGTAATTGGTGCGCAGAACTCGCTTTATGCTGTCTGGCGCATCGGCGGGTACCACTGACCAGGACCAGTACTCGACTTTGCCCGGGCCCCGGGGGTGGGACACTTTGAACGATGTATTGGACCAAAGGAAAGACAGCTTAGGGTAAATACCATAGGTCAGGCCCTTCATGCGCGCGCGAATATCCCCTACCCGCTCCGACGCATGCGACTGTATTTCACGCAGGTATTCCTGAACCTCGGCACCACCAAACATACCCCCCATGCCTTCCATCCCCCAGGCGACCTCATCCACGGGTGCACCCTGAGGCATCAGGCGAAAGGTTGCGCCATGGCCGGCTCGTGTTACCGCACTGAAACCCAACTCCTCAATCAGGTCCTGTGCCTCCCGGGGGATAATAGCGCTATGCAAGAAAGCACCGTGATTGACATCACCCAACTGATTTTCCACCGGTAGCTTCCAGTTGGCATTGATCACCCAGCGATGGGGAGCACCCAGAAACTCTATGCCGCCAGGAAAGCGCTCAAAAAACGCGTCCAGGTAAAAACGCATATCCCCGAGATAATCATCCAGAGATTCAACGTTTTCGTCGAAGCAGCCGAAAACCATGCCGCGCCATGACGCCACCCGCGGCACCTGTTTTAAACCCAACAGGGCTTTGTCTGGCTTGTTTGCCACCGCGCTTTCCTGTGGAATGGTGACCAGGTTACCCTCTACTGAATACGACCAGTTGTGATAAGGGCAGATAAAGCGCCTGGTGTTACCGTGGTCCGCCCTGCATACAGGTAAGCCGCGATGAGTGCAGCTGTTGACGCTCGCATGCAGCCCACCATCCATCCCCCGGGCCAGGATCACGGGCGTTTCACACATATAGGCCTGGACAAAATCCCCCGGATTACGGATCTGCGACTCGTGCCCCAGAAACAGCCAGGCGCGGCCGAAAATACCCCTCTTTTCCAGTTTATAGACGCCAGCATCAGACCAACACCGCCTGCTTACCAGCGATGCGTCCTCGTTTACCAGTTCACTGATACGCATACTCAGGCACCCTCAATAAATTACCGATTATTATTGTTTCGAGTATACACAGGGCACACTCGAAGACACGGGCCCTTAACACCTGTTGAACAAGGTTAGCCTGAGCTTGCTCATCAGCTAGTCGATACTGATACGGCGTCTTTCGACCGATTTCTCCACCAGTTTTGGCGCCTGAAGCTTAAGAACACCATCGGTAAATGAGGCTTTGATATCCGACTCCTCGACATCGCTACCGAGATTGAAGCTGCGCATAAACTTGCCATAACGCCGCTCCTGGCGAATTATCTTGCCCTCTTTCTCCTCCTTGTCCTCCTGAGTAGTTTCCGCTTCCAGGGTCAGGATGCCATCCCTAACGTGAACATGGATGTCCTCCTTAGCGACACCAGGTAATTCCGCTGTGATCTCGTAGTGGTCATCAATGTCCTTGATGTCCACCCGCGGTGCGAAAAACGTACCCGTTTGGGACTGCGCGCCCTGGGGCCAGGAGTCGTTGAAAAAGCGGTCCATATCGAACAAATCATTGCGTGGTATTAAAGACATCCTCCACCTCCTTTATTACGTGGTTTGCCTTTGCACTCAAGCAATCAATAGTGCCGGGTGGGGCATATTTCAAGGCATGAGAGAAGCAAAACCCACTCACTTGATCTACATCAAAAACCGCAGCGGGCTTGCCTTCCTATCGCAAGCACGGAATAATCCGCATCTCCAACTTACCCGCCCTTAGCTCAGCTGGATAGAGCATCCCCCTCCTAAGGGGAAGGTCTCAGGTTCGAATCCTGAAGGGCGGGCCAATAACCTGATGA
>Ga0316191_10004284_pt1 | contig 10630 bp, 9 predicted proteins | sample Eddworburr2cm_MG_FD_204928 | JGI IMG/M metagenome (GOLD analysis project Ga0316191, IMG submission 204928) | Coastal sediment microbial communities from Maine, United States - Eddy worm burrow 2 cm | ecosystem: Environmental > Aquatic > Marine > Coastal > Sediment | place: USA: Maine | collected... | reverse complement strand
CAACAAATCTTCAATCTTCAATCTTCAATCTTCAATTCCGGCTTGTCCGGGTTGGGGTTCTAACATTTCCAGTCCAAGTTCCTTTAGTTTTTCATTTGAAGGCATGCCGGTTTTTTTGTCCCATTTTCGGGTTTCATAGTATTCGTCCAGCATAACGTCAAAGTTCCTGATCGCACATTGCGCTTCTTTTTCGTAGTAACCGAAAGCAGGCTGTTGCTTGATCCTTTCGGGCACCAGGTCATCTTTTCGGCGCAAGCCTTCTCGCATGTTAAACATTCGCTGCAGGTTCAGTACCCGCTCACCCACCGTCATCAGATCTTGGCCGCTGACCTCCCACCCTGTCATTGCCGAGAAAAGATCTGCAAGATGTTCCAATGTGATATCCGCGTACATGAAGAATTTACAGGTATTCAATATGTCCGGCACCACCAGCCCATCCTGAAGCATTTTGACAATTTTTCCCTTTCCCTTTTCATCCCACCTCTCTACACTGTTTGGATCGGGAACGCCATATTTCATCAATCCCCAGTCCATTTTTCCAGAGTCATAGGCCATTCCCTCGAGGGGTTGGATATGGCACATACCCCTGTTTGCCGTACCATAGGTCACAGCAAGCGCTTTTCCTGCTCTCGGATCGTGGGCCGGTCCTTCCAGGCCTTTGCAGTGAATAGCATAAGCTTCAGAGCCTTTTCCGATCTTTTCTGAAGCCCTTCTAACGCCTTCAGCCAAGATATCGCCAATACCCTCTCTAAGAGATATCATTTTGACAAGCTTCGGAAGGATGTCCGAATTTCCCCAGCTGAGGTCCAGACCGGAAACATCTTCCTTTGTTAAGATATTGTTTTCATAACATTCCATTGCAAACGAAATCAGAGCGCCTGTGGATATGGTATCAATACCGTATTCATTGCACAGGTAGGTGCTGTGGATGGCCGATTCAATATTTTCGTTCAACACGAAAGCGGTAAAAGCGGATAAAGACTCGTATTCACTGCCTTCGTGTGCCGGGGTCTTAAATTTGCCCGTCTTTACCTCGGCGATTCTACCGCAGGCAATCGGGCATCCCCGGTAGCATCCGTTATTTCGGACCAGATGCTGGTTGAAAAAGGTATCATACAGTGCCTCAGCTTTTCCCCAGGAATTGGCGTGCCAGTTTTTCGTGGGCCAGTCACCGGAGGCGTCATTGGAGGCCATGTCGCCAGTGGTTCCGTGCTCCCTTAGCCCGTCTGCTGTTTCGCTTTTTCGAATGGCGCCCATGGCGCTTTTGATGGCCGTTTTCAATTTGTCCGGATCCGCCACCTCGGCCTGACGGGAGCCTTTGACGGCGATGCCTAAGAGGTTCTTGGATCCCATGACGGCGCCCCCGCCGCATCTTCCGGCGGCGCGATGCTCGACCATTAGGGTTGCGAACTTTACCTGCTTCTCGCCGGCAGGCCCGATGCATAATACGGAAATTTTTGAATCATTTAAAGCATCCCGAATCATACCGGTCTTTTCGGTGACGGTTTTTCCCACCATATGGCTCGCTGGTTGAAGCGAAACATCGTCGTTGTTGATAGAAAGAAAAACCGGCTCAGCGGATTTGCCCTCGATGACGAGCGCATCGTATCCGGCCGTTCTCAAATCAGGACCGAAATTCCCACCGGACCTTGATTCCCCCCAAATCTGAGTCAGTGGGGACTTAAAGCAGACCATGATACTGCCTCCACCCGGAATGTTGTTGGCCGTCAAAGGACTGGTGGCAAAAATGATTTTATTGTCCGGAGAGAGCGGATCGATGCCCTTTTCAAGCTCATCGTAAAGCACACGGGCGCCGTATCCTACACCGCCAATGTACTTCCTCAAAACATCAACGTCTATGTTCTCTGCCTTTATCTCTCCGGTGCTGAGAGAAACTCTTAACTGCTTACCATAATATCCATAAAGTGCTGCATTCATAAATACCTCCTCGGGTTAACTGATAGGGGTTAGCAAATGGATTATCCTTCTAAACTGGATAAACCGGAAATAACAAATGACAAGCACCAAATTACAAATAAATTACAAATTACAATATCCAAATCTCAAATAAGATCAAACGCCAATTGTTTGGTATTTTGAATTTCGGTCATTGTGATTTGCCCCTCGGCCTGGCTCAGGGTGGTGGTGAGCTTGTCGAACCATTTGGTATTTGTTAGTTGGTATTTGAGATGTTTTAATTGCTGAAACCTGAATACCGAAACCCCTGGCCCAGACCTAACTTTCTATAAATTTGGAAGATAAGACATTATTGAGATCTCCTGCAGTGAACAGTAAAAACTCGTCATATCGCACCAGGGCGGGCTGAAACCGTACGTTCCTTACAACATGTTGTCAGATAGAACCCGATTACGGCCTAGTAGACGGCTTTGGCGCCCGATACTTCGACGCATTCGCCGGCGATATAGCGCGCCTCGTCGGATGCCAGAAAGGCGATGACATCGGCAATGTCTTCCGGTTCGGCGATTCGCCCCAACGGAACCGTGGCATTCAATTGTTCGATGGCTTTATCCGGATCCAGATTGCGGGCTTTAAAGCCGGTTCTGAGCATCGGCGTATTTACCTCGAAAGGACACACGGCATTGACGCGGATGAGATCGGGGGCATGATCCCTGGCCAGACATTTGGTGAACACTGCCAGCGCGCCTTTGCTGACGCAGTAGGCCAGGTGGTCCGGACCCGGGTAGACACCCCACATGGATGAGGTGTTGACAATAGCGCCGCCGCCCTGTTTTTGCATATGGGGTATCGCCGCTCGACATAGATAAAAAACAGCGGTCAAATTGACATCCAGGACGGAATGCCACATCTCATCGGTAGTCTGAAGAATAGGACCCCTGGGAATGATGCCGGCATTGTTGATCAGCACGTCGATGGCACCATATTTTTCGACGGTGCGGGCAATCAGGCTTTCACAATAGCTTTTTTCGGCGAGATCTCCCCAATGATAATCGACTGTATAATCTTTTTGGGTCAATTCTTCACAAATCTCCTGACACCCTGTTTCAGATAGGTCCGAAACCATTACCCTGCCGCCGTCTCGAGAAAATATTCTAGTCAGTGCGCGTCCAATACCGCCGGCACCGCCGGTGATTACAATGGATTTGTCCTTAAATCGCATTTTGAAGATCCTTTACTTACTTTTTTTGAGGTCCTTGGTTTTTCCTGTGCTCTTACATCGGCATTTTTAATTTGTCAAGAAAAATCAGGTTATTAGACTAGGGGTCATCTGAAATATTTCTTGACATGGTCAATCACCTATCATATGAGAGAACAAAGCATCCGTTCACTGTATTGCGCATGCCGGATCTGCACTGGAACACTTCATTTTCACTGCGCCATCCATAAACGAAGGCGTGACGATGAAACCAATTCCACTTAACGAACACCTAAAATGAGGGTTTACACAACCGTGGAAATTATGTTTGAGTTTGATAACCGGCCTGTTAAAGCTCAAGATGGGCAAACGATCGCCGAGGCTTTGTTGTCCAATGGTATCACAACTCTCAGAAAGACGAGGAATGGCGCCGAAAGGGGCGTTTATTGCGCCATGGGAGTTTGTTATGAATGCAGAGCGATTGTTGACGGCATGCCAAACACCCGTACCTGCATGACAGCCGTAACTCAAGGCTGTAAGGTCCAGACCCAAGAGGATGACAGGATCGAGGTTGATGATGAAAAGCGCTGATGTCGTTGTCGTCGGCGGCGGACCGGCGGGAATATCTGCGGCAACCGAGGCGGCTCAGAGAAAACTGTCCGTTGTTCTGATAGATGAGAACACAAGCCTGGGGGGAAAGGTATTCAGGCCTGAAGAAACCGCGCCGGAAATCAATCCGGCAGATCCCTTTGAGGCCCAGTTGAGGAACCGCCTTTTCCAAGAATTTGAGAATGTTGCGGATAGAATTAACCTATGCCTTGCGTCGGAGGTCTGGAATATCGAAAGCAGTAAGACGGTCTATGTGTATTCTGCCCACGATAGAGAGATACCACAAAAAGTATTTCACGGCAAAAAGCTGATCATCGCACCGGGTGCCATCGAAAGAGCGTTGCCGTTTGAGGGGTGGACCACCCCGGGTGTTTTTACCGTGGGCGGTCTGAATGCGATTGTGAAAAGAAGAGTTGTTCCCGGTAGTCGGATTCTGATTGCGGGAAGCGGTCCTTTACCCCTGGTGCTGGTCAAGAATCTTGTCCAGGCAAAGATAAAAATCAGTGCTATGGTCGTCCCAACGTCGATTAAAACGATGGTGCAAAATATCATCCCGATCCTCTCCTATGCCGGCCGGTACAGGATCAAGCAAGGGTTGGCGGCCATTTTGCGTGTCAAGACCAACCATATCCCGGTTTTCAATTCCCACATCATCCAGAAGGTAACCGGCCGACATAATGCTTTTAACGTAACAATTTCTCAAATTGGTCCTGATTGGAAGCCGATGGCCGGGCGTGAGAGGGTAATATCGGCAGATGCAATTGCTGTCGGATATGGGTTGATGCCGTCGATCGAACTAACCCAAACAGCCGGCTGTGAACATCGCTATGATGAAACACTCGGCTACTGGCGGGTCGTCCGCAACAATCGCTTGGAAACAACGGTTCCCGGCATTTTTGTAGCCGGGGACGGTGTCCAGGTAAAGGGGTATGAGGCCGCCGTCAATGAAGGAAAGTTAGCCGGTATCGAGGCCGCCTATCAGCTGGGAAAAGTGGATCAGAAGGACGCGCATCGATGGCTTGGATCGCTTGCAGAGAAATTAAAAAAAATGGAGGCATTCGGCAAAATCCTGGACAGGTTGTCCACACCCAAGCCCGGTGTATTGGAACGGGTGCCGGACCATACCATCATCTGCCGATGTGAAGAGGTGACTCTGGGTGAAATCCGAAAAGCCGTAAAAGACGGTGCCGCGGGTATCAATGACATCAAAAGAAGAACCCGTCTTGGGATGGGGCATTGCCAAGGCCGGTTTTGCGGACAGGTGATCAACGATTTGCTCAGTATGCTTAGGGAAGAAAAGAGACTTAATGAATCATTTACACCGAGAATTCCCGTAAGACCGGTACCGTTTAAAGTTTTGGCCGAATAATTCACAATTGGACACCTATTACAAGGTGAAACGTGTGATAAAATATCTGCCCAATGCGGTTTCCTGCAGTGTGCGTGAAAGGGTGTCCCTATACCAGGCGCACGTGGCGCAGAAAAAAAGGAGCTGACAAATGAGAATTAATCGATATTTTTCATGTATTGACACCCATACCGGCGGCGAACCGACCCGGACGATCATCGGCGGTATGCCCCATATTCCCGGCAAAACGATCGTCGATAAGATGACGCACTTAAAAGAAAACATGGACTGGATTCGAACCGCGCTGATGTATGAACCCCGCGGGCACAGTGTCATGTCGGGGGTCGTTTTAACAGAGCCTACCTGCCCGGAGGCCGATATCGGCGTCATCTTTATCGAGACCGGGGGATACTTGCCCATGTGCGGGCATGACACCATCGGGGTAAGCACGGCGCTGGTCGAGACCGGCATGGTGCCGGTGGAAGAGCCGGTGACAAAAATTGCCCTGGATACACCGGCAGGATTGACGCGGGTGCGGGTCGAGGTGGTGAACGGCGCTGCAAAAAGTGTGACCTTCAGAAATGTGCCATCATTCGTTTTTGCAGACGATGTTGACATCGAGGTCCCGGAAATGGGAAAAATAAGAATGGATGTGGCCTACGGCGGAAACGTCTATGCGATCCTGCCTGCCGATGCCATCGGCGCGGAAATATGTCCTGAAAACGCCAATAAATTTATTGAAAAGGGCCGAATCATTCGGGACGCCGTCAATGCCCAGCTAAAGATTGAACACCCCGAAAAACCGTTTATCAACGAGTGCACCCATGTGGAATTTTTCGGCAAACCGACACTGCCGGAGGCTCACGTCAAGAACACCGTGCTTTTCGGTGATGTGGGAATCGACCGGTCCCCCTGCGGTACCGGAACGTCGGCCAAGGTGGCCTGTCTTTATGCCAAGGGCAAACTGTCGCTGCACGAGGAATTTATCCATGAAAGCATTACCGGCAGTGTATTCAAAGCCAGAGCCGTAGAAGAAACCCGGGTCGGAAATTATCGGGCCGTGATTCCGGAAGTGACGGGGAGCGCCCACATCATGGGACTCAATCAAATATTCATTGATCCCGCCGATCCGCTTAAACATGGATTTCTTTTAAAGTGATTATACAGTGAGATGATATACCGTATGGGCCATCTGAGCGCTTGCGCAAGGCAGGAGAACGTGCATTCAATGGCCGCTTGCTGATCAAGGGTTTTTGCATCGCTGCAGCCCGCAGTACCCCAGTTTGGCAGACCATAGAATCTCGCAATATCTCCATAGGCGGCTGTCATAAGACTGAACTCCGGAACTGCCCAGCTGCAGACACCGGAGGACATGTCCATTACTCCGGTAAAGCATGACAATATATAGGGGGTTCCCGGATTCTTTAGTTGCGAGAGAACAAGTCCCATAAGACTTTCAGCGTTTAGCAGTGCCAAGGTTCCGGCGAGAGTGGCCGGCGTCGTCGCCCCGAGGTTACTTGTCAGCGTCGAGACAAGAGGCATGCTTTTTTCCATGGCCAACAATTTCACTGATCTTGCTCTCTAATTTTAATGATCTTTGCTAATTCCTCAGCCTGGCGTTGATCCAGCTTTTTTGATTGTGGCGCAGATAAAATATGTTCTATCCTCGCTTGGGCTCGGTGAGCCAAATCTTTTTTCCCATTGCTTTCCCATTCATCATATCTGTACCGATCAAACAGATCAGGTTCCCAATTTTCGGAACGAAAGTGTTTTAAGGTATGATCTTCGGTTAAAAACTGGTTGCCGATGCCTACCCGGTCGATGAGATCAGCCGCCAAACATTCCGGCGCGAGATTGATGCCTTGTTTAAACCGCTTGATCATTCCCAGCAATTCGTTGGTCATAACGACCAAATCCAGAGAACCCGCCAAACCGGATTCGAGATACCCGACATCATGAATAACGTTGCATCCAGCCAACGCCTGGGTAACGCAGGTAAAGCACGATTCCATGGCAGCCTGTTCATCGGCGACTTTTGCGTCCGAACACCCTGCCGTTCCAAAGTGAGTTAATCCCAGCCAATGGTAAACCTCGGCCAGGGCACATGCCATTAGACTGGACTCGGGTGATCCATAAGCGGTTACGCTGGTTTTCATATCCATATTCATGATAACGCCCGGCATGATCATGGGGGCGCCTTCATTTTTAAGTTGAGAAATTACCAACGCGCTGAGCCCCTCTGCTAAATTGATAACGATAGTGCCTGCCAGGGTCACCGGTGTCGTTGCTCCGGCAACCTGGGAGCAACTGTAAATAATGGGGATCCCCCTTTCAGCGCTCAATAAAAGCTTGCCTAAGACATCACCAGAGTGAATCAACGGTGACGTGGAAGCCATTAAATTCATCCAGCATGGGTGTTTTTCGAGTTCCTCTGAAGTTTTGATTGCCGAGGCCATTTCGATAATATCCTTTACGCCTTGATCATCGTAGGCACTGAACATCACCGGTTTGTTCGAGTAGGTAACCATAATCTCAAATTGATGAAGGTGGCTTGCCTTGGCAGGGCGATCCTGCACTAAACCAAGAGGTGTCATAAAATCCAAATTTTCCATATGGTCCTGAACCACGACGGCATTGGTTACATCTTTTTTGGTCCATCTTCGCCGTTCGCCGCTTGATCCGTCAATCATGAAAACCGTATTTTCTCCGGTGCCGAAATAAAAATTGCCGTTGGTTAAACGCATAGAGGGTTGACCGTCGATCGTGTACATAATAATTTGTTTGGGCGCAGAATTGACCGCTTTCTCTACAAGCCACCCTGGAACATAGGCCACCTCGTTTTCCACTTTTGCACCGGCATCACTGAGAAGCGCGCACGCCTCTTGATGGGGAACGGACACGCCGGTGCGCTCGAGGACTTCTAAAGCGGTAAAATATAATTTTTTGATGCCGGCCTCATCTAAAACCTTTAACCCCGGTATTGCATCCATAAAATTCATGTTGTTCTCCTTAATTCCGTTTTTATGGTAAGATGTATGCGTACTTAATATTACAGAAAAGAAAACGTTTAATTAGCCCGCTATCCGTCTCGTCGATTTATCGCAAGTTATCCCGCCGAACGCTTGCCTCAATCCAGGAATCAAGCGAACTTGCTTATTTTATTTACAGCCAAATAAATTTCATTTAATTTTTCTTATCTCGTCATTATTTGTATGTCAATAAGTAAGCTCAGATCCTCAGACAACCTGAACGTTTTTCTTGACATCCCATACCGAATTGTGATTTGTAAATTTAACCCGTAATAAACGGTTAAACACCGCAATTGGATTCAACGAAACAAAGGAGGAAGCAATGTGGGAATTTCTGAAGGACCCATTCGAGCATGTGGTGATTCCCCTTGATCAATGGGTGGAAACAGCGCTTAACTGGGCTGTGATCAACCTGCGCGGGGTTTTTCAGATTATCCGCTGGCCTATCGACCATGTATTGGGGGGTATTGAGGGGCTCCTGATGGCCATTCCGCCTTTTGTTATAATAGCCATTTTTGGGCTCATCAGCTGGCAATTTGCGCAGAAACGAACAACCATCTTAGTCATCGTCTCGTTGGTCGTCACGGGAATTATCGGGGCCTGGGCTGAGACCATGACAACGCTTTCCCTCATGCTGACAGCCGTGTTTTTTTGCACCGTGATCGGATTTCCACTGGGTGTCTTCGCGTCCCGTAGCGATCGCTTTGAAGCCTATATCCGGCCGGTCCTGGATGCCATGCAGACCACACCGGCCTTCGTCTATCTCGTTCCCATTGTGATGCTGTTCGGGATCGGCAATGTCCCGGGTGTTGTCGTGACCATCATCTTCGCGCTTCCGCCGCTGGTTCGTTTGACGAACCTCGGCCTTCGCCAGGTGCCGGACGACGTAGTGGAAGCCACGTCCGCCTTTGGCGGGTCACCGCGGCAGATCCTCTTCAAGGTGAAAATTCCCCTGGCGATGCCGACCATTATGACCGGTCTCAATCAGTCCCTGATGATGTCGCTTTCAATGGTTGTGATCGCCTCCATGATTGCAGTCGGGGGACTGGGTCAGATGGTGTTACGGGGCATTGGCCGCTTAGACATGGGCTTGGCGACGGTGGGAGGCATCGGAATCGTGTTGCTGGCGATCGTACTCGATCGGCTGATGCAAGCGGCCGGCGCACCGCCGCGCGTGAGGGGAACCCGTCACTGGTATGACAAGGGTCCGGCTCGTTTGATCTTGAACATTGTTCAGCACAATCGAGAGGCCTGATGAAAAAAGACTCCTGGGCTTCGCAGCGATAGCGTTCATCGGAAAGGGTAAGATGATCGGTGAAGCCCGCTGTTTTCGAAGCAGCTCGACGGTCATCGAAACAAAAAATCACAGACACAAAGAAGGGAGAAAATTATGAAGTATTTTTATCAATTCAGCAAATACGTAGTTGGTTTGTTCGTGCTGGTGGCATTTGCAATCGGCCCGTTTGGAAACCCGGCCTTGGCAGGCGAACTTCCCGGTAAGGGAGTCAAAGTACAGCCAGTGGATCAGGGATTAATAGAAGAGCAGTTTCAGTATGAAGTTCTGATTGCCGGGCTCGAGGAGCTGGGTTATAAGGTGAAGCCCATTTTGCACATGGCAGGAGAAGTAGTGACCTCGCATCTGGCTGTGGGCCGTGGCGATGCGGATTTTTATGCCGTGCACTGGGATCCGCTTCATCTGGCATTCTATCAGAAGTCAGGCGGCGGCACAACCATGCTGAAAGTCGGTAAGCTGACCCCCGGTTCTTTGCAGGGCTATCTGATCGACAAAAAAACGGCAGACAAATACAAGATCACAAATATCGAACAGCTCAAAGATCCCAAGATCGCTAAAATATTTGACGCTGATGGAGACGGCAAGGCTGATCTCACTGGATGTAACCCCGGGTGGGGTTGCGAACGCGTTATTGAACATCAGCTCACTGCCTATGGCCTAAGGGACACGGTGGAGCACAACCAGGGGACTTATATTGCGCTGATTGCGGATACGATCGCTCGCTACAAGACAGGTCACCCGATTCTCTATTATACATGGACACCATTTTGGGTGAGTGGCGTGCTGGTGCCCGGCAAGGACGTCGAATGGCTCAGTGTGCCGTTTACCAGTCTGCCGGGTGAACGCAAAGAAGTGGACACGATGATGCCTGACGGGCGCAACACGGGATTCGCCGTGAACACGGTCCGGATCATTGCCAACAAGAAGTTTTTAGACAAAAACCCTGCGGCTAGGAGGTTCTTTGAATTAGCGGTGATTCCAATCAATGACGTGAGCGCGGAAAACTCACTTATCCGAGATGGAGAAAAGAGCGAAAGGGATATCAAGCGTCACGCCCAGGAATGGATCGCCAAGAACCGGGCGGAGTTCGACAGCTGGATCAAAGAGGCGTTGAAGGCGGCCCAATAACCATTTTTTAGATTGTTGTGTTATATGGTGGGAGACATGACTCCAAAGACCGAGACACAAGGTCCGCCGATTGAATGCAAAAATCTTTGGAAGATTTACGGTTCAAA
>Ga0316191_10004282_pt1 | contig 10632 bp, 11 predicted proteins | sample Eddworburr2cm_MG_FD_204928 | JGI IMG/M metagenome (GOLD analysis project Ga0316191, IMG submission 204928) | Coastal sediment microbial communities from Maine, United States - Eddy worm burrow 2 cm | ecosystem: Environmental > Aquatic > Marine > Coastal > Sediment | place: USA: Maine... | reverse complement strand
TCATAAAGACTTTTGTCTCGTGCGTTGGTCAATGTACTGCCATCGACGTCCTTCCACCGTTGTTCGGCCAGATTATATTGCCCGTTTACGGTCAGCAGCATCGCCTGCCGCACGCGCAAGTGGTTTACCAGCGTTTTTTGATCGGGATTTGCCGCAATCAGGCTGTCAATATCTACGATAGCCTGTTTCCAGCTTTGACTTTCCTTGTCGCCCGGCAGTTCGAGGTGGGGGCTGAGCATCGCCGCGTTGCTATTGGTGACAATATCCCTGACCTGCTGTTCGGTAGCGCAGCCCACTAGCCCGGTGGAAAACGCGGCTGTAAGCAGACCGCAAATCAACAGACGTTGTAACAGTTTCATGGTGTTCTCCCTGTTCAGGCCGCCACCTGGTCGGCCAGTTCACTGAACAGTCGTCGGAAGTTGTCGTTGTCCGGATCGACCGTTGCAATCTCACCCTTGTTCCATGCAACTATGAGCCGGCCGAGCACAAGCGGAACCGCGGTGAGGCTCATGCGATTGCCGAGCTCCGCCTCGACACGCACCAGGCCTGCCAGGAGCACATCCGATAACTGGTCCACCAGTGATTCAGCCGCATGATTTTTCAGAGCCGCTGTTGCGCTCCTTGCCTGTGCAACCATGACCTGCTCCACCACGCTTACCAATGTCTCACCGTCCAGCAGCTTGTTCTCATGCTTATCTGCGACCTTCATGACAGCCTCAACAACCCACCCTGCCAGCCGCTTTTCCGTATCCAGGAAGAGCGCCGGGTTGCTGGCGATAGACACCCCCAGTCCACGCAGAATATCGCTTGCCTGCCCCCGGGTAATCTGCCTGTTCTGCACCCGACTTGCCATGCTTACAGTTAAATCTGCCAGTAGTCGCGGATACTTGAAATCAATCAGCGCCGGATGTCGGGCAATGGCCTGCAGTGCCCCGTCAATTGCAGCGGATGCAAGGTCCTCTGCGACAAGCGCCCCTGAACTGCTCAAGGGTTTAAGCACGCCTTGCAACAAATCACCTGCCAGCCCGGGATTTCCAATGATGAGTTCGGGATGATCTGCGAATGTACCAAGCGTGTTCTTCACCATTGTCTCCAGACCTTTTCTGGTGAAGCTGCCACGGATACCCTTGTTAGCTGTGCTTGCAACGACAGAACTGATAAAGGTCATCAGCCATGGTTTGTCGAGAGCGTCATCAATAAGAGCGGGATCAACAGCGACACTGCCGATCGTCGCATCCACGATAGCAACGATAATCTCGTCAGGCAGCAGCTTACTGTTAGGCCGTGTGGATAAATCGTTCACCACAGCAATCAGAATCCGACTGAGTAACTGAGGATCATTGTTCAAAAGCGCAGGACCACGATGCTGAACCGACACCACGCCGGCACGAAGAATATCGCCCCAGTGATCATTAAAGAAACGTTCAAAGCCGGGTTTCTGCCTGACGATACCTGCGACCTCACCGAGAACATCGACGGCAACTTTTTTAAAGCTACCGGCATTGTCATCATCAAGTTCTCCCGCACCCATATCGAGTACGGTTGCAACCAACAGCGGGTAGCCGTTCCCCTGCAGCAAGCCTGCGATATAATTATCCTGTTGTTCCGCCGGTAGCGTCTCACGTGACACCAGCAGGGCGTCAAGCACGCTGTCAATCCATGGGTTCCTGGCGCCATAACCTGCCCGGGCATCCAGTGCGCCGTTCAGTGTTGCACTCAGCGCAGCACGCAGCAGGTCCTGTGTCGAGTCAGTCTCCTGGACATCAGCTTTGGCGAAACGCTGGAGGACCGAGCCAGCAACAGACTGAAGCTCCTCATTCCTGGTGAAGAACGACATATTCTCCGATCCGAATTCGGCCAGCACGTCCACAACAGTCAGTGCGATGCGCCAGCTATAGTCTTTGTTGCGGTGATCCTCACCGGAACTGATATAAAAGGCTGTAATCCGAAGATCCGGATCCGAAGCGAGATCCGGGCGCGCCTCGCGAAGCGCTGTCAGAAAGTCACTGTTCAGGTCAAGTTGACGACCAAGCGCCTGCTCAGGCAAGTAGCGCTGCATGAACTCGAATAGCAGAGCTCGCTTTTCCGGATGATTTTCCACAGTATCCAGAATTTCATCTCTATCCGTACCGAGCGGATCGGGTTCCGCGCCATCAGTATCGCTCAGCAGCCTGCGAAGTGCCCTTCGCATATGCGGTTGTGTGGGAGACAGGCCAACTTCGGCAATGGGGAGGGCGAGCGGACCCTTTACAGCTTCTTTTTCAGCGAGTATGACATCGATACGGCTGGTTGCCTTGATTAATCCCTTCGCAATCTTGATCGCAAGGCCGGCAGCTTCGGTAGACAGCATCGTTTTCCTCCGTGAATGTCGCTCCTGAATATCGTGATGCTTCGCATGTGTTTAGCGTTTGCATCCCCGAAGTTTAGTAGTCCGCTTGTAAAAGTCAAAAACAACAAAGATTAAAACACAAAGCTGTTACAAGGTTTTCCATGTCGCGAAGCAGCTAGTCGAAGTCCGGCCACAAGGCATGCCACCAGTCTCTGTCTGGCATGATGGTGGCGGAAAACAACCTTTGTTTCATCCAGGCTACGGTGCAGTCAATCCGGCAACTATCTCCAGCATTGGCGCACTGTCATTATAATCGATAGGTATCGGCCACACGGCAGTACCCATCTTCAACACCATGCCCGGAAAACTGGTAGCATGCAACTGCCGCGATAACTCGATCTCTGCCAGCAATTGCCGCTGCACCGGCTCACTGCGTAACGCATCGGTAAAGGCACGCTGATCCAGCCCAAGCTCGCCCGACAGTTCGATCAGGGTGATTTCATCCGAAGGATTGCGCGCCTGCGTGTAATAAGCAAGCTGAATGGCCCGGGTCATACGCTCATCAAAGGCGTCACCCTGCCTGCGCGCCGCAATCACTGCACGACAGGCTGGATATGTTGAACGCCGCGGCTCGCACTGTGTCCAGAAATCATAATTGAACACCGTAGCCGGAACCCTTTCCTGTATCCGATGCCAGGTCGCCTCAATCATGTGACGCATATCCACCGGCATCGGCACATCGCTATCCGCTGCCAACCCTCCCAATAAGCGCTTTACTCTGACCTCGTCCGGCAGCTTCTCCAGGAAATCACGCAGCACTGGCATAAAGCTCCAGCACCAGCTACACATAGGATCATGCACATAGTAAAGCACGGCAGTCACATCCTCCTCTGCAGGCACACCTATGAATTCTATCGCCAGCCAGGCTGGCAATCAGGTTACGGTGGTGCAGCGGCGCGTTTACTCGAGCAGAGGTATGCAATCAATGCCTTGACTTGGGACTCACTGAAGATAGCCTTCCATTCAGGCATGGCATCACTAAGCAGATTGTGACGGTCACGGCCCGTTATGGTCTGCCGACCCTCTCCAGTGATGATCTTCATGAGGATGGTGTCACTCCTGGAGCGCACGGTGGTGGTCAGGTCTGCCGGACTGATCTGCATCGCCTTTGCGAGAGGGCCATCTCCTTTGCCACCGGTCCCGTGACATATTCATAGGTTGGCTGATAACATAAGAGCGATAGTTTCAATGTTTATAAGTTACATACTGTTTGGCGACCTACACCAGGGCTATCCAAGCATTTTCAAACGCCAGTCAAGTTGAGCTAGAGAATGAATATGGTCAAGGCGATCAGTGGTGGTCTTATCTTCATTCATTGTATGCTCATATTGGTTATGGGGAAGAGCACTAGACCTCCGTTACATTCATCCAGGTATCATGTTTGTTGCAGACGCTGAGAACATGAACAGGTCCGCTGTATTGTCCCAAAGATAATTCCGAAATCGCTGCCTTGTCTTTCAATGGGTCGAACATATGCTCCGTAATGAAATTGAAGTCCTTGTCCAGCGCAATGTGTTTGACGATGTAGTGGTCATACCCGTCAATGGCGTGCCGTGTTTCAACCAGAATTATTGCTCCGTCCTGTCCTTTCTGGACTTCGACATTTGGAAAATGCGTCGACACTTTCTTACTCCAACGGCCAGGTGCATCGGCGGTGTAGTAGACACCACCAGCCATCGATTGTTTGCTGGCAGACGCGATCACTAACCGGGGTGCAACAATTGTACTGCCAATACCGGCGAATCCAAGCTGTATAAAATTACGACGATCCATAGTTACCTCCATACAGCTTACTGTTGTTCCTCATTCGCATGTCGGGGTGAGGAGAGGCCCCGTTACCTGTTATTCGGTCTGGTAACTATACTAAACACGCTCGACTGCAACTACGCTAAATGCGATGTAAACCAAATTACGTACTGTCTACCAGCTTGGGAAGTTCAAAAAAACAGTCCCCTTATAACCCTTAGGGTTTGTCGTTTTCCTACTGGAACAGGAGATTCCCTGGGTAAGCAGCTGTTTTCTCATCTATACTCGTGCTATCAACCCAGGACAGTTCTTGATGGCAAATGGCTGCAACCAGCCAGGCAGCAACACTCATCGCCCCGGCACCCGAGATACAAACGCCAATGACACGAACGGGAGGATGCAACGATGATACCTTGGGAAATTCAGGCAGACGAGCTGGTAGCGTGTAACTGCGCCTATGGCTGTCCGTGCCAATTCAATGCGCTGCCTACCTATGGAAGTGGCGGGGAAACCGACCCGGGTTCCACCATGTGGAATGTCTATGCATCCACCATGGAGAAAGTGTCCGATCCTGTCTTCAAGCCCATCGAGATTGAAGTCGATGTTGAGGCCCGGTTCGGGCGCATATTTGTTGACGGACTCGTCGAGTGTTCCGGCGAACCCATTCGTAACCCTGTCACCAGTGAGCCGCATCGGGCGCTCATCGACTTGCCGGATGGTTTTGAGTACCGCCTAGCAGAGATGGGGAGTGCAACGGAGCCCCTTTTACTGGATCATTATGGCGTGCATGTGGTGGGTAATGATGATCGCCATGATGGTACCGAGTGCGGCACCGATGGTCCTGCTCTATACCCGGGTCTACCGCTATGCCCAGAAAACGGGCCAGATGGATCCAGCAGTCATCCCCGCCGCTGCTTTTACGAGTGGTTATCTACTGACCTGGCTGGCATTCAGCCTGGCTGCAACCGCTTTGCAATGGTCGCTCGAACGATCGGGCCTGATGCACGACATGATGATGTGGATTACGAACAGCGTGCTGTCAGGATCATTTCTGATGGCCGCGGGCGTCTATCAGCTCTCGCCACTGAAAAACATCTGTATGAAACATTGCCGTTCACCAGCTGATTACCTGTATCGCCATTGGCGCAGGGGCCGTCTGGGTGCAGCACGCATGGGATAGGAGCACGGGCTTTATTGCGTTGGCTGTTGCTGGTCCCTGATGGTGCTATTGTTCGTCGGTGGCGCCATGAACCTGGTGTGGATCGCGGGCCTCGCACTCTTCGTATTGATTGAGAAACTCGCGCCGAATGGATACGGGTTCGGTCGTGTTTCGGGCTTGCTGATGATAACTTCAGGCGGATACTTGTTGCTGGCATAGGGATATTGTAAATGTATTTTTGGCGTCCGCTCGATCACAAGCGATCATGGAGTGTCGGACATTCAAAATTAATATCAAGATTTACCTTGAAAAAGCAATGTGGAGTGTTAGTTCTGCAAAACGATGCAATCAACGACAAGATAGCTCACAACAAACAGGAGGGGTTACATGGCTACCACAACGAAACTATGCGCGAGTATCATGCTTCCATTTACTGCCCTGCTACTGGTGTTAAGCGGTTCTACCTGAGCGGAAGGAAAGAAACCTAACATCCTGGTAGTCTGGGGTGACGGCGTGGGTCAGTCCAACATCAGCACCTACACGCACGGTATGGTCGGCTACAAGACCCCGAACATTGATCGCATTGCCAACGAGGGTTTGACCTTTACCGATTACTACGGCGAACAGTCCTGCACTGCCGGCCGGTCCTCCTTTATTACAGGACAAAGTGTCTTCCGCACCGGTCTGTCCAAGGTTGGTCTGCCTGGCGCCAAGGAGGGGATGAGCGAGAAAGACCCAAGCATTGCCAGCCTGCTCAAGGTGCACGGCTATGCCACTGGCCAGTTCGGCAAGAACCATCTCGGTGACCGCGACGAACATTTGCCAACAAACCATGGTTTCGACGAGTTCTTCGGTAATCTCTATCACCTCAACGCCGAGGAGGAACCGGAGAACGAGGACTATTTCAAAGATCCGGAATTGAAGAAGAAATTCGGTCCGCGCGGTGTGATTCATTCCTGGCTGCCGCTGGTGAGCCGGACGTCAAGGAGAAGCTGCTGAAAGGCCACACGGCTGCCGGCCGTAATTTCAAAGTCCACCTGGACGGCTACAATATCTTGCCCATGCTTACGGGTGAGGCAGAGGGGACCTTCCGAGTATGGATGCAGCCGTTCGTACCACTGCGCGTACCGCTGATTGAGAATCTGCGTCGCGATCCCTACGAGCGAGCCTCCATCACTTCAAATACCTACTATGACTGGCTGCTGGATCGTGCCTTCCTGCTGGTGCCGGCACAGGCTTACGTCGGGCAATTCCTGGCGACCTTCAAAGAGTACCCACCACGTCAGAAGGCAGCAAGCTTCAGCCTGGACCAGGTGATGGAGAAGATGCAGTCGGGTGGCACACACTGACGACGGGAATTCAGACATCGCAGGAAGCACTAACCTGAACGGCAAGAGGATCACCCTCCTGCCGTTTTCTTGGAGAACACAGCCAATGAAACGAAACTCAGTCCGAACGTGGACCTTTGGCGTCATCCTGGTCTTCGCTGGTCTGGCTACGGCTTGGGATGGTGATCCGCTGCCTTCGTGGAATGCCGGTGCCAGCAAGCAGGCCATTACCCGGTTTTTGCAGGAAGTGAGCACCGAAGGTAGTTCCAAGTTCGTAAAACCAGCCGAGCGTATCGCGGTGTTCGACAACGACGGGTGCTTGTGGTCCGAACAGCCGATATATTTCCAACTCGCCTTTGCCTTCGATCGCGTGAAAGCTCTTGCACCCCAGCATCCTGAATGGAAGCAGGAGCAGCCTTTCAAAGCGGTTCTCGAAGGTGATAGTAAGACAGTGTTGGCTGGTGGTGAACATGCGCTGCTTGAGCTCATTATGGCGACACACGCAGGAACTACAACAGAAGAGTTTACGCAGATTGTGAACGATTGGCTGGACACCGCAAAACATCTGAAGACCGGCCGGCCCTACACAGACATGGTATTTCAGCCAATGCTTGAACTGCTCGCCTATCTGCGAGCCAGACGAAGCGCAAGCTAAAGGCTGGACGGTGGTCGATATGAAGAATGACTGGAAGGTGATTTATCCACTTGGGCGGCACTAGTGACTATAAACTGGAATTGAATCTCCGCGATGAAGTCGGCGTGAAGGGCAACCATTGGCCAACGGAACCAGCCATTGGCTGGAACGTCGCGCACTTCATAGTGAGTGTGCGGCAAGATTAAAAGCAGTCAACTGCTTGTTCATGAAAAGCTTTCCACCAAGCGCTCCGTTATGACACCAATCACTCGGCGTATGGTGTCGTCCAGGTCCGTATTGGGGATGACCGGAACCCCGCAACGTTGTGCTTCCTGGACCAGATAGTCCTGGATCTGCCAGATTGCAGAAAAATTCTCCAGGTACCGGGTGGCGCCGCGGGACGGGGCGACTTCCCCGCGACGGCGGAAATGCTGCTTCAGCGTTTCCGAGGAGGGATTGGTGAGCAGAAGCGGTATCACCACCGCGTCTTCCTGGATCACGCGGCGATGATATTCAGGATGAATGTGGATACCCTCGACAATGATCGAAGCCCGCTCTCTTATTGAACGTTTGATCACTGCGTCGATGGTTGTCGCGAGCTTGTCGGACTGGGCGCTAAAGCCCTCGATCAGGTGCGAGTCCTGGTTGCTGTCGTTCATGGCACGACAGTACCTGACCCGCCAGGCATCGTAGGAAGAAACGTGCAGCTCCGGTGCGAACTGCGCGGAAACGAACAGGCGCACCACGTCACGCAGGATATCGGTGGACTGGGTGCGTCCGATATCCAGGCGCAAAGCCAGCTCCGCCGCAACCATACTTTTACCGGTGCCGGTGCAACCTCCGAGCAAGAGGACCATCGGCAGCCCACTGTGCCGGAATCTGGACCACGCGCGGTACTGGACTGCGATCTCTTCACCGATGTCCGGCGACAGAACCCGCTCTTCCAGGCTGGTGTCCAGGTTCAGGGCGATCTGGGGGTAATTGGACAGGCATTCTACGAACGCGCGCCGCGAAAGCACCAGCAGATCCGCATCCTCGATGGTGGCGGCGGATGCCGTGCGCACGGCGTCTGTCAGCAGGGCGAGCTCTCCCAAGTGGTCTCCGGGACCGTGTATCCCCAATAACTGCTCATTCCCCCGGCTATCCAGCAGGTAAACCTTAACCCTGCCGGATAGAATCAGGTACAGGGATGACGAGGTATCGTCACGTTCGATGAAAACCGTGTTCTTGAGCAGGTTACGCACTGTGCCACGGGCGGCAATGGTTTCCAGTTCCTGCACCGAAAGTCCGGCAAACAGACGCAGATTCTTAAGCCGGTTAAAATCGGTTTCGTCCATTTCTGTTCTCCTTTCCAGAGGCTCCTTAAGCATTGGCCGATCCTCCACTATTGCCCTCAAACCTGCTCCGGATTTCGAGGCATCTCACCAAATTGTCTTTGAAGAAAGCCTACCTGTGAAGCAGAACTACCAGGGTCTTTCCTGAAGGATGATCGTACCCATACCTGGTGACGCTGGGTCGCTTGGGCTGAGGTCCAGTACTTTGACGTAAGCAACAAACGTCGCATCCGCTGGTGCCAACTAGATCCGACTGTTCGGACTTCCGCAAGGGGTTGGACTCTGACCATTCGTGAGCTATACCTAGGGGTGGACGGCCCGGCAATAAGTCGTAAATGCGATTGAACGGCAGGTAAATTGGCTTATTCTATAGCCATCCTTACACTTGACGACCGCATATCTTGGCGCTACGCCATTGATATACAGCGTATTTCTGATACTTACGTGTGCGAGCGGACGCTACGCAGCTAGCGGTCTGAAAAGGTGCAAGGTTGCTGAAAACCCGCAAGTGGTACAGTCCTAAGTTAACAATCGCCTCTGCATATTGGAACACAGACAGTGAACCAGGAAACCGATCCGCTACCAGACATCGAAACCATGCATCGGGAGCACAGGGAATGGCACAGCGAATATGCTACATGGATGGATGAAATCGCGGCTTGGCAGCGTGAACAGCAACTCGCCGAGGCCATGCTGTATCAACTTGAACGCGCACTACCTGACCACATCCGGGTAATGACAGAACATTCAACATCCATTGCGGCTCATGAAAAGCACCTGTGTGAGCACGAAAAGCGGCTGTCCGACTACGTGATTAGCGGGCAACAAGGCAATGAACGCATTGCCGACTTGGTCGAGGCGCATAGGCAACAGGAGGAACATCACGCCCGTGAATGCAAGCAGCATGACGCGTTCCGCTCTCTGCACCATTCGGCCATGGCGGAGTTCAAACGTATTGCGATACTGGTGCAGCAACTAGTTAAATAAATATAAGTTCTACTGGTTTTAGAACCATTCTTTTACCCGGGTCGGGTAAATGGCTGGCATCTGGATCATTTTCCTGGTGGTAAAGCCGCTGGAACACCTGCCTGCGCAATCGATAACGATCACCCCCCACGGCCACTGACCTTGCGAGTCAGGTACTCGAAGGACTACAAAGGGTCCAGGCCATATAGGTAACTTTAGAGCTTAGGAACTAATGTCGATAGTTTGATTACAGACTGAATGCAAAGCACGCAGTTTGCCCCAACGCCCTGAAATTCTTATTCATTCAAGGGGGATGGATTATGAAAGAACTAGGATTGACAATCGCTTTATTGATGCTTGCAGTGACTTACGCTCAGGCTGACTACTACGAAACCTACGCCTTCGGCGATACTGCATCGGAAGCGTGCGAGCAAGCGAAATCTGATCTGAACGATCAAGCCATACTTCAGTGCAGAATGAACGGTGGCTTATTGGTGAAAGCTGACGTCGGAGATTGTCGTATGACAGAATCTTCCAGTGCCCGCTACAAAGTACTTAGATCTGTAGAGTTTTCCTGTAGGCCAGACTAGTTGAGCAAAGCCTCAACCCGGAACTTGAGTTATGCCTCTCTTTCTCTTACAGCAGCCGCAGCAGCATGACCTGGGAGGCAGTGGTAAGATCTCCGATCTCCTCCAGGAAAAGGGGGCCGCCGGCGGCCGGGGCGACCATTCCCTGTCCAAGGCTGGACCGATTTATTTGATAATTATAAACAGCGTGAACAAGACTGACAAATTGCCAGATATTCAGCTCTAAACCTTAATGAATCCGGCTCCTATGCCGCTTTCATGACCATGGACCAACTGGATCTGCCGACTACAATTGCTGACGGCGTTCACTCTTATCTTCTGGGTGACGAACTGCTGCTTTTTTCACAGCGGGCTCGTGCCATGTTCCGATTGAACCCAAGTGCAGCTTTAATCTGGTTCTGCTGTGAAGAAGGCCTGAATCATCAGGCGATTATCGCTGAACTGAGACAGACGTTTAACCTTCCGGCATGGCAGGCGGAAAAGGATGTC
>Ga0316191_10004281_pt1 | contig 10632 bp, 7 predicted proteins | sample Eddworburr2cm_MG_FD_204928 | JGI IMG/M metagenome (GOLD analysis project Ga0316191, IMG submission 204928) | Coastal sediment microbial communities from Maine, United States - Eddy worm burrow 2 cm | ecosystem: Environmental > Aquatic > Marine > Coastal > Sediment | place: USA: Maine | collected... | reverse complement strand
TATGATCAGATCAAAAATATGCTTGAATTGGGTTATGAATATTTAGGCGAGCATAGCGTTAAAAACATCGCTGAGCCAGTGAGAGTGTATCGTGTTTTGGCGGAACCTGAGGCCGCTGGCAAAGTGATCGGTGAAAAAAGGTTCTTGGGTAGATTTTCTCGTAAAACGGCTATGGCTACAATTATTATTCTGGTCATAGCTGCCGGGGGATTGATCGGATGGAACATCTATCTTCAACGATCCAAAAAAGTGGAACCTGCCTCTTTGGATAAAATGACCTATTCGTTACCAGATAAACCATCAATTGCCGTACTTGCCTTTGACAATTTGAGTGGCGATCCAGAGCAAGAGTATTTCAGTGACGGTTTAACGGAGGAAATCATTACAGCTCTATCAAAGTCCACACAGATTTTTGTGATTGCCCGAAACTCCTCATTCACGTACAAGGGCAAACCGGTTAAGGTTCAGCAAGTCTCAGAAGAGCTGGGAGTTCGTTATGTGCTTGAAGGGAGTGTGCGTAAGGACATGGAGCGAGTTCGGATAACCGCCCAGTTAATAGATGCCGTCAAAGGTATTCATCTTTGGGCCGAACGCTATGACCGTGACTTAAAAGATATATTCGCCATCCAAGACGATATTACGAAGCAGATAATAGCGGCATTGCACGTAAAACTGACAATCGGAGAGGACGCTCGTATTATTGCAGGAAATACAAATAGTCTTGATGCATACATGAAGTATTTGGAATCACGGGAGTACCATATGAGGATGAACAAGGAGGCCAATCTTACTTCTCGCCGCTTATTGGAGGAAGCAATTTCTATAGATCCTGAGTATGGAACAGCTTATGCTCTATTAGGTGCGACCCACATGCTGGATGTTTTTCTTCAAGCAACAAATTCCCCCAACCAGTCTCTGGGAAAAGCCATAGAACTTGAGCAGAAAGCTATTGCCCTTGGGGCTGATGCCCACGGTGTATTAGGTTTTCTTTACACAATCATAAGACAACATGACAAAGCAATCGCTGAATGCCAACAAGCTGTCGAGCTCAATCCTAATTCCGCTACTGCTCGCACGTTTTACGGACTTGCCCTAAATTTAATGGGGCGTTTTGAGGAGGCTGTTCATGAACTTGAACAAGGTGTAAGGCTTGATCCTTTTTCTTCGAGTTTTACCCTGAGATCGTTGGCGCTTGCTTACTGCAATGTCGGACGGTCTGAAGAGGCGATTGAGATATGTAAAAAAGCAATCCAAAAAGCTCCCGATGATCTGATCGCACGCATTATTTTTATCCAAGCATATAGCTTAGCAGGTCAGCAGGAAGAGGCTCAGAAAGAAGCTGCAGAGGTACTTAGGATAAATCCTAATTTTTCTCTTGAATCATATGCGAAAACACTGGGTTATAAAAATCAGGCGTATACTGACCGAGTGATTGCGACTCTTCGTGCGGCAGGTCTTAAATGATCCATGTAGCCTAACAAAAAACCAAATATCAGCCAAATGCATGTATATTGAGATATATGCAAAATCGTGAAAATTCAGATATGTAGATGAAAGCACAAAAAATTTAATTCTCAGAATATTTCACTTATCTTGCCAGTATCTAGAATTCACATAAATTTCAGATATATAACTCATATCGTAAACAGTCTTTGTTCCCCTGAATTATACGATGGCAAATAAAAGTTCAATATTTTTTATGTTTAGTCGCATTCCGGAAACCTATTTTTTTTGCTCTAAACGCGTCTTTTCACCGCCTTTGTTTTCAGTTTTATGTTCAGTTTTTCTTTCAGTTTTCCGGACCATTTGAATGTGACCACTTTTCTGGGTGCTACAATCTGGTCTTTTCCTATGGCTGGATTTCTACCTTTTGTTTTGCCTTTTGTTTCACACAGAATTTACCAAATCCGGAAATCATCACGTCATCGCCGGATTCCAGTTCTGACTTAATGAGTTCGAGCAAGGTTTCGACGGTTTCAATCGACTTTTTACGGGTGAAACCGTTTTGTTCTTTCACGGCGTCGACAATGTGGGTTTTGGTGAGGGTGCCAGGTTTTGGCATTGAGGCCTCCTTTCACGAGGAGGGTTTAGATTAATGGTAAGAGTTTGATTTGTCAATTAAAAATTGTGAAGGCTGTTATTGGGGGATTGGGTAGGCCGGCAGGGTGGGATAAAGAACCTCATCAAAAGTTCATAGGCTATTCCTTTCTCAGCAATGAAATCTCATTTAAATTAGACAAATTAATCCAAAATATCGATAGTATCAAAATTTTAAGATTTGCTGAACAAACCTAAAATTTCCGAGAATAGTATGTTTAGCCCAGACCGAAGCCATCGCTCCTGGACAGCCACAGCAGTGTTTCGATGATGTTCTCCATTTTGTTCACCGACCGTTCGATACGGTTTAAGGACCGCGGCGCTGACTTGTTTTCAGCGATGTCGACGTTGTCTTTGACGATCAGAATGCGCAAGGAAGGCAGTTTTTTTTTACGCTCATTGTTGCATTCAATCTAAAAATGTTGGCAAATTGACAACCTGGCGCCATTGAGCTATAAGGTTTTTACGTCAATGCGATGTAAACTTAGACATTTTAAAAAGAAACCGAAGTACTCTGCTCGGAGCTATGCCAATGGCAAATGACAACTCAGCATCAGAAAAACTTAGCGAACTGCGGATGCGGGCAGAAAATGTGATGCAAAAGCGACCGTCTGATAGCCTTGAGTTAGCGGAACTGACCAACAAAGAAATCCACGGTCTCCTTCATGAACTGCAGGCGCACCAAATTGAATTGGAGATGCAAAATGGTTGAGAAGGAAAAAACCAAAAAGACTGCCAAGAAAAAGCCTGGGGTAAAAAAGAAAGCTGCCGTTAAGAAAGTGCCTGCCATACAGACCAAAGGCGCAGCCAAACCGCAAGAGACCGACGGCTTTCCCATCGTCGGTTTGGGTGCCTCCGCCGGTGGACTGGAGGCGCTGGAAGCCTTCTTTTCACATATGCCGCCTGACAGCGGCATTGGATTTGTCATCATCCAGCATCTAAGCCCCAAGCACAAAAGTATTATGGGCAGTCTTTTGGCAAAAGATACCAAAATGGAGGTCTTGGAGATACAGGACGGCATCGAGGTTCAGCCAAACCATGTGTATTTAAACCCGCCGAACAAGAATGTCGTGATCATAAACGGCACGCTCCAGCTAATGGAACCTGTAAAAACCGGGAGTATCAATCTGCCCATTGATTGCTTTTTTAGATCCCTGGCCGAGGAAATGGGTGAAAAGGCGATCTGCGTTATCCTGTCGGGCACCGCCACCGACGGCACCCTTGGTTTAAAGGCAGTCAAGGGGGCAGGCGGCCTATCGATGGTTCAGGACCCGGATTCGGCCAAGTACGACGGCATGCCCAGAAGCGCCATCGCCACCGGGATTGTAGATTTCATTCTGCCCGTGGAAAAGATACCAGCGGAACTTGTCAGGTATGTCAAGGCGCCCTATATCGGCCCCCCCAAGAAAATCGTCGCCTCTGATGACCAGTTCGGAAATTATATCCAGAAAATATTTGTCATGATTCGATCAGCGACCGGCCACGATCTATCCCACTACAAGCAGACGACCCTGCGCCGCAGGATCGAACGGCGCATGGCCATCCACCAGGTCAACCGGATAGCGGATTATGTCAAATACCTTCAACAAACTCCGCCTGAAGTCGAGATCCTTTTCAAAGACATGCTCATCGGGGTGACCAATTTCTTCAGAGATCCCGCTGCTTTTGACGTTTTGAAGAAACAGGTGCTGCCGGAAATGATAAAAGACAAACAGCCTGATTCTTCGATCCGCATCTGGAGTGTGGGGTGTTCCACCGGTGAAGAGGCCTATTCCATGGCCATTTTATTTGCGGAAGCCATGGAGATGGTAAAACAGCATTTTAATATTCAGATTTTCGCCAGCGACATAGACGCCCAGGCCATTGATTATGCCCGTTTGGGTGTTTATCCGGACAGCATTGCCGCGGATGTATCCCAGGAGCGCTTGAAGCAATATTTTTTAAAAGAAGACAATTCCTACACGCTCAGGAAACAGATCCGCGATATGATTGTCTTTGCCGTTCAAAACGTTATTAAAGATCCGCCTTTTTCAAAAATTGACCTCGTAAGCTGCAGGAATTTGCTCATTTACATGGATAATGAGCTGCAGAAAAAGGTCTTGCCGTTATATCATTACACCTTAAATCCGAATGGATTTCTGTTTTTGGGCACATCCGAGACCATCGGCGAGTTCACCAACCTTTTCCATCCCGTTGACAGTAAACAGAAAATCTTTAAGCGCAAAGAATTCTTTGTCGAACGCCCTGCCGATTATCCCGGCATTCCTTTTTACCACGGACCTAAATTGGATATTAGCGATGCAAAGAAGTCGCCGGTGGAGAGTGACATCCAAAATGTGGCTGAAAAAGTGATCCTTGAAAACTTTGCCCTGCCCGGGGTTCTAGTCAATGAGAAGTATGAAATTATTCATTTTATGGGTAAAACAGACAAGTATCTGGAAACTCCCGTTGGAAAAGCCAGTTTTAACATCTTGTCAATGGCGCGTGAAGGCCTGCGCTTCAAACTGGGCACGGCCCTGCATAACGCTGTCCTGCAAAAAAGGCTAACCACGTATAAAGCCCTTAGAATAAAATATAATGGTGTGTTTCGAACCATCGACCTGACGGTCAGGCCGCTGGTTGAATTTGCTGCGACCCCGGGTTATTTACTGGTAATGTTTGATGATAAAACACTTCCGGAAAAACCCTTCAGGAAAAATGGGGATAAGGTTGCAATGGAAGATACTGATCCTGTCATTGTGAGCCTTGAGCATGAACTGGAATCCACCAAGGAGAATCTGCAGACAACCATTGAAGAGATGGAAACATCCAACGAAGAGCTCAAATCGTCCAATGAGGAACTGCAGTCGGTTAACGAAGAACTCCAAAGCACCAATGAAGAACTGGAAACATCTAAAGAGGAACTCCAATCGACCAACGAGGAACTCGTAACGGTAAATACGGAACTCCAGAACAAAGTAAACGAATTGTCTCAGATGAACAATGACATCAACAATCTGCTCGGCAGTACCGATATCGGAACCATCTTTTTGGACGCCAGACTCAATATTAAACGCTTCACCCCGGCTACGACCAAAATATTTAATCTGATCCAGACGGATTTGGATCGGCCTATCAGCGATATCACGGCAAAAATAAGATATGACAATCTGGAAAAAGATGCCAAAAAAGTGCTGGACACGCTAGTCATCCAAGAAGCGGAAGTAAAAGGACATACAGGCAGTTGGTTTTCCATGCGGATTGCGCCCTACAGGACGATAGAGAACGTTATAGATGGTGTTGTGATTACCTTTGTGGATATAACGCGCATCAAACAGACTGAGGAAGCGCTGAGGGAATCCGAAAAACACTTGGGCATCTGGAACCGGATTACGGAGATCTTTCTGGCCATATCCGACGACGATATGTACGGCGAAGTACTGCAGGTTGTCTTAAAAGCCATGCATAGCCCCTATGGGATCTTTGGCTATTTAAATGAAGCCGGCGACAGGGTTGTTCCTTCCATGACCCGCGACATCTGGGATGAATGCCAAATGGAAACCAAGGATATCAATTTTCCGCACAGCTCCTGGGGTGATGTGATATGGGCCCGGTGCATTAAAGAAAAGAAAAGCATTGCTTCCAGCGGGCCCTTCGCCATCTCCGATGGACACATTCCAATCACCCGGGCCATGGCCGTGCCCATCATCCATCGCGAAGAAGCCATCGGCAATCTAATGGTCGGCAATAAATCCACTGATTATACCGATAAAGATATGAAATTATTGGAATTAATTGCTGCCCACATCGCTCCGATTCTGCATGCCAGATTGAAGAAAACAACCCATGAAAAGCAGCGCAAGCAGACTAAACAGTAAAGATGTCAAAGCAGTTTCTTGGCCGCTTATTGGTGGGTGGCGTTTTATGACATTTTTAGCGCCGTTTGAAATCAGCAATCACCCGGCGGGCGGCGTTGTGTCCCGGGGCACCGGAGACACCGCCGCCGGGATGGGCACCGGATCCACAGAGGTAAAGGTTTTCAACGGGGGTTCGATACTGGGCCGCCCGGGGATGCGGCCGCAGGCTGAAAATCTGGTCCAGGTCGTGGCGCCCGTGGAATATATCAGACTCAGTGAGCCCGTAAATCGTTTCCAGATCGAGTGGGCTAAGCATCTGGCGACCGACAATGAGATCCGGCAGATTGGGCATTGAGCGGGCCATATATCCAATGATGTCATCGGCCACATCATCCTTGATGTCATCCCAGTTCACCCCATCGGCCAGGCGATAGGGATAATATTTGGCCAGTATGCTCATGACATGCCGGCCGGCCGGGGCGAGACTGTCATCTACGGTGGACGGAATCGTAATCTCCAGGCGCGGCGCCTCGGGCAAATGACCTGCGGCGGCAGCAAAAAAATTGGCCTCCAAACCGGCAACATCCGGAAAGATGCAGATATCAGAGCGGTGCCAGGGCCCTGCCTCACCCGGCGCAAAAAACCGGATGTCCGGCAACCCCTCGAGAGCCAGGTTAATACGCAGCGAACTGTGCCCCATCCGAATTTGCCGGATGTCCTTGACAAATTCCGGATCCAAATGATCAGGATCCAAAAGCTTGAGAAACGTGCGTTTCGGGTCCGTATTGGCCAATACACAGCGGCTGCTGATGATTTCGCCGCTTTCGAGCTGCACCCCGACGGCACGTCCTTTTTCAACCAATATTTTTGCAACGGATGCTGCGGTCCGAATATCCGCTCCTTTTGATCGGGCAAAATTCGCCATCGCCTGGGTGATGCCGCCCATACCACCCCTTACCAATCGCCAGGCACCCGGCTCGCCGTCCAGTTCGCCAATGGCCATGTGAAAAAAAGGAATCGCCGAACCCGGCTGATGCAGACTGGCATAATTGCCGGAAAAACAGGCGGACGCGTACATACTTTTAATCATGGGGCTGTCAAACCAGCGTTCGATGAGATCAAAGGCGCTGCTGGTTAACATTTGGAGCAATCGGTGTCGCAAATCCGGAGAAAGCCTGCGAATATCCAGGCCCATCCGGGCGAATGCCGCCAAATCCAATAAACCGGCATCCAGTTTAGGCGGTTCCCGCAGCATCTGGTTTCGAACCACTTGGCCGACCGTCTGAACCATGGCATCGAACTGCGTCATGGCGTCGAAGTCGACGTTGGAAAACCGCGCGACTTCCTTACGATCGTGTTTCTCATCACCGCATAAAAACAGGAAGTCATCTCCGCAGACAGCCAGGGTGCCGTCCATGCGGATCATCTCAAACCCGTGCTGTTTAAGTTCAAGGTCCCGGATGACCTCCGACCTTAAAAGGCTGACGACATAAGAAACAGTAGAAATCCGGTACCCCGGTTTAATTTCCTCGGTTACCACAGCACCACCAACCACCGGCCGCCGTTCCAACACAACGGTTTTGAGTCCGGCTTTTGCCAGATATCCCGCGGCTGTCAATCCGTTGTGTCCGCCGCCGACAATGATGGCATCATAAGTTTCATTCATATCTAATTTAAGATTTTCCCAAGCTTGTCTATCGTATCCTGGGGGGTTTCACCGAAAAAATCCGCTCCGATTCTCTTGGCCCAATGGTCGGTAGCCACCGCTCCGCCCACCATGGTCTTGACCTTGTCACGCAGACCGGCTTCTTTCAACGCTTCCTCCAGTTTTTTCTGGCCGATCTGGGTCGTGGTCATCATGGCCGATGAACCCACCACATCGGCCTTGAGTTCCTGAGCCTTTTGCACAAATTCACCAATCGGGACATCCCGTCCCAGATCATGAACCTCATAGCCGTGGACCCGCAACATGGTCACGATGATGCCCTTGCCGATGTCGTGAATATCGCCTTCAATGGTGCCGATCACGATGACGGCCAGTTTCTGCTGCTTTTGGTCCTGGGGCAAAGCGGCTTCCAGGATCTCAACCGCCGCCGTCATGGCTTCGGAGGCAATCAGCAGCCCCGGTAAAAACACTTCCCCCCGATCAAAGAGGTCGCCCATTTTGCGGATACCCTCGGAAAAACCTTCATTGATCATATCGAGCGGGTCCATGCCGTCCTCTATGGATTTTTGGGCGATTTCTTTGGCCGCCTCATCCTCCAAATCCAAAATGGATTGGGCGGCTTTTTTAAACCATTCAGTTTTTTCCATTCACTGACCTCTTTTGTTTTTAATTAATGGGTTACTCCGCACTTTTCACGATCCGCTTCAGTTCCCTGATGAGGTCTTCCGGCAAGGGTTTCGGTTCGTGGGTTGTTAAAAGTTCGGCGGCCTTTTGGTTGGCAGATTGAATCAGGCTTTTTGATCCTCTTTTTTCCCATGCTCCTCGCATGCGGCGATCGATGATCGTTGCCTGAACCTGCTCCGTCTCCAAATGCTTGAGGGTGTGGCGCTGTGTTAAAAAGTTATTTCCGATGCCGACTTTCTTGATCAGGTCCACACCCATCAGCTCATCATCCAGGGAAACCCCATTCACTATTCTCTTCACCATGGCGGCAATCTCATTGTCGATGACCAATTGGCCGAAGCTGAAGGTCATGCCCGCCTCGAGCATGCCCGCACCATAAATGAGATTGGCTCCTGCCAGAGCAGCGAGCAACGCGCTGATGGTCTTTTCGTGTCCTGCCTGGGCATCGGATATCTTTGCATCCGCCTACCCACCGGCCACATAGCTGGGAATACCGTAGTAATTCGCCAGATCGGCCGCACCGGCACTGATCATGGCCATCTCCGGTACCCCCACCACAGCGGTTGCCTGTTGCATGTCAAGGGTTGTCGAGGAACTGCCGTATATGACAGGGGTTCCCGGATTTGTCAACTGGGCCAGAATTATTCCGGCGAGTACCTCGGCATTATGCATGACAAGGGCACCCGAGATGGAAATCGGGCTCGATGCGCCGGCCATAACCATACTGAGAACATTGATGGGCAGCCAGTGTCTGGCCGCCTCGATAATGACTTCGGCACTCGATTCAATAATCTGCAGCGGGCTGGTCGGACAGACACCGAAAGATACAATCGGTCGCTCTTTTAATTTATCCAGCCCTCCGGCAACGGCTGCAGCCATTTCGATCAACAACTTGGTTCGGGCCCCATCTTCAGAATCTGATGCATAATGTTTGGAGCAATGGATTAAACCGGCTTCGAGCATGTGAAGATCAGCGGACGAATCGGGTTTATCGCGCGCCGTCACCGGCGCTGTCAGGATATCCATGTGCGTTAGTGCATCCGTCAGGCGTGCGATCCGGGCCACATCTTCTTTGGTGGACTCCCGAATTTCACCGGTCTTTAAATCCTCTGTCAAGACCCCGACGCCAAAGGTGGTAAACCCTACCTGCTTGCCGCCCATCATAAAATCATTTTCAGGGTCACGTCCGGCCAGCAGAATATGGCTGGGACACATGGATATGGCCTGTTTGACGATATGATCCGGAAATCTGACCACCCGGGTTTTTTTATTCACCCAGCAACCGCCGTCATGCAGAATATCCAGGGCTTCATCGCAGTCCACACTGACGCCGGTGGTTCGCAGCACATCCCCGGTAGCGGCGTGAATTTTATCCAGACCATCCGCCGTAAACGTCCTCAAGCCCCAGCCGGTAGTCATTTCAGTCGCAGCTACCGTGCTTTTTCGCATTTTTTGCCCTCCTTTCTTTCGATCGATTATTTTGTAAATTCAAGCTTGGATTTAAACAGATTTACCGAGTTAAGTTCGATATCCAGCAGTTCCGCAATCCGGCTTTTGGCGACAATCCCACTGGCACCGTCGGCAATCATGGGCAGGGTCGCAATATCCAGATCCTGCCGGACCTGATGCATCACTTCTTCATCGGTTAATTCGATGACATTTATTCCGAGCTTCCGGGCCACATATTCTTTGGCTTCCGTGATCTTCATCCTTTGGGTCAGTTGCATCCAAGCCACCAGATCTCCGGCGGTTCGGATGCCTCCCATCCCGGCAGCCATTATGTGGGCGACAGACATCCCGAATGGATCGCCGACGCCAAGCTACAACCCGTCCGCTTTTCCGATCTCAACCAGGGCCTTTGCGGCCCTGGTCGTGCACTCGATGGGCGGTGACTCGTACATGGGCAGCCCGCAAACGCCCATGCCCACATTGGGGTGGACCGGAATGCCGGCAACCTTGACGGTCTCCTTCACAAAGGTGACCGCGCGCGCCAGGTTCCAGGGAGTTGACTTGGCGGCTTTGACATTGACGGCCGGGCCGAAAATATCTGCACCGACCGCCTCGGCCATCTTAACCTGGTCGTGGGGATACATACCGGCCAACCGAGCGCCGTCAAAGGTAATCTCTCCATGCAGGCCCAGCACAAATTCACTGGACATCCCCAATTCAATCGCCATGTTGGGAGCGATTTTTTTTAACTCCCGGATGGCCTCCAGGGTGGCCAGAAAATCCGCATCCCCGGCGGAAGCGGCGGTATCGAAGTTAAACCCGTCGCAGCCCACTTCATACAGATTGCGGGCGACGAAGACGAGATCGTTTCTCAGTTGCTCGGCGGCCGCTTCCTGGGTC
>Ga0316191_10004280_pt1 | contig 10633 bp, 12 predicted proteins | sample Eddworburr2cm_MG_FD_204928 | JGI IMG/M metagenome (GOLD analysis project Ga0316191, IMG submission 204928) | Coastal sediment microbial communities from Maine, United States - Eddy worm burrow 2 cm | ecosystem: Environmental > Aquatic > Marine > Coastal > Sediment | place: USA: Maine... | reverse complement strand
TATCCGTCGCGCAGTAGCTAAATACTCTTGCTGTTGCAGGCACTTGTCGGCCGGGGGTAGCCCGGCGGCTACCTACTTTTCTTGCGCGGCCAAGAAAACGGAGTTTCAGTGAAGACTCACCTGGCTTTTGCCAGGTTATGTCGCAACTAAAAGTAGGCCAAAGAAGGCCGCCCCAATGAACCGCCCCTTCGGGGTGCCCTGCGTTACTCGAAGCGACAGGCGGCTGCGGAACTCGCCCGCGCGGGAAACCGCGCGGACTCAGACAGTCCTCGCCGACTTCCCCTGTCGCTCCTGCGTTACTCGGTGGCTCATAAGGGGGGTGGTGGTTGGCAGTGCAGTAGGGTGCAATAAGCGCAGCGCATTGCACCGGAAGCACAAACGCGGGATGGCGCTGGACGCTGACGCCGTACGGCAGCAGCGCAGCAAATGCCGGGACAAATCTAGACCCCCTCCGGAATCTTCGAGCGCATCATTTTCCTTCGATCCAGTCTGCGTCCGTCCACGACGAAGGTGCCATCACCAATAGCGTGAATCGTTCTCTTCTCTTTTCTTGAACGATCGAAGTAGGCAGCGACGCCTTGGAGCACGACAATGTTGTGCTTGCTGACGATATCGATCACCTTGCATTCGATGTTGGCCAGGCATTCCTTGATCAGCGGTGCCCTGACATGCTTTGCCTTCACAGGCGTCAGGGTGAATTTTTGAAATTTGTCTGTACCGGCTTTGTCCAAATCGGCGCCGGAACACGTTCCCACGCCAACGACCGTATCAATCATGTCCGCGGCAGGAATGGCAATGACACACTCTCTGGTTTTTCGAAGTGCGGCATACGAATGGTTCCACGCGCCTGTTGTGATGGCGAAGGCGGGCGTAAAGTCAATCACCATCGTCCAGGAGATGGTCATGATGTTGTTCTTCTCGCCGTCTTTTGTCGTGACGAGTACAACCGGGCCCGGTTCCAGCAGAGTAAACGCCTTGTTGATTGGTATCGCTCTCATGCTTATTTGCGCCTCAAAGATGCTGTGCAACGTTCGCGTCGTGGCGCGCTGCAGAAGACGCGAAGCGCCGCTCCGCAGGCGTCGCTCACCAACGCGGTGTTAGCCTGAAATTTTCACTCCTTTAGCGTCGCAAAGGGGACTGCCCCCTTTTTAGGGGGCCTCTCTTTAGGCCGATTTATTTCCTCAGCGTCCTCCGAGGTGAGGACGGTGTTTTTTAGCGCCCGCTACTACTCCGGCAATTCCCCCGGCAACTCAAACCGTTGCCGGGTGGTGCAGTATTGCGATGCATACAGCCGCCCGATCGGCCAGTAATGCTCTTCTGATACGCGCTTGCTGTTCGGATCGATTAGTCCTTCGCGCGCATGGGCGTGAAGGACTTCGCCGATGATGATGGCGCGCGCGGGGCCGACTTCGACCTTGGTGAACACCCGGCATTCGAGACTCGCCGGCGCTTCGGCGATGCGCGGGTGTTTGACGACGGCACAGGGTGCCTCGGTGAATCCCGCTTCGGTGAATTCGCTGACATCTTCCGGAAATTCGCGGCTGGCGATGTGCATGCCGTTGGCGATGGTTTCGTCAACGAGGTTGACGACGAACTCTCCGGTGCGCTCGATATTGGCCTGGGTGTGCTTCATCTTGTTGTCGGTGCGCGCGTTGAAGCTCAGATACAGCAGCGGGGGTTCTTCGCAGATGGCGTTGAACCAGGAAAACGGTGCGCAGTTGGCGACGCCGTTCTCGCTGCGGGTTGATACCAAGGCAATCGGGCGCGGAAAAATCAGGCCGGTGAGAACCTTGTAACGCTCGAGCGTGGTGAGACTGTCCACACTAAAATCCATAATCCAAACGCTCCTTTAGTGTTCTCTTACCGGCTGTATTTCAACGTGATGACCGGGATGCAGGGGTGTTCAGGGCGCAGTGCGCGTGAAGAACGTGCGTTTGCGGGTTGCAAGCAGGGGCACGGCATTTTGGAGGTACTTCTGGAAGTGTCCGGTCTGCTGGTGGGCTTCGAATGCGGCCTCGTTATCGTAGACTTCGTAGAAGGCGATCCGTGTCGGATCTTCCGGGGCGACCAGCACATCGAACTGGCGGCAGCCCGGCTCGGTCGATCGCGTCGCTGCCGCGTTCTCCAGCGCCATTTCCATAAACCGTTCAAGATTCTCCGGTTTGACTTGCAGATGAACTATCAGCGCATACCCACTCATCGGTGCCGTCTCCTCGATCAAACAGTGTTGTGAAATTTAGCCGTCAAGCGTAGCAAGAAACTTCAGCACTACGGCGTTGACCTCCTGTGGCCGTTCCTGCTGGATCCAGTGGCCGGCACCTTCGATAATTTCGCACGCGCGCAAATCGTCAACCCAGCGTTTCATGTTTTCAACCAGATCGACACCCGGAACGAATCGCAGCACGGCGTCGCGGCTGCCAGCGATAAAACAGGCAGGCCGGGTAATGCGCGCATCGGTCAGGCCGGTGAGGTTATCCCAGTCGCGGTCCTGGTTGCGGTAGCGGTTGAGCGGGCCTCGGAAGCCACTTTTTTCGAACTGCGCGGTGTAGTAATCGAGGTCAGCTTCGGTAATCCATGGTGGCAACACATCGGGTGAGGCGATGTCGTCGAGCATCCGCGCGTCGGGTGATTTGCCGGCATCAAACAGGCCGTTGGGCGCGTCGCCGGAGCCGGAGTAGTAAATCTTGCGCAGGGCAGTGCGGATGTCGGCTTCCAGTTCTGCTTCGGCCACTCCCGCTTCCTGAAAATACAGCTGGTAGAAAAAACGGTTCGGGTAAAGTTGTCGCCAAAGTGCGATGGATGAAATCTTGCCGCGCGGCGAATACGGTACGCTCATTGCCGCCACGGCGCGCACGCGGTCGGGATGCAGGGCCGTGGTATTCCAGACAATCGGCGCGCCCCAGTCATGGCCGATCAGGACGGCGTTTTTCTCGCCGAAGTGGTCGATCAGGCCGAGCACGTCACCGATCATGTTTTCCATGTCATAGGATTCGAGCGCCTCGGGAGCGTCGCTCTCCCCATACCCGCGCACTTCCGGAACGACGACCCGATAGCCTATGTCGCGTACCGGTCCGATCTGGTTACGCCACGAATACCACGACTCGGGCCAGCCGTGCACCATGACGGCGAGCGGACCGTCACCTTCTACCACGCAGCGCAGATGGATGCCGTTGGTCGCGATATTCTGGAAATTGCGTTCCGATTCCTTGTCGGCTAGCGCCATAACACTTCGCAATCCTGTTTTGCAGCGCGTTCCAGCAGTTCGATCAAGGGGAATGCACGCTGGTGCAGCGACACCGGGACTTCGCCCTGGTCCTTATCTTCTTTCGCGGCGCCCGCCCCCCCGGCAGGGGCAGACTGTGCCTCGACGGCCGATTTCAGACGGGCGAGTGCGGCCGGAATGTCTTCGGGCAGGATAGCGCTCGGCACCGTGCCGGTATGCCCCATCAGTTTTAGCAGTGGCACGGCAACATCGTCGAACATGCTAAGGGTGCCCGCTTCGCTTTCGAATTTAATCAACATGGTGTTAGCCTCCTGACAATGTGGAAGACTACCAGTTTGTTGAAAAAAGCGTAGCCAGCGGTCTGAGTGCACGGAGGCGCGCGCGCGATGCCGCACGCGGGCCGCGTAGTCGCTTTTTTAACAGGCCGCTAGCGCAGCTCGCAACCGCAATGCTACCGGTATGCTTGTGCCATCATCTTTTACATCATGTCATCTTTGAGATCACCTCGTCTTTGACGTCACTTTTCAGGGCAACAATCATGGACAAAGTCAAAATCCAGCATTTCTCCGACGTGCTGTGTGTGTGGGCGTATGTATCGCAGATTCGGGTGGACGAACTGAAGCAACAGTTCGGTGAACAGGTCGAGATGGAGTACCACTTTGTTCATGTGTTCGGGCACGCGCATCAGAAGCTCGAATCGCAGTGGGCCAAACGCGGCGGCGCGAAGGCCTACGGCGAGCATGTGAAGGAAGTGGTCGCGAAATTCGACCACGTTCCGGTGCATGTCGAGGTCTGGGTACAGGATGCGCCGCGCTCGTCGCTACCGGCGCATCTGTTCTTGAGTGCGCTGAAGCTACTTGAGTCGCAACCGGTCGATGCCGATGGTAATACCGCATTCGAGCGTGCCGCGTGGGCGTTGCGCGAGGCGTTTTTCAGGGATCGGGTGGATATCTCGCAACGTCGGGAGTTGCTGGCGATTGCAGAGAAACTGGCGCTGCCGGTTACCGAGATCGAGTCGATTCTCGAAAGTGGCGCGGCACATGCGCTGCTATCCGAAGACATCACCCTGGCGCGCGATCAGTCGGTACGCGCCAGTCCGACGATGTTGTTTAATGAAGGGCGGCAGGTGTTGACCGGTAACGTCGGCTATCGTGTGATCGAGGCGAACGTGCGAGAACTACTGCGTGCGCCGGCCGATCAGTCGTCATGGTGCTGACGTCGTGGTGCTGAGAAAATCCAGCGCCTGAAGTCTCCACCACGAAGCCGCGAAGTCACACAAAGAGGGCAGTAAAACGGACCAGCCAACTGCAAGCAGATATCCATCTGTCGATGTCCAGCCAGGTTGCGAATGGCTTATCTCAATTTCTTCGTGATTCCTCGCGTTCCTGGTGCCTTGGCGGTGGGTTTTCGATTTTTACTTTTAAATCGATTACTCAGCCGGTGACTCGATGTACTGCTTCAGCCCTTCCAGGCCAATGGTGTAGACCTTGTTCAGCAGATTGACCAGCGTCTCGTCTTCTTGCCCTTCAGGGGCGGTGTCAGTCCAGTATTGAAGGCGCTTGAAGCGGGCTTTCCACTCGACCATGCTCTGGCCGTTGCCGGCTTCGGTGACGGTCATGGTCGAAAAGTAGTCGCTGGTCATCGGCTTGCCGCCCATGTAGGTGTAGGTCGCGGTCATGTTGTACGGGTCGTATTCGATGAGTTTTTCTTCGACCTTGGTGCCGTTGCCACGCGTCAGTTCGCGGATTGCGCCGAGGCGGCGGTTCTCACCCAGCACCAGCCGGGATTCCTTGATAAACGGAAACCATCTGGGCAGGCCGTTGAAGTCGCTCACCACTTCCCAGACCTGGTCGGTGGGCGCGTCGATGATGATGGTCTGGCGTACGCTCAGTTCGGGAGCGTCGGCTGCCAGCGCCGCAGTGGGTGTGAGCACTGCGGCGAAGAACATCAACACTGCGCCTTTTAAGTATCGGGTCATGAACTTTTCCTTGATGATTGCCGCTTGTTGTCGTGAATCTGTCTGCCCGCGAGATCCGGGGGTGGCGCGGACTTTATCATGACCGCGGCTGTGCGGAACGGGCTTGCAGATGACCGACCGTTATAAGATACGGCGGAAGCCTGGAAACTGAACGATGAATATCACCCAATTACTGGCGCGTGCAGCGCGTACCTGTCCCGACAATCCTGCAGTGTCCCGGGGCGAGCAGGTGTGGGCGAGTTATGCGCAACTCATGCGCCGGGTGGCCTCCATGGCAAGTGCGTTCCGGAACGAATTCGGGCTGGTACCTGGTGATCGGGTGGCGCTCGCGATGACCAACTGCCCCGAGTATGTCGAGGCGCGCTACGCGGCCTGGTACGCGGGGCTGGCCGCAGTGCCGATGAATGCGAAACTGCATGCGCGCGAGTTTGCCTACATGTTGTCTGATTCAGGTGCGCGATTGTGCTTTGCGACGCCGGACCTGATGGAGTCGATTGCGCCGCTGGCCGGCGAGTTGCCCGGGTTGGACCGGGTGATCGAGGTCGGATCGGACGAGTACCGCGCACTTGACTCCGGAGCAAACGCGCTGGACATGTATCCGTCCGTGCCGGATGACGTCGCGTGGCTGTTTTATACGAGCGGCACGACCGGGCAGCCGAAAGGGGTGATGATTACGCATCGTAATCTGATGTGTGCCACGCAATGCTATTTCACCGACGTCGACCAAATCGATGCGGCGGACTGCATTGTGCACGCGGCACCGATGTCGCACGGCTCGGGCCTCTATGATCTCCCGCATGTACTCAGAGCGGCGAATCAGGTGATCCCCGAGAGCGGGCGTTTCGAGCCGGACGAGGTCTTTTTGCTGTGCTCGCAGTGGAAAGGTGTGACGATGTTTCTGGCTCCAACCATGGTGCAGCGTCTGGTTTCACATGCGATGGATCGTTCGCCGAACCTCGACGGACTGAAGACCATTGTCTATGGCGGTGGCCCGATGTATGTGGCGGACATCCGCGAGGCGTTGCGCGTCATGGGACCGCGCTTCGTGCAGATTTACGGGCAGGGCGAAGCACCGATGACCATAACGGCGTTGTCACGGGAGCAAATCTGTGACACGAAGCACCCGCGTTACCTGGAGCGGCTGGCATCGGTTGGCATTGCACAATCTGCGGTGGAAGTCGTCGTTGCCGACGATCGTGATCGCCCGGTGCCGGCTGGTGAAGTGGGGGAAATCCTCGTTCGTGGCGATGTCGTCACACAGGGATACTGGCGAAATCCCGAGGCGAGTGCGGCGGCTTTGCGCGATGGCTGGTTACATACCGGCGACGTGGGCTCCTTCGATGAGGATGGTTTCCTGACTTTGCGCGATCGCTCCAAAGACCTGATCATTAGCGGCGGATCGAACATCTATCCGCGCGAGGTCGAGGAAGCATTACTGCATCATCCGGCAGTGCGAGAGGTGTCGGTGGTCGGTCGGCAAGACGCGGAATGGGGTGAAGAAGTCGTTGCGTTCGTGGTTGCGAATCCGCAAGCTGGTGTGAGCCAGGAGCAACTCGATGCTTTTTGCCTCGAGCGTATCGCGCGTTTCAAGCGTCCGCGGCGATACTTTTTCGTGGACGAGCTTCCGAAAAACAATTACGGGAAGGTTCTGAAGACCGAGCTGCGAAAGCGGCTGACCAGCGATATTTGATGGCGGGATATCAGTGCATAATGGGCCGCACGCATGCGTTGAAGGTGTCTTTGGAACCAGGCGAGCAGGTTTGTTGAACAAAGAAAGCAGAAAACATGATTTCGATTGAGCATGAAGACAAGCTGACCATTGTCGGCGTTTTTGGTGAGTTTACGGTCGCCGATTATCGTCAGTTCGAAGAAGAAGTGGGTGCACAGTTGAAGGCGCAGGGGCGTCTGAATCTGTTGATCGACCTGACCGGCATGCTCGAGTACACCCTCGATGTCGCGCTCGAAGACATTCGCTTCGCGCGAGAGCACGCCAGCGATGTTGGCCGCATTGCCATCATCAGTAACCAGGATCTGGTTGCCTGGCTGGCTCTGTTGACCTCACTGTTCATCGAGGCGGACGTAAAGGTTTTCGATTCTGAGGCGCAGTCGCGCACGTGGCTGGGCGAAAGCGCGGGCTAGCGCACTGCCAAGCATCGACCGTGCGGTGCCTTGCCCCCGGCCGCCCGGCACGTTTACGCCAGTCCGGTAACCGTTCTGGAATGCCGTCCGCCGCCTTACGATCAGCGAATTTGCTGATGAGGGCCGGAGCCGAAGATTTGCGTTGAGCCGTCTGGCGCGACTCTGTACAATGTTTGCCTGTCGTGCGATGCGCGATCAATGCCCCTTACCGGGATTAGCCGGTTAGGGGTTTTTTATTTTGGGCGGCCGGGTTGCGATAGCGAGAATTCCGGTTCGCCGCATCGACCAATAGGAGTACTGTTACATGCCCAGAAAACTCTCTCCGGAGGAGGCCACTGTCATGATCATCAGGCGGCGCCTGCAGCAGATGGAAGAGGATAAAATGGCGCAGCGTGAATCGGAGAGCGACGACGATGGCTTGTCTGAGGGTGGTGGCGCCGACGATAGTCCCAAGAAAGATTCGGCGGAAGACTGAATCGGCGGTGAAGATGTTCGGCAGGTTCGGCGTTGATCCGGGGCCAGCGCAGGGTCGAGGTGTTCAACAGTAGAAAGAGGGGTAGCTGCGTGGCGAAGGAAGAACTGATTGAAATGGAAGGGACTGTGCAGGAGGTTCTGCCGAACACGACGTTTCGTGTCGAGCTGGAAAATGGCGTTTCGGTGACTGCCTATGCATCTGGCAAAATGCGCAAGCACCGCATTCGCATCACGGCGGGGGACCGGGTTACGGTCGAAATATCACCCTATGATCTGACCAAGGCGCGTATCAATTTCCGACATCGCGACGAGCGGGCGGCCCCGTTTGGCGGTCGTCGTGCTGGCTACCGCAGGTAGCCGGGGCTGCCAGACATGAACTGAAACCTTTTTGCCGTTAGCGGCTGACACGGTTTCGCCCGCCTTTCTTGGCGCGATAAAGTGCTTCATCTGCTGTGCGGATGACCATGGCGGACGTATGCAGCCGCCTGTTGCGCTCCGCTACCCCGATACTGACTGTAACTGAAAGCGATTTTGCCCTGCTGCTGGCTGCAGCCCGGGGCTGAGCAGCCTTGTCACGCGGTGGGGACGTTCCGGGATTGCCTGAACCTGTTTCCGCGCGCCTGTCTTCATCATCGCGTTTTGACTGCCGCCTCTCCCGGGTGCGTGACACCATCGCATGGTTTTCGATGGCGGTGCGCAAACGATCCAGGTGCGGTAGTGCCTCTTCGATCGAGATATCCGGAAACAGAACTGAAAACTCTTCGCCGCCATAGCGGTAGGCCCGGCCGCCACCCCCCACTTCCGCGAGGCGCGCGCCAACCATCCTCAGTACCTGATCACCGACATCGTGCCCGTGGGTGTCATTGAACTTCTTGAAGTGATCGACATCGACCATGGCAACGGTGAACACCGGCCCCAAGCCCAGCAACTGTTCTTCAAGCGTTCGGCGCCCCGGGAGCCCGGTCAGTTCGTCGCGAAACGCCATGCGGTGTGATTCCTGCAACACCGACAGTACCAATATGATTCCGGCCGCCGTGAGAAACACCGGAAATATGCCAGGCGATCCGTGCCACGTGCAAGCAATGAAGAACGCCAGCAAGGCGCCGGCAAGACCGATTTCCACCGGCGCGCGATTCTCATAGACACGGCCGATGGCCAAGGCAATGCCGGTGGCGAACAACAGGCGCCCCAGCAAAGGGGTCGGGTCCGGATGCAACAGCCAGTGGTCGAGTACGTTGTGCCAGGCAACGCCCGACAGGGGGTTGGTGCCCGCGCTCGCCACCCACGCGACCAGTAGTAACTCGCCGACGAATAGCAGAAGCCAGCGGTAGCTGCGGAAGTGCAGTATTCCGCGTTCGCGCAGGTACACGATGAGGGTGAAGTTGAGTGGCACCAGAATCGCGACCCCGCTGAGCATGGCGCGATGCGCAAAAGTCTCTGTTTCGGGATTTGAGGTCAGAGCGTATCCCGCGTAGGCGAGAAACAGCGAAACCGAAGCGAGGAACGCGCGTCCGCGGTTGAACCACAGACTCAGAAATACACCCATGGGGAGCACGACAGCCGGCAGCACCCCTATCGGGGCCGACGGTGTGGCGCGGGCGATGATGAACGATGCCACGGTCGCAACAACAAGCACGGTCGCAGGTGCAGCGAACTGCTCGACGGTGCGCAGGGATCTGGTGTTCAACGATGCGGTGGGCGAGCCATGCTTTTGGGGGCAGGCGGTTCGGTCGCCAAATCCCGACATGGGTAGCCACGTTTGTCGGCGCAGAATGCGTGAAACCGTATGCAAATGGCGGCAATCGCTGGTTCAATGTACACCTGACCGAAGCAAGCGAGATGTATGCCGAAGCTTAGCGCGCCAAGCCGGGTGCGTTACACTTCCTGACCGATTACTAAATGCAATTTTCCATCCTGCTTGACAGCAATTGATTGAGGGCACATGGCCGGACCACTTTCAGGCGTAAAAATACTTGATCTAACCAGCGTGGTAATGGGGCCATTCGCGACCCAGATACTCGCTGAACTTGGCGCAGACGTCACCAAGGTTGAGGCGCTCGATGGCGACAACATGCGCGATGTTGGCCCCATGCAATCGCCGGCGATGGGGCATTTGCATATGCACCTCAATCGTGGAAAGCGCTGTATCGCGCTCAACTTGAAACAGCCTGCGGGGCGCGATGTCATCTTGCGCATGCTGCCGTCGATCGACGTGCTCGTGTACAACGTTCGCCCGCAAGCAATGGCACGCCTTGGTCTGTCATACGAGGATGTGCGCCTGGTTAACGACCGCCTGATATATGTCGGCACTTATGGATACTCGCAGCGCGGGGAGCGCGCCGGCAGAGCAGCCTATGATGATCTAATCCAGGGAATAACCGGGGTGCCGTGGCTGATGTCGCGAGATGGTGCCGAGCGGCCGCGATACGTACCCCTCAATTTCGCTGATCGAGTCACCGGATTGCATGCTGTTTATGCTGTGACGGCTGCCTTGTACCATCGTGAGCGAACCGGGCGGGGACAGTCGGTGGAAGTGCCGATGTTCGAGGCGATTTCTCATTTCGTACTGGGAGATCATCTGGCCGGGCTGGGCTACCGCCCCGCGAAAGGCCGTTCCGGTTACGAGCGATTGCGACAACGGCGCCCTTACCGTACGGCCGACGGTTATTTGTGCGTTCTGGTTTATAACGGTAAACAGTGGCAGCGGTTTTTTGACGCGATCGGCCGGCCTGAGATGATGGACGATCCGCGTTTTGCCACGCACGCAAGCCGTGCCAATCACATTGGTGAAATCTACGACCTGCTGGCAGAGATTCTCG
>Ga0316191_10004279_pt1 | contig 10633 bp, 11 predicted proteins | sample Eddworburr2cm_MG_FD_204928 | JGI IMG/M metagenome (GOLD analysis project Ga0316191, IMG submission 204928) | Coastal sediment microbial communities from Maine, United States - Eddy worm burrow 2 cm | ecosystem: Environmental > Aquatic > Marine > Coastal > Sediment | place: USA: Maine... | reverse complement strand
TTTTGGTGGGCCTGGTCCACATTTTTCATCATCGTCATGATGATGGTGGGTTGGATCGCGCATGGGCTGGCCTTGTACGTGGTTGTGCAGGACCTGCCTGGAGAAATGACGCTGTGGGATTCCCTTTTCTTCGGCCCAGGCACCGCGGTGCTGGGTGTCGCAACTGGCTTGCCCGGCGGTATTGGCGCAACTGAGGGATTGCTCGGCGCCGCACTCAAAGTACGCAGCGTGCCCATTGAACATCTTGCCATCGCGATTGCCGCCTTTCGACTGATAACCTTCTGGATGTGGATCCCGATTGGCTGGATCGCGATTGCCATTCTGCGAAAAATGACGCCAAAATCGTCAGCTTCGATGGCAGAGGAACCCGAGTGACCGAAAAGTACCCATTTACTCTAATTAAAGAAGAAATTGCCAGGAGAAAGGGCGAAGCCCTGGACTTTGCTGTTGGCACGGCCCCCTTCCCATTGTCGACCGGCATGTCCGACTGGCTGAAGGAGAATTCAGAGCTGGCTATGATCCCCGGTAATCGGGACGACATCGGTAATTTCACGTCTGCAGCTGCGCGGTTCCTGAACGTGCAATACGGCGTCGAGATCTCACCAGACCACATTCTTCCAACCGCCGGTGGTCGGGCAGCAATGGCGATCCTCGCCGCCTGCACGTTGTCCCCTTCGAGCACGGTAGTTGTGACTGAACCGGGCTATCCGGCGTTCGCCCGCATTGCCGGACAGCTGGGCGCCAGGATCATCGTGAGCCATCTTGACCGACACAACGATTTTGCACCGGACTTCGAATATAAAGATGACCTCGCGCGTGGTTCGGTAACGATGTTAGCCGTGAATTACCCGAATAATCCGAGTGGCAGCACTTTGTCGCCGGCTGTCCTGGAGAAACTTCAGTCTCTGTCAGCCCCGGGCCTGACACTTTTTAACGACGCCACTTACGGCCCGCTCGTTTACAATGACAAGCCCCGTTCACTGCTGTCGGAAGTCTTCCCTGAGACCCATCAATCCGACGTAGTGGAGCTGCATTCATTTTCAAAGCTCTACCCGATCGGTCCGCTGGCGGTCTCGTTTCTCGCGGGATCAAAAGACTTGTTACGGTCGGTATCCACGTACAGCGAGTACGCCTGGTCACCGCTGAGCCGCTTGCAACTCGCCGCGACGGCGAGATGCCTTGAGGACCATGATCGAATTCGCCGTTTCAGGGACTATCTTCCGAAACAGCTCAAATCTCTACAGGTCGCGCTGGCGCATATGGGGCTCAAGCCATACGAGGCACACTCCGGGACCTACGTAATTTGCGACGTTCCTCGAAGCATCGCCGGCAAGGCAGTTTCGACGGCCCAGGGCGCAGCAAAATATTTGATGGACGAGTTCGACATCGCCGTCGTGCCTCTTGGCAACGACGATCACTCTTACTTGAGATTTTCAGCGTTGTACCGCCCGCACGATCTCGAGCGACTTACCCAACTGGAATCGAAACTACGAGTTCGTTGAGTCGAGCATCAGGCGGCAGGATTTTCCACAACAGCAAGGCTTGCCGCGCGCCGCTTCAGCACCGACGTCATTTTCTCAAATACCTCGTCAACACTGATCGCCTGCATGCAGAGGTTGTTCGTGCACGTCGTCACGCGTTGATTGAACGCGTTCACGCAGGGGCTGCAGGCAAGGCCGGCCCACAGCAGGTGACTTCGCTCCGAGCGCGCACCGAATACCTCGGGGCTCTCGGGACCAAACAATGTCACGACATCGATCGACGTGAGCGTTGCGTAGTGAGCGGGTCCGCTGTCGTTAGTCACCATCACTTCGGACAAACTGTACAAAGCAAACAGCTCCGTCAATGTTGTATACCCCGCGACGCTTACGCAGCGCTCGGAACTCATTGCCAGCGCCAGCGCTTCAGCGCCAGCCTGCTCACCCGGTGCCCCGGTCAGCGCAATGCAAAGGTCTGCGTCGTAGACGAGCAGCCGCTTCGCAAGCTCGACGTAACGCTCGTTGGCCCATCGTCTTATCGGTAACAAGTCGCCGGCGTTCGCATTGATCAGCACGAGACGCGGCCGCAACCCGGCCGCAAAGCGCTCATCCAGCATGGACCGCACTCGCGCGATATCCTCTGCGACCGGGACGTATGCCGCGTCTTGCGGCTTTTCCGGCAATTCAAATCCCAGTGTCGGAAGCTGCTTGCCCTTTACAGTTATCGCTTCAATCAGCATTCGGTAGGTTTCGCTGGCGTGCAGTCGAATGTTGTAGGCGACCCGGTGGGTCATCAAGTCGCCGCGGTAACCGGCTTCGCCCGCGTAGGAATGAAAACCCACACGTCGTCGCGCGCCGCTCAGATAGGTCAGTGCACCTGAGAAACGGGAAAAGAATTCGAAATCGACAGCCGTGTCGACATGTTCGCGCCGCAAACGAACAATCGTACGCAGCGAATCGAACGCGATCACAAGCAAGCCGGTATCGCGAATTGCCAGGACATTCTTTGCCGGTATCAGGTCAAGCAAATCCAGAATGGGGCGATTTTCCTCAAAAACCGCAAAGAAAACGTTGTCGCGACCGACCATTTCGATGGCTCGCTGTATTGCCGGCGCGGCGATCACAGTAGCACCCTGCTCGACCAGTTTGATGATGACGATGCGCTTCGGATCTGCGTCCGCGTCACGGCGGAACAGATCGCCAAGCTTCCTGAATCCGGTTAAGACGACGGAAATAGGGACTCCGGCCCAGCGATCCAGCATACGCATGCTGTTAACCTGCATGATTTCTCCCGTTCTTGCTTAAGCTCTTGTTATTGGACGTACGCGGCTATTCAAAACGGACGGTCTACCGTCAGATGCAAATTGGACGGGAATCCTCCGCGAATCTCAAGCATTGTTACGTCTTTTTGACGCTTTGTGGGATCCAACAATTGCATGAAAAACTGATCCGGGTTATTAGTCAGGACCCAAATTTGACCAAATACGACGTATGCAACAGCTAGCCGAGGTTACTCCAGACCAGCGATCAAGCGAAAGGCCCAGTACCGGGAACCCCCCGGAGTTCATGGGTTGGCAGGAAGTTGACTCGCTGGTTGGCTCGATTCGCTCCCGCTCGCTGGTCGCGCGCCCGACAACCGTCGACGAGTGCCGCCAGGCATTGGCGTATTTCCGCGAACAAGGGATGAGCGTCTGCGTACGTGGCGCCGGCCGGGGATACGGCGACCTGGCGCTCAACGACGGGCACGCGCTGCTCGACATGCGCGCGATGAATCGCATTCTCGAGTTCGACGAGGAGCGCGCGACCATAAGAGTCGAGGGCGGCGCACGGCTGATCGATATTTATCGGGCCGTCCACCATAGATTATTGACGGTTCCGTCCAGCCCGACCGAATCGCACTCCAGCATTGCCGGCGCCATCTGTGCAAACGTCAACGGCAAAGACGGCTGGCATCATGGTAGCTTCGGCAACCAGGTCCTCAGCATGACCTTCATGCTGGCCAGCGGCGAAATGCTGACCATTGACCGCGATCACGAGTTATTCAACGCGATAGTTGGTGGAATCGGCCTGCTTGGCATTGTCATCGACGCGACATTGCAGCTGAAACCAATCAAGTCACCGTTCGTCGAGATTAATCGTACGCCGGCCGCTAATGTCGATGAGCTATTGGAGACCATGGCCCGCGTAGAGAAGTCGGACGACGCCGCCGTTGTCTGGGTCGATGCCTATGCGCGTGGCCGTAGTGTCGGTCGTTCCGTGGTGCATGCGGCCAAGTGGATCGAGCGCGATGACACGGAAGCCGAGCGCCGGGTGTATCTCGACGCAGGCTTCGAGCGCCTCGAACGCCATCGACACTTTGGTCTCAAGCTGCACCAGACGATTGGTCCGATTCTGTCGCTAATGCTGCAAGCACAGCGGCTGATGATGTTTTCGTTCAACCAGCTTTACTATGGTATGAGCCAGGTGCTTTGGCGAATGGGCCGGTTTTCGAACACCGAGCTGTTTCTGCGCTTCAGCTTCGAAGCGAGCTTCACGGTGCCGCCCGCCCACCTCGTCTGCGGGCCCCATGGCTATACCTTGCAGGTGACATTCCCGCGCAGCGACGCGCGCGCCGCCATTATCGAACTACTCGAAATCTGTCGCTCGTCGCCGTGCCCGCCTGTGACGACCATTCTTCGGGCACACAAACACGACGACAGCCTGCTGTCGTTCTCGGAAGACGGCTACAGCCTGAATTTTGAGTTTCATCCGAAGAACCGCCATATCGCAGCGAGCAGGGCCGCCATCGATCATTTGATCGACGCGACCGCCCGGCGCGGCGGTAAAGTCCACCTGGCAAAGGACCAGGTGCTGACACCAGAGCAGTTTCGGCGGATTTACCCGCGATACGAGGAGCTGCTGGCCTTGAAGCGCAGGCTGGACCCTGAAGGCTTGTTCACCTCCGATCTGGCACGACGCGTGGACATCGAGCCGGCGCGAACAGCCTGATCGTGATTGGCAGGGTCGATGTAATTTTCAGGTGTTCCCTGGCCCGTCGGTCAATTCGGTAAGTACATCCTCTGATTTTCGCGACTGCTCGAGCGTCGTATACAACTCTGTACGAGCGACCTCAACGATAGACAGGCGTTGCAATGAGAACGGGCATGAAACGGCACGTGATGGCAGGAACTCTCCTGGTCTTAGGTGCCGTGTCGATACCGGTAACCGCCGCGCACTCGGCGGATATCGATGCCGGGCGTAAGGTTTACGAAACCAATTGTGCTGTTTGTCATGGACAAGACGGCAGGCCCGATGCCGGCAGCCCCGTAGTCAAGGGCTTGGGTGTTATGCCGGCGGATTTTTCCGACCCGCTGTTCAATAGCCGCGAACCGGCCGGTGACTGGGAGATGGTCATCAAATACGGCGGCCATGCAATGGGACTCGCGGCGCAAATGCCGGCGCAGGAAGGTGCACTGTCGGATACGCAAATCGAAAACGTGACCGCCTACATCAAGTCAATGGTGGATACGGATGACTACCCGCCCGGCGAGATGAACCTGATGCTGCCGACCCGGGTTAAAAAAGCATTTCCCGAAGACGAAGTCGTCTACAAGGGCCGCTTCACCAACCAGGATGGCGAAGATGCATACAAGAATGTCGTCGAGATTGAAAAGCGTGTTGGCAAGCGCGGTCAGGCGATTTTCGAATTGGTACACAACTCGCAAGGCAGTGTAAGCGAACTGTCGGAGGTCGAGGTCGGCTACAAGCATGCGCTCTCATACAGCAAACGGCACATTCTTTCCGGGGCTGTCGTATACGCGATACCGGTTGAAGCGGATGGCGATGGCGAGCTTCAGACCTACTTTGCCTACGGCACAGCAATATCGTCGTCCTGGACGTTCCAGAGCAGCCTTCGATTCAAATTTCCGATTGATGACGCAAGCGACGGTGAAGCCGAGCTTGCGGGCATCGTTCACTACGTGCATTCGCCGTGGCCCCGACGCGTCTTTCCGGCACTCGAAGTCACCGCGACCGAGCCGTTCAGGTCACGAAATGGCGACCTCGAATGGACGGCGCTGCCACAAGTACGAATTGGCCTGACACGCGGTGGCCACGTTGCCCTGAATCTTGGCGTCGAGCTTCCATTGTCTGACCAATCCTGGGACCACCGTATTTATGCCACGCTGTTGTGGGATTTCGCCGACGGCGGCTTCTTCCAGGGCTGGTAGCGCGATGACTCGCCAACACAACCGCGAGTGTCTCCTTCCTGTACAATCTGGATCTCAACAATTCAGTCCACCCCAATCAATCGAGAGTGACCGTGAGCAATTTTGAAAAGCAACTGGAAAAAGTAAAGACAGCCCCCGGCTTCATCGCGGCCCTGGACCAGAGCGGCGGCAGCACGCCTAAAGCACTGGGACTCTACGGCGTCGGCGAGGACGCGTGGTCCGACGAAGCAGGCATGTTCGATGTGGTTCACCAGATGCGGACGCGCATCATGACAAGCCCTTCCTTCGGCGGTGACCGCATTCTCGGCGCCATCCTTTTCGAAGGCACGATGGATCGCGAAGTCGAGGGACAGCCAACAGCTTCGTATCTCTGGAATGTGAAAAATGTCGCGCCCTTCCTGAAAGTCGACAAGGGGCTGGCCGATGAGGAAGGCGGCGTTCAACTCATGAAGCCGATGCCCGACCTGCCGGCACTGCTCCAGAAGGCCAAGGCAAACGGGATTTTTGGCACCAAGATGCGCTCGGTAATCAAGCAGGCGAATCAAGCCGGTGTCGATGCCATCGTCGCACAGCAGTTCGAAATCGGTAAACAAATCGTTGCCGCTGGTCTCGTGCCAATTATCGAGCCGGAAGTGGATATCCACTGCCCGGACAAGGCCGAAGCGGAAGATCTGTTGCACTCCGCGATCATGGCGCAACTGAACAGCCTCGGTTCAGACGAGCTTGTCATGCTGAAGTTGACGTTGCCCGAGAAAGACAACCTCTACGCCGACTGCATCGCGCATCCGAATATCGTTCGCGTGGTCGCGCTATCGGGTGGCTATTCGCGAGACGAAGCCAACAATCGGCTGACTCGCAACAACGGCATGGTCGCAAGCTTCTCGCGCGCCCTGTCCGAAGGCCTCAAAGCACAGCAAAGCAAGGAAGAGTTTGACGCGATGCTGGATGCCTCAATTGGCGCGATTGCGGCCGCCTCGGCGACCTAGATCAGAACGGCGCTGATTGACACGAGTCGTAAGGGTTCGTGCTGACCACCGAGTCGAGCTCGATTTCGAGCTCGACCGGTTCTACTTCGCTCATCCATACCGTGCAACTTGTTCATTCGAAAATACGCGTGGCGATCGCCGCATCGGAAGGGTGTCACCAATATTGTTGCTCTTCATAGTCCACCTTGCAGTTGACCTTTTTCGGAAGAACCACATTTCAAACATAAGACGCGTTCCTCGCTAGCCTGGACGGACCAGTTTCAAGCTCTTCTCGATGAGTGCGTGCCTGACCGATCTCACTGGAAACGTCGCATAGGCCTGGCGCGTGAAAACCGGCGCCTCCGGGACCTCGTAAAGCAGGCCCAACTCCACATCCCGGCTTATCATTCGCCGCGGCAGGTAAGCGCTGCCGCCGATCGAACTAATGTACTCAAGCGCCATTTTCGCGTGCGACACTCGGGTCATCGATTCTGGAGCATCGGGAAAAGTCCGGCGATGATCCAGCCCGAACGACAATCCCCAGTCAACATAAACGTAATTGTGTTCCAAAGCAGTATCGAGACTCACACCCTTGGCGCCAGAGACAAGTATGAAGTCGATCGTCGCGATCTCGCGAACCTGCATGATGTCGAGCTGCGCCGGTTCCAGCATGATTGCGACATCGAGCGTGCCGTCAATAAGCTTTCTTGTCAGCAAGTCCGGCGACTGCGATTCGGCGATAATCGCGAGCTTCGGGTACGTCCGCCGCAGATCGTGCAACCAACGTTGCAAAAGCACATCCCACAATCGGAGGCTGCCTCCGATGACCAACTGTTCCGTTGCATGAGCCAGTGACACATCCTGCCGGGCCGTACGCCAGGAGGCGATCATGCGTTCCGAATGACGAATCAGCCGCCCGCCTTCGGGCGTTAATCGCATTTCCCGGCGGCTGCGCTCGAACAGCGTGACGCCCAGCTGAGTCTCCAGCGATTTCAGTCGACTGCTCACCGCCGCCTGGGTAACAAACAAGGCCTCCGCCGCACGACCAAAGTGCCGGGTGCGGTTGAGTTCGAGAAAGGTTCGTAGCAGCTCCAGGTCCACGGTTTTGTTATAATAATTATTTGTTGATATAGCAACTTTTTTTAGTTTTTATTATAATCCGCCAGCTGCGACAATCCCAGTGGTTCGTCTCGATAAGAGGAATCACTCGTGTCCCAAGAACAAGCGCGAGAAGCAAGGCGCCGGACATCCATATCGGAGAAGGCGGCATATTCGAGGGATTCGCAGAAGCGACTCTCGGATGCCAAGACCAAACTTCTTGCCGTAAAGGCTACGATACGGTCTGCAAGCTTTGCAGGACACATTATTATGAACCGGCAACTGGACGATGCGCAGCGCGCCGTTGATGTAAACCTCCTGGCCGCCGAGGCGAGCCTCGAACGACTGAGAAAATCCAGTGACGAGGCATGGAAAGATCTCACCGTTGATGTTGACACGGCCTGGGAGAATCTGTCGCAGTCCATAATGAGACTCGTTGCTGGATACTCGGACAGCAAAAGGTAGGCAGACTTCAGTCTGTTTACTCCGGGCCGGGCGCGACCGGTCTTTAAGCAAGACACAAGGTGAACACCATGACGTCAAAACTAGTGATAGCAACCGGCTTGATTCTGCTGGTCATGATCTTCGCACTGCAAAACACCGCGACAGTGAATATCCAGCTGTTGTTCTGGGACGTCGCATTGCCTCGTTCGCTGCTGATTTTGATGATGCTCCTGATCGGTGTGGTCATTGGTTGGTTCTTGCGATCCGTGTATCGGATATTGAAGAAATAGATGATTCGATGGAACGAGAACTTGGGAGCTGACGCTTCCGGTACAACATTGAGTATCTCGGCGATCGCAGCAAGCGTACGATTCCGTTGGTCATTGGGGAAATGAAAGGGCGGACGGTGAAACAATCAGACAATTTGCTCACTTTTGGCTGGCGTGAGTGGGTCAGCCTGCCACAGCTCGGAATATCAAGAATCAAGGCGAAGATCGATACCGGTGCCCGTACCTCGGCTTTGCATGCCTTCGAGGTTCGGCCTTACTCGGAAAACGGGCGTGATCTCGTTGAGTTTCGTATGCATCCTGAACAAAAGAACAGCACTTGCGTAGTCACTTGCACGGCGGACGTACTGGACAAGCGGGTCATCACCGATTCAGGGGGTCACAGGGAAGAGCGCTTTGTCATCCGAACGGAACTGAAAATAGGCGAGCATCACTGGCCAATTGAGGCCACACTCACCGCCCGCGACGACATGTTGTTTCGGATGCTGATCGGGCGAACGGCGTTGAAAGGACGCGCAATCGTCAATCCAGCGAGATCATACGTCATCGGCAAAAAGAAGAAGGCATTAAAGGGTATGGACAAAGTATGACCGCAAACAGCCCCATCGAAATTGGCGGAACGACTGTAAAGCCGGGAGCGCGTGTCAACGTCGATCTGCCAGTTGCTGACCTGTATACCGCGACGTCGCTGCATATGCCCGTGCAGGTTATATGCGGCCGTAAAGCCGGACCGGTGCTGTTTGTCTCCGCCGCCATCCACGGCGACGAACTGAACGGCGTCGAAATAATTCGTCGCTTGTTGAACCGCAAGGTGCTTCGCTCTATACGTGGAACCCTGTTAGCGGTGCCAATCGTCAACGTGCACGGCTTTCTTAACCAGTCGCGCTACCTGCCGGATCGGCGCGACCTCAATCGCTCATTTCCTGGCAGTCAAAAAGGATCCATCGCCGCACGTCTCGCCAACCTGTTTATCAAGCAAGTGGTATCCAAAGCGAATTACGGCATAGACCTTCACACGGGCGCGATCAATCGGTCCAACCTGCCGCAAATTCGTGCAAACCTTGATGACCCTGAGACGCTCGAGATTGCACAGGCTTTTGGCGTGCCGGTTATTATCAACTCAGATATTCGTGACGGTTCGCTGCGGGCGTGTGCGTATGATCGCGGTATGCCCGTTCTGATTTATGAAGCAGGCGAAGCGTTGCGTTTCGACGAGATCAGCATCCGCGCCGGTATGCGCGGCATACTGAACGTCATGCGGCAGATCGGCATGCTGCCAAAGCTCAAGAATCCAAGACAGGTAATGCCGGTGATAGCGCGATCCACGAGTTGGGTCCGCGCGCCCAGCAGTGGCATTGTTACCGCCAGGATCAGGCTTGGTAACAGCGTGCAAAAGGATCAGAGCCTTGCGTCCATTAGCACTCCGCTTGGCGATGAGGAAGATCATGTCATCGCACCGTTCGACGGAATTGTAATCGGTCAAAGCAAATTGCCACTCGCGCATGAGGGCGATGCGCTATTCCATCTTGGTGCTTTCAAGAGCATTCCACGCGTCGAAAATCTCGTTGAGAATTTTGCTGCCGAGCACGAAGACGACGCCACACCCACGTAGTCCGGAGCCAGTGTCAATCGGGCTGTATGAAACAAAGGGACAGGAAATGAAAATCGGAATTCTTTCAACAAACAGGAACCTCTACTCCACAAGGCGCCTTGTCGAAGCGGGTATCGAGCGAGGTCACGAAATGCCGGTAATCAATCACAAGCGCTGTTACATGAACATTACCAGCCATAAGCCCAGCATTCATTTCAAAGGTGAGGCAATCGCAGGCATTGACGCGGTCATTCCGCGTATCGGCGCCTCGGTGTCGTTCTTCGGAACTGCCGTCGTACGTCAATTCGAAATGATGGGCGTCTACTCCGTGAATGAGTCTGTGGCGATCACGCGGTCGCGCGACAAACTGCGCGCCGTGCAGCTGCTGGCACGCAAGGGAATCGGCCTGCCGATCACCGGTTTCGCAAATTCACCGGACGATACGGAAGATTTGTTGCAGTTTGTCGGTGGTGCGCCGGTCGTGATCAAGCTTCTGGAGGGCACTCAAGGCGTGGGCGTGGTCCTGGCTGAAACAAGGAAAGCAGCCGAGAGTGTCATCGAG
>Ga0316191_10004278_pt1 | contig 10634 bp, 10 predicted proteins | sample Eddworburr2cm_MG_FD_204928 | JGI IMG/M metagenome (GOLD analysis project Ga0316191, IMG submission 204928) | Coastal sediment microbial communities from Maine, United States - Eddy worm burrow 2 cm | ecosystem: Environmental > Aquatic > Marine > Coastal > Sediment | place: USA: Maine... | reverse complement strand
GCCTGCCCAGTCGGCGAACCTCACCGCACCGCCCGTCCGGGTCCACAGGCCGATCAGTCCTCCGAGCGCCCACAGATATACGAGCAGAATCAGAGCGAAGCCTGGAGATCCTATGGAGGGAATCAGGTATTCCTGGACGATGTTCAGTTCGCCGCTGATCACACCGCCGAGGACGATCCCGATGAACAGGGCCGAGATCACGTCGCGCAGCGTGAACGCGAGGACCAGGGCCACGACAGGCGGCACGATGGACCACAGCCCGTAGTGAGTCCCGTTGGTCGGAAATCGCCCGCTCACCGCGAGGCCGCCGGCCACCACAAGCACGGCAACCACGATTCCGATCCACCTGCGGGTGCGTCGGTCTGGCATGCGTTCTCCGGTGCGGGACAGGTACGCGACATGGGCGACGGGCCCACGCAGGATAGGACATCGCGCGCCCGAGCGGCAATTCGGCACCCTGCACACTTGAGCACCCGGTCCCTGTGGACGCATCTTGCCGGGTCCCGATCATCGCTCTTTCCGCGGACGCCGAGGAGGCTCTCATGATTCCGCGCCGCTCACCACATTCGGTCGTCACCCGCCTGGCGGTATTCGCCGCCACGCTTCTCCTCTTCCTGCCGGGCTCGGCCGCGGCGCAGGAGGAAGGTCCCGGCTGGAAGGTTCGTTCCCCGTTCCGGCCACTGGACCTGGCCACGCCGAACACGATTCGAACCGGGGCCGGTCTGCCCGGTCCCGACTACTGGCAGCAGAAGGTGGACTATAGGATCGAGGCGGCACTCGACCCGACGACCCATTTGCTGACCGGGTCGGAGATCATCCGGTATCACAACAACTCGCCACACGCCCTGTCCGTCGTGTGGCTCAAGCTGGACACCAACCTGTGCCATCCGGAGAGCAAGTCTCAGGTGCTGGCGGTGCCGCCCCTGATGTTCGGTGAATCCGTGTTCGACTTCACGTGTGACGGAAGCGGCATGACGCTGGACCGTGTCGCGGCGGGCGGCCGTGACCTGGAGTACGAGGTCATGGGAACGATCGCCCGTGTCGACCTCCCTCACCCGCTGCCTTCCGGCGGCACGAGCGAGATCGAGATCGACTGGAGCATGACCCAGCCGGAATACGGCTACGGGCGGACCGGACGCGACGGCACCCTGTACCAGGTGGCGCAGTGGTATCCGCGAGTCGCGGTGTACGACGACGTGAGCGGTTGGAACCTGACGCCGTTCCTGGGCGCGGGTGAGTTCTACCAGGAATTCGGCGATTTCCAGGTAGCGGTCACGGTACCCGACAACTTCGTGATGACGGCCACGGGGACGATCGTGAATCCCGACGCCGTCCTCACGGATGAGCAGCAGTCCCGCCTGGCTCGCGCCGACGGGTCGGAGGACGCGGTGGCGATCATCACCGAGTCAGAGGCACGGTCGAACCGTGGCCGCCGGGCCTCGGGCACCAAGACGTGGCGCTTCGCGGCCGAAAACGTTCGCGACTTCGCGTTCGCCATGGCGCCGGACTTCCGCTGGGACGCCAGCTCGTACGACGGAATCCGGATTCAGACCTTCTATCGCCCGGAAGCGGAGTTGTGGGAAGAAGCGAACCGGATGTCGTGGGTCACGATCAAACACTTCTCCGAGCGCCTGTTTCCGTATCCGTGGCCACATGCCACCACGGTGGAGGGGCCGAACGCCGGCATGGAGTATCCGATGCTCACGTTCGTGCCCACCGAGACCACCCGGGAGGCCCTGTACTGGGTGCTGACGCACGAGTTCGGGCACGAGTGGTATCCCATGATCGTGAACACGAACGAGCGTCTCTATCCCTGGATGGACGAGGGCTTCAACACCTTCATCAACATCGAGTCGGTGGAGGTCTACTTCGAGGGTGAGCCCTACGCGGATGCGATCTCCGTTCAGCCGCTCGAGCTGTGGGCCGAGCATTCGATTCCCGGGATCGAGCAGGCGATGGCCCTGCCCCCGGATGAGCAGTACGACCTGTTCTGGGCCGCCTACTTCAAGCCGGCACTCATGCTGCACGTTCTCCAGTACGAGGTGCTGGGGAAGGAGCGGTTCGACCGGGCGCTGTCCGAATACACCCATGCCTGGGCCTTCAAGCATCCGACGGCGTCCGACTTCATACGCTCGATGGAGAATTCGGCCGGCATGGACCTCGACTGGTTCTGGCGCGCCTGGGTCTACTCGACGGCGCGCCTCGACCAGGCCGTGACCGACGTGTCCGTCACCGACGACGGGGTCACGGAGATCCGGCTGGAGAGCCTGGGGCAGATGGTCATGCCCGCGGAGCTGGCGGTGTCCTTCGCCGGGGGCGCGACCGAAACGGTTCGCCTTCCCGTGGAGATGTGGAAGCTGGGTCCGGTCTATACGTATCGAGTCCCGGCCGGCCGTGAGGTGACCGATGTCACCCTGGATCCGAGGGGCGTATACCCGGACGACGACCGCGCGAACAACGAGTGGTCGCGGTAGGGGGCGGGGTCGCATCTGAAGGACGTCGCAAGTCGGACAGAGCCGGCGTCGACACTCGGCGCCGGCTTCCTTCTTCCCTGTCCAACGCACCCTCACCCGGCGGGTAAGTTTTCAAAACTTTGCCTGCTACAACCCCGGTCGCATGCTGGTCCGCCGAAAGCGATTGTCGCCCGTCTTGTAGGGGTATTCGACCCCGGTGCTTGAAGTTTTCAATCAGGATCTGCACACATAATCCACACTGATAGGCGAGTTTTCTACATTCGGCGTATACCATTGTCATTGCAGGAGTTACGCCTACGGCGACCCCTGTTTGCGGCCGATCTGGACTTGCTCCGGGGGTCTGGAGATCGTAATGTTGGCTCACCGGAATTTCGGAGGCTCACAGACCTCAGTTCGCATTCCGAAACATACGGAATTTCGGTTCTATCGAGACTGTAATTGCCGGACTTTCAGCTACAGGTGCGTTCAGATGTCAGATACCCGAGCGGTGGAATTGGTGCTGCGTCTCCCCAACGATATGGCGGACTCTGTCGAAGAGGTTCGCGATCGCGATCCCGAGTACCTGAGCCGCGTGATTCGCTACGGCATGGTCCGGCGCGCCGTGTATCGCGAACTGCAGCGCTCCGGCGAGCCCTTCCCCCCCTTCGCTCACTCCTGAAACGGCTCCGACTCACGGTCGGGGACCGCTTGACGCTCTCACCCCCCCGCGCTACATCCGCTTAGGGACCGTAAGGATACGTTGACGTTCAAGAGTGAGCCGCGGACTATACCGAACGTGGGCCAGAATTCAGGTGAGGATCGACTTGGTGCCTCGGCACGTGCGGACCAGCGCGTGAACGTTGACCCCATTCTGCGAGCCAAGTACCTGGACTACTGCTCGGCCCGAATCTCCGAGGTATTTCTCTCCCTCACCGACGAACATACCTACCAGCTCATGGAAGAAGCTGCGCACGAAGCGGATCTCACGGTGGGCGCGCTCAGTTTCCAGGCCATGATGCAGCTCGTGACCCGGAAACTGCGTAAGAGCGTGCCTCTACCGGACATAGAGACGTGGATCGCAGAATACACCGAGGACCCGGGACGCTATGATCCCCACCTCCTCGGGCTGTGGAAGTCGGAACAGGCGGATGGCAACGGGCAGCAGGGGGAGAAGCGGTGAACGAGTCGGGTAGAACCAACGGCGACCCGCCCCAGCTCCAGATCTGGGACACGGCAACCCGGGAGTATGAAGTCGGCACGCTGCATGACCATGACGACACCTGGAGCCTGGTAGTCGTGGCGGAACGCGCCTCCGCGGATCTGTGCCGGGGCCGCATCTCTTTTCGACGCGGTGAAGAGCGATACGACACGGACGCGATCCTCGTGGAGGAATCCGAGGACGACCTGGTGCGCAGGGCGACTGAATTGCCGGCCTCCACGCTTCGTCAATTCCTCGCCGCTCTGCTTCCGGACTGACCTGGTGGCCGAAGAGCACATTCTCGTCGTTGACGACGAGCCTGATATCCTCAGCATCCTCGTCTACCAACTGAGCCGCGAGGGTTTCCGCGTAAGCACAGCCGTCAACGGACAGTCGGCCATCGCCGCCGCGATCGACGATCCGCCGGACCTCGTCGTACTGGACTTGATGCTCCCCGTCGTGGGAGGGTACGAAGTCCTGAAGACGCTCAGACGTAACGAGCGCACCGCGACCGTTCCGGTACTCCTCCTCACCGCACGACGAGAAGAAGAAGAGCGCATCCGGGGCTTCGAGTACGGAGCGGACGATTACGTAACGAAGCCGTTCAGTGCCCGTGAGCTCGCGTTGCGCGTGAAGGCGCTCTTGAGGCGAAGTCGAGCCGAGCCCGTTTCACCAACACGCGCTTTGCGAGTGTCCGGGGTGGAATTGGACCGTGACTCGCACCGTGCGTTCACCGATGGCCACGAGATGGACCTGACGCCACTGGAGTACCGTTTGCTCGAGGTGTTTCTGGAACGGCGTGGGCGGGTTCAGTCCAGGCGGCAGCTTCTGCAGGCCGCCTGGAACACGGAAGCCCAGATCGAGACGCGCACGGTGGACATGCATGTGGCCCGGCTGCGAGCGAAGCTGGGCGACAGCGGCGATCTACTCGAGACCGTCCGCGGCGTCGGATACCGGTTCCGCGGACCGGAGTAGCTCACATGAGGCCCTCCGCACGCACGACCTACCTTCTCATCGCCACACTGACCATACCGTTCGCCCTGTTCCTGTGGTGGACGGAGGCGGATCTCAGGCCCCGGCTGGAACTCGAGGTCGAGGAGTCCCTGGCGCACCAGGCCCGCCTGATGCACGCGACGATCGGGACTCAGGCCTTCTCCGACTCGCTGGCGGATGCCCTTGGAGAGGCTTCCGGGTCTCGGGTCACGCTCATCGACAGGACCGGCCGGGTCATCGGCGACTCGGAGGTCGGCGCCGATCGCCTCCCGGAGGTAGAGAACCACGCTGCGCGTCCGGAGGTCGCCGCGGCGCTGCAGGGAAGGACGGGCTCGGCCATCCGCTCCAGCGAGACCGTTTCGCTGAGGCTCCTCTACGTCGCGATGCCGGATCCGCGTGGAGTGCTGCGTGTGTCCGTACCTCTGTCGCGAGCCGACGCCCTGGTCATGCGCAGCCGACAGTGGGTGCTGGCAGGTGGCCTCGTGACGCTGTTACTGATAGGCATTCTCGGCCGCCGATTCGTACGCTTCTGGCAGCGACCGGTCACCCATCTCCGGGACACGCTCGACGCGATCGGACGTGGAGAAGTGGGCCGGCGCGTCGGTTTCGAAGGCGGAGGCGTACTGGCTTCCGTCGGCCAGAGCGTGGACGAAACGGCGGCTCGCGTCGAACAGAGGGTCGCCGACCTGTCACGCGAAGCGACGGATCTGAGCGGTATGTTCGATGAGCTCGAGGACGGTGTCGCGCAGGTAGACAGGGATGGCCTGATCGTCCGGGCGAACGATGCCTTTGAGGGCTGGATCGGCAGACCCGAACTCACGGGCGAGCGAATCGGCAGCCTCTTCAGAGATCCCGGGAATGTCGCCGCCGTGCAGGCGGCGATCGCCGGGGAATCCGGATCCAACGAGTCGACGATCGGGAACCGCACGGTTCTGCTCACCTCCCGGCCGGACGCCCACGGCGCGCTCGTGGTTCTCCGTGACCTGACGCGGACCCGTCAGCTCGAGGGAATTCGCAGGGACTTCGTGGCCAACGTCTCGCACGAGCTCAAGACACCCCTGACCAACATCCTGGGATTCTCGGAAGCGATCGCCGAGGACGATGAGGTGCCTGTCGGCCCGCGTGGCTTCGCCACTCGAATCGTCGCCAACTCCAGGCGCATGCAGGCCCTGGTTGACGATCTCCTCGACCTGTCTCGAATCGAGAGCGGGGCCTGGACGCCGGAGCCCGTCGCCCTGGAGCTTGCCACGGTCACGCGCGAGGTCTGGAGCACGTTCGACCGACGCCCGGATGACCCGGGCGTGGCGCTCAACGTGGCCGCCCCCGAAGGTCTGGTGGTACACGCCGATCCTGACGCGTTCAGACAGATTCTCCGCAACCTGCTCGACAACGCCCTCCGCTATGCTCCGGCGAGCACCGCCGTGTCCGTCTCCGCGGCCCACGAAGATGGTTCCGTCCGCATCGTCGTCGAGGACGAAGGTCCGGGGATTCCAACGGCTCACCTGGAGCGCGTGTTCGAGCGCTTCTACCGCGTCGATGCGGCCCGGTCCAGAGAAGCCGGCGGAACGGGCCTCGGGCTGTCCATCGTCAAGCACCTCGTGGGCGCACACGGCGGCGAAGTCGGAATCGAAAGCGAGGTCGGAAACGGAACTCGCGTGTGGATCATCATGCCAGGCCAGACCGCTCCCGGTGGCACTTCCTCCGCGGACTGATATTCCCAGCACATCCACTGTCTCGCAGCCCTTGACCCCCCGCCGGCGAACGCCACGGCTGTTACACGCTCGTTACAGCCGGTTTACCGGGGGTTCACCGTGCCACCCGAAGTTTCCCAGCCTAGTCGAGATCACCAGCTCACAGGAGGCAGGTAAATGAGACGGGTCACGTGTGTTGCGGCCGCAGCAGCACTGCTGTCGCTGGCTCCGCCGGTACAAGCGCAGGACAGCGACCAGGTCAGGTTCAAGACCAACGCCCTCGAGGTCAGCATGGGCGGACGGGTGCACCTCCAGGCGGGCACGAGTTCTTGCAGCGAGTTCCCGATCCCTGACAACTCCGCTTGCGCGGAGCAGGTGCCGGCCAACGACCTGTTCCTGCGGCGGGCCCGGCTCACCTTCACGGTCAAGATCAATGACAAGATCGATTTCCGGATCCAGCCGGACTTCAACAAGATCGACAAAATCGGTCTCAAGGACGCGTGGGGTCGTTTTACCTTCAGCAAGGCGTTCCGTCTGAAGGGGGGCCACTTCAAGCGTCCGTTCGACGAGTTCTTCCTCATTTCGTCGACGCAGACAGTCACCGTGGAGCGAGCGCTCGCGATTCGCGGCATCGATGGCCTGCTCGTCCCCAACCTCACGAGCATCACCATAGCGTATGACCTGTCGGATCGGGACATCGGGCTGGAGGCCAGCGGCTCCACGAACAACGGGGTGTTCTCGTACTGGGCGGGCGTTTTCACGGGCGATTCCGATCTCAAGTTCCAGGACTCGAACACCGAAAAGCAGTTCATCGGGCGCGGGCAGGTCAAGCTCGGCGCGGGTCCGAAAGACCTGAAGTTCGCGGCCGCCGCCGCGGCCACGGACCAGGGCTACGAGACGGTGACGGAGGGACTGCAGGGGCGGTACTACTACAACTTCGAGCTGTACGCCGAGTGGGGGGATTTCTCGTACGGCCCGCACGCCCAGTTCGGGTTCGTGTTCGGCGACAACCCGTTCCAGAACGTGGCGGGCGATGACATCGATCTCGCCGCGGGCGAGGACTTCGCGAAGACCTCGACCTGGCAGGGAATCGTCTCGTGGAAGTTCCCGATCGGGTCCGGCGACATGGCCATCGAACCCCTGCTCCGCTTCGGCTGGGCGGACGTCAACACGGACGTCAGCGACAACGAGGTATGGGGATTCACGCCGGGCGTGCAGATCTTCTTCTACAAGAGAAACAAGCTGGCGCTGAACTGGGACATCGCGAGCCCGACCACAGACGCGCTGCGCAGCGAGAACTCGTTCAAGGCGCGCCTCAGCTTTCACTTCTGAGCGCACGGATGAGCAGACATGAATGAGGAGGAGACAGGGATGTACACCAGGAAGATGATTCGTACGCTGTTCGTGCTCGCGCCGCTGGCCATCGTGGCCGCCGGATGTGGCGGCGGTAGCGAGCAGGCGGGAGACGACTCGGGCCTGAGCGGCATGGTCGCGATCGACGGCTCGAGTACCGTATTCCCGATTTCTGAGGCCATGGCCGAAGAGTTCCAGATCGCCAACCCGGGCGTCAGGGTCACGGTCGGGATTTCCGGCACCGGGGGCGGCTTCAAGAAGTTCTGCGCCGGTGAGACGGACATCAGCGATGCCTCGCGCCCCATCAAGCAGTCTGAGATGGATCTATGCGCGGAAAACGGTATCGAGGCCATCCAGATCCCGGTCGCATGGGACGGCATCACGGTGGTGCGGAACCCGGCCAACGACTGGGCCACCTGCATGACCGTAGATGAACTGGCCCGCCTGTGGCAGCCCGGAAGCACGGTCGAGCGCTGGAACCAGATCCGATCTGACTGGCCCGACGAGGAAATCGTACTGTATGGGCCGGACACCGACTCGGGTACGTTCGACTACTTCACCGACGCCATCGTGGGCGAAGAAGACGCCAGCCGCGACGACTACACGGCCAGCGCGGACGACAACGTGCTGGTCGTCGGCGTGGAGGGGGACGCGGGCTCACTCGGGTACTTCGGGTTCGCCTACTACGAGGAGAGCTCGGACCGGTTGGGCGCCGTAGCCGTGGACAACGGCAACGGTTGCGTCGCACCCTCCCGGGAGGCGATCGAGAACGGCACGTACGCCCCGCTGTCGCGCCCCATGTTCATCTACGTGAAGCCGGACGCCCTGGCGAAGCCGCAGGTGCGAGCGTTCGTCGACTTCTACCTGAACAACGCCAGGGTTCTCGTACCGGAAGTCGGCTACGTGCCGCTGGCGAACGAGAAGTACGAAGAGCTCCTCGGCGGCTTGCCGGCGGGGATGTAACAGCTTGGAGCTCGTGTCGTTCGACCTGGGACACAGGGCGAGCCGGCGGTGGGGAGAGCGCATCATCGCCTTGCTGCTGTTCGGGTGTGGTCTGATTTCGGTGCTGACCACGATCGGAATCGTGGTCGTGCTGGTCACGGAATCCGCGGGGTTCTTCCGGGAGGTACCGATCGCCGAGTTCCTGACCGGAACCCGGTGGTCTCCGATGTATTCGGAGCAGCACTTCGGGATCCTGCCGCTGCTGAACGGCACCCTTCTCATCGCGGCCGGCTCGATGCTGATCGCGCTTCCCGTCGGACTCACGAGCGCGATCTACCTCAGCGAGTACTCATCGCCGCGAGTGCGAGGCGTGATCAAGCCGGTCCTCGAGGTCCTGGCCGGGATTCCGACCGTCGTATACGGCTATTTCGCGCTGACGTTCGTAACCCCCCTCATCCGCACGGTCTTTCCGGGGACGGGGATCTTCAACGCCGCCAGTGGCGCCATCGTCGTCGGAATCATGATCATCCCGATGGTGGCCTCGCTGTCGGAGGATGCCCTGAATGCGGTGCCCCTGTCACTGCGGGAAGCGGCCTACGGACTCGGGGCCACGAAGTTCGAGGTCTCTACACGCGTGGTGGTTCCGTCTGCCCTGTCAGGGATCGTGGCATCGTTCATCCTCGCGATCTCACGCGCCATCGGGGAGACGATGGCGGTGACGCTGGCCGCCGGCGCGACACCGAAGATGACGCTCAACTTCCTCGAGAGCATCCAGACGATGACCGCCTACATCGTGCAGGTGAGTCTCGGTGAGACGCCGCACGGCACGCTGGAGTATCGGACCATATTCGCGGTGGGGCTGGTGCTGTTCCTGATCACCCTCGCCATGAACCTCATGAGCCAGCGCATCACGCGCCGGTTCCGCGAGGTATACGAGTGAGCGGCGAGCGGTTCCGCCCGGCGCAGGCGCGGCGACGACGCGCGGGCAGGATATTTCAGGTTGCCTGCCTGGCATCGATCGGCTTCAGCATCGCGGTGCTCGCGGTTCTCCTGGTGGACGTGGCACGGGACGGGCTGCGCTGGGTGTCCTGGGATTTCCTGACGCATTTCCCCTCGCGCATTCCGGAGAGGGCAGGCATCAAGTCGGCCATCCTCGGCTCGCTCTGGATGATGGGACTCACGGCCGGGATCAGTTTCCCGCTCGGTGTGGGGGCCGCCATCTACCTGGAGGAGTATTCGCCCCGCAACTGGATCACCCGGCTCCTGCAGACCAACATCGCCAACCTGGCTGGAGTGCCGTCCATCGTGTATGGCATTCTCGGTCTCGCCATATTCGTGCGCTTCTTCGGATTCGGGCGGAGCGTGCTCGCGGGGGCCGCGACCCTCGCGCTGCTGGTCCTTCCCGTGGTCATCATCTCGGCGCAGGAAGCCCTGAAGGCCGTACCCAACTCGCTGCGTGAGGCATCCTATGGGGTGGGAGCCACCAAGTGGCAGACGATCCGTCACCAGGTCCTTCCAGTCGCGTTGCCCGGGATTCTGACAGGAACGATTCTGTCACTGTCGAGGGCCATCGGCGAAACCGCACCGCTCATCATGATCGGGGCTCTTACGTTCATCGCGTTCTCGCCCACCAGTCCCATGGACCCGTTCACGGTCCTCCCGATTCAGATCTTCAACTGGACAGCGAAGCCTCAGGCAGAATTCCATGAGCTGGCGGCGGGCGCGATCGTCGTGCTGCTGTTCGTGCTGCTCGTCATGAACGCCGGTGCGATCATACTCCGCAACAAGTTCCAGAAACGGTTCTAGAAGATGGTCACAACGAGTGTCGTGAATCCGATTGGCGAAACCGCCGACATCGCATTGGAAACCAGGGATCTCAGTGTGTACTACGGTGCGGCACAGGCCGTGAAGGAGATCTCGCTCACGATCCCGCGCAATCGGGTGGTCGCGTTCATCGGCCCGTCCGGCTGCGGGAAGAGCACGTTTCTGCGTTGTTTCAATCGC
>Ga0316191_10004275_pt1 | contig 10640 bp, 13 predicted proteins | sample Eddworburr2cm_MG_FD_204928 | JGI IMG/M metagenome (GOLD analysis project Ga0316191, IMG submission 204928) | Coastal sediment microbial communities from Maine, United States - Eddy worm burrow 2 cm | ecosystem: Environmental > Aquatic > Marine > Coastal > Sediment | place: USA: Maine... | reverse complement strand
GTATACTGAATGAGGGTCTAATTTGTCGAGCATGTCCAGTATGGCGCCATCAACAAGGTCTTCAGTATTTACCTCATCCACATATGAATTTTCAATATTGCCTATGATCTCTCTGAATTTTGTTACTGAATTGACGATGATCTTACTGGAATTATTCTGATTGATCAGGTAAACACCTATCAATATCCCCAGTGCAAGACCAACAGCAATTAATAAAGGGGCCCGTACATCAAATTTCTTATTACCCATATTGTTTTTCAATCCTTTTTAGATTAGACGATTCCAAAAGTAAATATATTTATTCAAATGGTTTTCAATTACTTTGTTTAAATTAACCCGGAATATCTCATAATATTAAACTACTTGTTGCACCTTATTGTTGTAAATATATTATGAGCGGTTTTATTAACAAATAACATGTATTTTGGGTAGAATAATAGGTATAGATCTGGGACTTAAAAGAACAGGCCTGGCAGTAACGGATCCTGATCAGATGATCGCAACCCCTTTGAGGGCAATAGACACTGCACAATTATTGGAATATTTAAAACAGTATTGTTCCAGTGAAGATGTGGATGGATTTGCTCTAGGCGATCCGGTGAAACCGGATGGAAGCCCAACCCATACTACCGTCGCAGTGAAACAAATGGCGACGAAATTAAATGAACTATTTCCGGATAAAGAATTATTTCTTATTGATGAACGGTATACCTCCTCATTGGCCCTGGATGCCATGGTGAAAGGGGGGACAACGAAAAAGTACAGACGAAATAAGGGTAATATCGACAAAATAAGTGCGACCATAATTCTGCAATCTTATCTTGAACGAAAATCTTTCGGACATTAAAGCGTTATTTGTCCTATTGCTAAAAGACAAAAATGATTGCTTTTTTCAACAAAGAATGATCAAATTATCTTCTATTAATACAATTCATTGAATGAAATAATCAAACCAATTTGGTAATTTTACAAAATAGTTAAATTTTGTTCGAAATATGGCTTATTCAATAGTAGCTTATGGTGATCCGGTATTGAGGGCGAAAACCAATGAAATAGAGAAGGATGGTGCAATAGATGTTAAACAGCTTTCCGAAGAAATGTTTGATACCATGCATAATGCTTCCGGTGTTGGACTTGCTGCTCCACAGATAGGCAAAAGTATACGTATTTTTATAGTGGATGCGTCTTCCATGGAAGACGAAAAATACCCTGATTTTAAAAGAACATTTATTAATCCTGAGATCCTGGAAGAATCTGGAGAGGAATGGGATTTTGAAGAAGGGTGTTTAAGTATACCAGGCATCAGGGAAGATGTTACACGCTTTGAAAAGCTGACCATCCGTTATTTTGATGAGGAGTGGAAGGAACATATCGAATCCTTTGATGGTATAGCCGCCAGGATCATCCAGCATGAGTATGATCACCTTGAAGGTGTACTTTTTACCGATTACCTGAATGGATTTAAAAAACGGCTTCTCAAAGGTAAACTGAGTAGCATTAGCAGGGGAGATGTTAAAGTGGATTACAGTATGCGTTTCCCAAAAAAGAAAAAATAAGACTGCTCCATGCAGGATCTGAGCATCACCCTCATCCAATCTGATATCCATTGGCATAAAATCGATGCCAATCTGGCTGCATTTGAAGAAAAGATCTGGAATGCAGAGAAATCTGATATAATTCTTCTACCTGAAATGTTTAATACCGGATTTTCCATGGAGGCCGGAACCATGGCAGAAAGGATGAATGGCAAAACCTTTAAGTGGTTAAGAAATATGGCCAAACAATCCGGGGCCGTATTGATGGGCAGTTACCTGATTTATGAAAATTCAAACTATTATAACAGGTTGATATGTATGGAACCGGATGGGAATTATTCCTGTTATGATAAACGCCATCTGTTCAGGATGACCGGGGAGGATAAGGTTTTTGCAGCAGGTAATAAAATCCGTATTCATGAAATTAAGGGATGGAAAATAAATGCACTCATCTGTTACGATCTCAGGTTCCCGGTCTGGTCCAGAAATAAATATGATCCTGATAGCGGTTCCTTTTTATACGATGTACTCATTTATGTGGCTAACTGGCCGGCTGCACGGATCTCTGCATGGGATATATTACTTAAAGCCAGAGCTGTCGAGAACATGTGCTATTCGGTAGGCTTGAATAGGGTAGGTAAGGATGGATTGGGAATTGATTATAATGGGCATTCCAATGTTGCAATTCCAAAGGGAGAGGTTTTAGAGAAATGCAGGGAAGATGCTTTTATGAACCGCTATGTTTTATCAGCTGAGGAATTGACAATGTACAGAAATAAGTTTCCTTCGCATCTGGATTTTGATTCCTTTCAAATAAAAGTGTAAATTGTTAATATGAATATTGAAAGAGGCAATACTGTTGGTATAAAACAGGCATTCAATGATATGCTCGACGATTATAAGATTGACTCAAAGTATAAGGCAACTATAATCAAGAAATTATGGTTATCTATAATGGGAAAGACCATAGCCTCCAGGACCGGAAAGATCACCCTTTACAATAAAAAGCTAAAAGTGAAGATTGATTCGGCTCCTTTGAAAAATGAGCTTAACCTGTCAAAGTCTAAAGTTCTTGAGATGCTTGAGAAAGAACTTGGCAAAGGAGTAATCGAAGATATCGTGTTTACTTAATGTAATTCTTTCTTCTTAGTATTGTTTCCATAAACTTCCTTTCATTATCCGAATTAAATATCTTAAATGGCAGGTATATGAATTGTGCTTTTGATAGCACCAGAAGAAAGAAATCTTTTCCAACAAATACTCTTTTAATATTTTCCCATTTCATGGGCATCCCTTGTTTAGGATTAAGCTTTATCAAGATCTGTTGACTTGTAATTTCATAGTTCAGCCTTTCGAAAAGGATCTTATTCTGTTCCAGTTGGGGAACGCCCGCAAATTGAATTAGCCAGAAAAGTCCATATAATACAAAAGCGATTAAGGAACCGATCCACCACCAGTTGGATGGGATCACAAAAGTCATGGCAGCAATAGCCAGAGCAATCAGGATTACCCACCATTGCGACCTTAATATGTTTAACATCCCCAGCTTAATATATTTTTTAGTACTTAGTTGATATTTTTTCGTTTTAACAATCATTATGATCTATATCTTAGTTAATAAACTTAAATCTAAACTTTTTATTGAATGCGTAAGCGCTCCTACCGAAATAAAATCCACTCCACATTCGGCAATTTCCCGGATTGTGTTCTCACTAACATTCCCTGAGGCTTCAGTCTTATACTTTCCATCAATTAACTCAACTGATTTCTTCATGTCTTTTGGACTCATATTATCAAGCATAATAATATCTACATGATCAACATTTACTACTTCTTCAACCTCCTCAAGGTTTCGGGTTTCAATTTCGATTTTCAATTGTTTTCCGGTTGATCTAAGATATTCTGCGGTCTTTTCAACAGCTTCTCTTATTCCCCCGGCAAGGTCGATATGATTGTCTTTTAACATGATCATATCGTATAAGCCAATTCGATGGTTAACACCCCCACCAATCAATACCGCCCATTTCTCCACCATCCTGAGGTTAGGTGTAGTCTTACGCGTGTCCAGCAACTTAACTGGAAGATCATCTATCAGGTCTGCAAGTTTACGTGTATAACTAGCAATTCCACTCATGCGTTGCATAAAATTCAATACAAGCCGTTCTGAGGATAATATATCCCTTGCATTCCCACTGACCTCAAAGATGATATCTCCCTTTTTAATCTTATCCCCATCCTTAAAATAAGATTCTATTTGGATCTCTTTACTGAATTTTCCATAAATGATCTCTGCAAGCTCCAGCCCGGCAATTATCCCGTTTTCTTTGGCCAATAATCTGGCTTTTCCTGTTTTGCCATGAGGAATAACAGCAAGAGTCGAATGGTCGCCATCACCCAGGTCTTCCCTGATCGCATCAAGAATGATCTTATTGAGTGCTTCTGGTGTTACGTAATTCGGAATCACAGCGCAAAATTATACAATGCCTGCTAAAGAAAGAATATAAGCCTTAAATGAATATTATTCTCTGGTGAAATCAATGGTGTCGACGTAATAGGTATCCTCATTTTTCTTAAAAAGGATATATACACGAAAAGAACTGCCTTCAATCGTATATTTTCCAATCACGTATCTGAAACCCTGTTTTGAAGATCCCTGGTGAATGTATTCAAAATCGATAGGTGGATTTTTCTTAAAAAAATCTTTCAATACAAATTCAGCCTGGCTCTTGCTGTAACTTGATTTTTCTCCATCAAAATTCAACTCAACAATGCTTCCAAAATATTGTGATAGTTCTTTGGAACTGCCTGATCCCATTGCTGTTTTAACATTATTGATCACATTATCCTGTGCATAGAGGATCCCATTTTCGCCAATCAGGAGAAAAAACAATAATCCCGAAAGAAGAAACCATAGAATTTTTTTATTTACCATACACTGTTCAAATTACATGAATTATACAGCCAAAACTATGCCATCATTGATTAGTTTTGCAAATTAAATAATCGTTCTTCAAAATAAATCAAAAGTAACGAAATAACTAGAATTTATTCATTATTAAAGCATATAGCATGAACAAGAAAGTAATTCTAATGATATTAGATGGATGGGGAATTGCCACCAATCCCGAAGTCTCAGCCATAGACAAGGCTAATACTCCATTCATGGACTCATTATATGGGAAATATTCACACAGCCGCTTAAATGCTTCCGGTTTGTATGTCGGGCTACCTGATGGCCAGATGGGAAACTCGGAAGTAGGTCATATGAACATTGGAGCAGGCAGGATTGTTTATCAGGATCTGGTAAAGATCAATAAGGCTATTGAAGAAAATTTACTTGACAACAATGAAGTTTATCTTGATGCTTTAAAATATGCTAAAGAGAATAATAAAAAACTTCATCTGATAGGCCTTGTCTCTGATGGTGGGGTGCACTCTCATATCAATCATCTTAAAGGATTGGTCAGTATAGCGAATAACAATGGCCTGGAAGATGTTTATGTACATGCGTTAACAGACGGCAGAGATACCGACCCGAAAAGTGGAATGGGATTCATAAAAGAACTTCAGGACCATCTTGATGCAACTACCGGGCAAATTGCCACTGTAATAGGCAGGTATTATGCCATGGACAGGGATAAAAGGTGGGAACGTGTCAAGCTGGCCTACGATGCCCTGATAAAAGGGGAAGGCAATCATGCTGCCGATATCTTCAAAGCCATTCAGGACTCATACGATGCAGACGTGACGGATGAATTCATAAAACCGATTATCCATGTGGATAGCAATGACCAACCTCTTGCAGTGATTGAACCTGGGGACGTAGTATTTGGATTTAATTTCAGGACCGACAGGTTACGGGAGATCACCATAGCCCTGACACAGGAGGATCTTCCGGAACAGGATATGAAAACCATGGACCTCTATTACATTACCATGACCAATTATGATAGATCTTTTAAGGATGTAAAGATCATTTTTGAGAAGGACAACCTGGAAAATACACTTGGGGAAACTTTAAGCAAAAGGGGTAAGAAGCAGATACGTATTGCTGAAACCGAAAAATACCCTCATGTGACCTTTTTCTTTTCAGGGGGCAGGGAAAAACCATTTGAAGGAGAATCAAGGATATTGTGTCCATCACCAAAAGTGGCCACATATGATCTCAAACCTGAGATGAGTGCTTATGAGATCAGGGATAAGATCATTCCTGAGCTAAATAAGGGAGAAGTTGATTTTGTATGCCTGAACTTTGCAAATCCGGATATGGTAGGACATACAGGTGATTTCCAGGCGGCAGTCACAGCTTGTGAAACCGTTGATTCATGTACGCAATCAGTTGTGGAGGCTGCGTTGAAAAATGATTATGCCGTAATAATTATTGCAGACCACGGTAATTCAGATTTTATGATCAACGATGATGGTACGCCAAATACAGCGCATACAACAAATCTTGTGCCTTGTATTCTGGTTGATAACGACTTACGACCAAATATGAAAGATGGTAAATTAGGTGACCTGGCGCCTACCATATTAACACTCATGGGAGAAGAGATTCCTGAAGATATGACAGGTGAAGTGCTAATAGAGAAATAAATGATACAGATGGATCTAAGGTTACTATGCGCAGGACTTGCATTCATTTTTTGGATCACTTCCTGTGGAAATAGAGCTGAAAATCAATCTAAACTAAAAACTTTTGACCTGGTGGGGCTGGTAGACTCCCAGGTCAATTTTTTAAGCAGTAATAAATACCAGATTCAAAAAACATCCCTTCTTGGGCAATTAGAAGAGAGCACCCAGTATGTTCCCGATTCAGCAGGATGGGCCAGGGAATTGAATGTCATCCGAACTGCGGATATCAGTAAACCGGGATTAAGAGCCTATTATACAATCGAAACTTATGACAGCTTGGAGTTTACAATTGATCATTATATCTTGATGGATTCAGGCAATTCTAATACCATTTATCAGAAGATCTATCATGGGAAGGCTTCTGGCCAAATATTGAAAATTCAGGCGCTTCAGAACGTGAACAATCCCATCTATGATTCAAAGAGGTTTATTGAAATTATCTTTAATGAGAAGAAAGATAAAGATAAGCTGATCATCGACAGTATTATAGTCGCGGGATTCCAGAAAATGATTCTTAGTGACACTACATTCTACCGCTCCATAGGCAAAATTTTACCCTGAAAATATTAGGGCAGGTAAGATAATTATTGAAAAGTAAAATTTCTATAAATGTGAACTTTATTAAATACGAAAAGCCCCCCGGCATAACCCAGGAGGCTTTCGTAAATGTTAAACAGGTGTATGAATAAAATTTGTGTTATGCATTTCTATATACTGGTGTAGTAACATATGTAACCGGGAAATTGAACTTTTTTTAAAAAAAAATGCTTTTTATTTAATAAATACAATAAAATATAAAAATAATACCATAAAACTGTCGTTTTTGATGTTATTTTTGAAAAAAAATTACTTGTGTATGATAGGTGTACTATTTGTATGTTTAGGAAATATTTGTCGTTCTCCCCTGGCAGAAGGAATTTTTAAGCGGAAAGTTGAGGAGGCTGGATTAAAGGAGTTGATTACCATTGACAGCGCTGGGACTTCTGGTTGGCATATCAATGAACCACCCGATCAACGAAGCTCGAACATTGCCAGAAAGAATGGGATAAGGTTAGACCATTATGGGAGACAGATCTCGCTAAATGATTTTGATCAATTTGATTATATCGTAGCCATGGATGGTGATAATTACGATGATATTATCCGGCTTAAGGAAAACTATACCAATGGGAAAGCTGAAATTTTAATTATGAGGGAATTTGATGATCAACTATCCGGATCTGATGTTCCGGATCCCTATTATGGAGGGCCAAATGGTTTTCAACTGGTGTATGACCTTTTAGATGAATCACTTTCGAATTTTCTGGATAAGATCATTTATGAACACGGATTAAAATAATATGTCCCATACAAAGGAAATAGTTCAGCGGATTATCAGTGAAACAATTGAAGAACAGCTTAAAGTAATTACTATTTCGCCTGTTTCAGGGGGATGTATTCATAATGCACAAAAAGTAGTAACAGAGAAAGGGGATTATTTTATTAAAATGAATAATGCCTCAGATCTGGACATGTTCAAGACTGAATATTCAGGGCTTGAATTACTTGCCAGTGCCGGGGAAATAAATGTTCCAGAACCTATCGCTTTTGGGATCCTGGATGGACAAGCCTATTTAATTCTCAAATTTATTCACGGTGGCCCAAGAAGAAGCAGTTTTTGGGATGACTTTGGAATTGCGCTTGCCAATCTTCATAAAAACCACCAGAATGATCGATATGGATTATCATATAACAATTATATCGGTCGATTGGACCAGTTCAATAAATTCTCAGAGGATTGGATATCGTTTTTCATTGAACAGAGGCTGGAGGTTCAAATGAAGCTGGCTTTTGACAATGGTTATATCGACAGGGCCTACCTGGAAAACTGCACACGCTTTTACCAGAAATTACCCGACCTTTTACCGGTGGAACCCCCTTCTTTACTTCATGGTGATTTGTGGAGTGGTAATTTTATGACAGGAGAGGAAGGGCAACCTGTGATCATAGATCCGGCGGTATATTTTGGGCACCGGGAAATAGAATTATCCTTTACACAAATGTTTGGAGGATTCGACAGGCAATTCTACCGTAAATATAAGGAAGTTTATCCCCTTGAACCCGGTTTTGAAAACAGAGTTGAAATATACAATATTTATCCACACTTGGTTCATGTAAATTTGTTCGGGCCATCCTACCTGGGTGGGGTTACTCCCATTATCAGGAGATATGTATAATAAGGATTATAAGGGTTTTTCGACAGCCTTATAATTCTTAACTCACTATTATTGGGAATGCTGATCGAAGTCGTTTCTCGCTTCACTAAAGCCATAGCCTTATGTATTTTCGAAATTTTTCATAATACTAAATTATGGTGTTTCTGTGGCCTTAAATCCAACAATCAGATAAACCCGCTAAGTATTGTTGGGGCATTATTTTACAACGATCTGAAAAGTATTCCGGGTTCTTTGCTCAACCAATATGTTCCTGTTGTCTGATATCATATCAACAGCATCCTGGTTATAATTCTTTATAGTGATCAATTGAAGGTCCTGATTATACCGGATCTTGAAATCATTTTCCAGGGTATGCAATAGGCGGCTGACTTTGTCTTCCCGGTAATCAAAGCATACTGTCAATGAAACGGCCGAATTCTGCATCATGTTGATCCTAATGTTCAACTTATCCAGGATATGGAAAATAATACTCAGGTTCTTCTCATTTATAAAAGTAAGGTCTTTAACGCCGAAAGAAAAAAGGCATTGATTGTCTTTGACCACGTAAGTGGGTGGTAGATCATGAATATCGCCTTTGTTAATTTCAGTTCCCTCCAATGTGGGATCCTCAAACGATTTGACCAGTAATGATATGTTCTTATTGGCCAATGGCTTAATAGTTTTAGGATGGATCACCGAAGCCCCGTAATAAGTCATCTCAGCTGCTTCCTGATAGGAGAGGTTAGAGTAAAGCTGGGTCTTTTCAAATCGTTTTGGATCGGCGTTTAATATTCCAGGCACATCTTTCCAGATCGTTACTGACTCGGCATCAAGGCTTGCACCGAAAATGGCAGCCGTAAAATCGGATCCTTCCCTTCCAAGTGTGGTGGTATGGCCTTCATTCGTGCTGCCAATAAATCCCTGGGTAATAAAATTCGATTCAGATAGTTGTTCAGCAAGCGTGTTTTTTATTAATGAATCAGTGATCTTCCAGTCAATTTTTCCTTCACGATAAGTATGATCCGTTTTAATTAAGTTCCTTGCATCGATCCATTTTATTTTTATACCTCTTTCCTGAAGGTAAAGCCCAATAATAGTGGAGGACAGTAATTCTCCATATGAAACTATGGAATCATACAATTGTGCCCCGTTCTTATTTTTCGTATTCGAATTTAGAATTGAACCGAGGTCATCAAAAAGTTTTTCTACAGGTTTTGTATCATAAGCTTTATCTCCATCAAAAAGTTCCTGAACAATTTTATAATGATATTGGGTCAATTCAGTCAGTTCGGAACAAAAATCTTCTCCCTTTAATTTTTTAAAAAAGATCTCTTCGAGATGATTGGTGGTTTTACCCATTGCTGATACTACGATGACCAGGCGATCGTCAGGATATTCGGCAATAATATCCGACATGTTCTTAATGGAGCTAGCATCTTTAATTGAAGCACCTCCAAACTTGAATACTTTCATGATAAAAAAATTTTCAATCCGAAATTACATCCCATTTGGATATGAAAAAAATGATAGGTAAAAGTATTTAAAGAATTATGTAGATAATTGATTTTTTATTGATGGTGAATGTAGCTACCTTTGACCGGCAAATAAGTTATCGTATTTATTTGCCATGTCTTTAGATTCATCGAAATTATTATACGAGGCACTCACATATGATGATGTGCTCCTGCTTCCGGGATACTCAGAAGTATTGCCAAGGGAAACAGAAACTCAATCCATTCTTACAAAGAACATTCAACTTAACATTCCTCTTGTATCCGCCGCCATGGATACGGTTACTGAGGCAGACCTGGCGATTGCTATGGCCTTGGAAGGAGGAATAGGCTTCATTCATAAGAATATGGGATTGGAGACCCAGGTTGAACACGTTCGTAAGGTAAAGCGGTCCCAAAGTGGGATGATACTCGATCCTATATCCCTTAATATTGATTCCAGAGTTGGAGATGCCGTGAAAATCATGCGGGAGTTTAAGATTGGGGGTATTCCGATTGTCGATGCAGAACGGAAATTAATTGGGATAATCACAAATCGCGACCTCCGCTTTCATAAGGAAATGTCGACACCGGTCAGTGAGATCATGACGAAGGACAATTTGATCATAGCAGAACCAGGAATTGGTTTGACAGAAGCTGAGACCATCTTACAGGAACATAAGATTGAAAAGCTGCCTATTATCGATAAAGAGGGTAAATTAGCAGGGCTGATCACCTATAAGGATATCTTAAAGAAAAAAGACAAGCCCAATGCCTGCAAAGAT
>Ga0316191_10004273_pt1 | contig 10641 bp, 10 predicted proteins | sample Eddworburr2cm_MG_FD_204928 | JGI IMG/M metagenome (GOLD analysis project Ga0316191, IMG submission 204928) | Coastal sediment microbial communities from Maine, United States - Eddy worm burrow 2 cm | ecosystem: Environmental > Aquatic > Marine > Coastal > Sediment | place: USA: Maine... | reverse complement strand
CGGCAACACCGTCGCCATCGTCACAGAACATCACGACATCCAGGTCGGCGACTGTGTCGCCGTCGAGCAGGGCCGCCATGCCAACATCAGGCGGGTCTCCCCCGTCATGTGCGACACGATGGCCAATGCCAGCCATCCTGCCTTCGATGAAATGCACGCTGCGAACATGTCCGAGGCCAGCGAGTGCGAGCAGGTCAAGCAGGAAGTGCTCGCCGCGAAGACCGAGGAGCAGGTGAATCTCGCGTATCAGAAGATGCGAGCCCTGTGCGAACACTAGAAGGCCAGGGCGAGGCCGCAGCGGCCGGGTGCCAACGGCTGAGTCCCTGAAACGGCGGGAGCCGGGCCTGCCTTGCTCTCCGGTCCGTCCACCTTGCGTGCCGCGACCTCCCGGTCTGTCCCCTGGCACGTTCACGGTGGTGCCTTGCGCTTCGCGAGAGGGGGCGTGGGCCCCTCGTCGCAGCCCCGGGACGCGCCGGCTCCGGCCCCCTGCTGACTCTTCCGAGCACGTTTTTCGACCACGCCGACGGGCTGATACGCGTCGCGGTCTCGACTAGGCTTTGAGTAGGCAGGGAAAGGACCGCGACGGGTCTGCCGGACGCGCCCGCGCGACGATCCCTCCGGTGATGGAACGCAGGGGAAACAGGCATGGACTCCGGGTCCTTGCAGCTGGGCGCAATGGCGATCGGGTTGCTCGGCGGGCTGTCGATCTTCCTCTACGGCCTGGACCTCGTGACCTCGACCCTCAAGGACGTGGCCGGCGAGCGTATGCAGCAACTGCTCGCCCGGCTGACCACCAACCGTTTCAAGGGGGCCTTCGCCGGGGCGTTTACGACGGCCATCATCCAGTCTTCCTCCGTGACGACGGTGTTGACTGTCGGTTTCGTCGCGGCCGGCCTGATGAATCTCCGTCAGTCCGTAGGCGTCATCATGGGCGCCGGAATCGGGACGACGATCACGGCCCAGATCATCGCGTTCAATATCACGAAGTACGCGCTGATCGCGGTCACCGCGGGATTCCTCGCCTATTTCGTCTCCCGTAGTGATCGGCTGCGCCGCCACGGCCTGTTGGTCCTGGGCCTCGGGTTCGTTTTCTTTGGCATGAACCTCATGGGCGAGGCGACCGATCCGCTGCGAGACTATCCGCCCTTCATCGAGTTGCTCCGAGACATGGATGAGCCGCTACTCGCCGTGCTCGTCAGTGCCGGCTTCACTGCGCTCATCCAGAGTTCCTCCGCGACGACCGGCGTGATCATCGTGCTGGCGAGTCAGGGCCTGATCACCCTGGAACAGGGCATCGCGCTGGTCTTCGGCGCCAACATCGGTACGTCGGTCACCTGCGTCCTTGCTTCTCTCGGCAAGTCACGCGAGGCGGTTCAGACCGCGCTGATCCACGTGAGCTTCAACGTTCTCGGCGTCTTACTCTGGTTCGGCTTCATCGACGAGGTCGCGCAGCTAATCAGGGTGGTTTCGCCAGCAGAGGCCGGCCTGTCCGGCGCCGAGCGTCTGGCGGCCGAGACCCCCCGCCAGATCGCGAATGCTCACACGCTGTTTAACGTCGGCAACACGCTCATCTTCATCTGGTTCGTCGGGGCTTTCGTGGCCCTGGTCACATGGCTGGTGCCGCCGCGTCCTGTCCCGGACCGTGGTGTCGTCAGCCCGAAGTATCTCGACCCGATGCTGCTGGACACGTCGGCGATGGCGCTTGATCGGGCACGACTCGAACTCGGCCGGCTGGCCGAGCAGGTCCTGCCCACCGTCGAAGCCGGCCCCCGGGTGGCGATGCACGGTTCTTCCGACGAAATCAGGATGCTTGCTCAGCGCCACGAGGGGATCGACGCGTTGCACGACGCGATCGTCGGCTATCTGGGAGAGCTGTCCGTCCGCAAACTGACGGCGTCAGATTCCGAGCGCCTCCAGGACTACATGTCGATCGCCGGCTATCTCGAGAGCATCGGCGACACGCTCGCGCGTAACTTCGTGCACGCGGGCCGGGAGCGCCTGCGCCATCATGTCCACGTGAGCGACGGGACCAACGCAGTCATAGAACGGCTCGCCGACAAGGTTCGATGGGCAGTCGGCGGCGCCGCCCACGCCGTCGCGGAGGACGATCCGAAGATAGCGCTGGAGGTGATACGGGCGAAAGGCGAGATCAACGCCCTGGTCGACAATGCGGAGCGTCACCTCACGGCGCGCCTGGTCGCACCTGCCCCGCACCGACTCGAGACCTACCGGCTCGAGACTGAACTCACCGAGAACCTGAAGCGCGCCTACTACTTCGCGAAGCGCATCGCCAAGGCCGTGATTGTCGATGGCCGTGAACCGAGGGCGGCGACCGCCGCGACCTGATCTCCGGGTTGACCACGGCCGAACGGCGGCAGCCGCCCGGATAGTCGCCTGATGTCACAAAGGCCCGGCTCCAGAGGCCCGCCGCTCACCACGCGGACACGGGGAGACGGTGGGGTCATCAAAGACGCTCTTGTTCCCTATGTTCCGGCAGGCCGAAATTCTGCCAGGAGCCGCTGATTGACCGGAGCCTCGGGGCTCGGGGTCAGTCGCGGGAGGCGTGCAGGATCTGGGCGACGGTGCGCCAGATCAGCGGATTCACGCCCATGCCGACGTGGGACACCGGCAGCCGGATGTGGCGGGCATGGTCGTTGTAGCGATCGATCGCGGCCCGCCAGTTCACGATGCCGTCCGAGCGGCTGTAGATGACCGTCATCGGGGGTTCGACGCCCTCGCTGTTGACCGCATGGACATGCCGCTCGAAGTCGTCGAGGTCGATCCCCGCGGCGCGGGCAAAGCGTTCCGCGGCGGCCGTGTACTTGGGCCCGCCTTCGATCGGCGTGCCCAGCGTGATGACCTCGCGCACCGAATCGGGTTCGTGGCGCGCGACCAGCCGGGCGATGACGCCCCCGAGACTCCAGCCGATCAGCGTGATCGGCCGGCCCTCGCGGCGCATGTCGGCAAGGTGTTTCACGACCCGTTCGGAGTCGTGCTCTGGCCGGCCGCGATTCTGACCCAGTTGCCAGGGGAGCGCCTCGTAGCCGAGGTAGTTGAGAAAGCGCCGCAGGGGCCAGGTGCTGCGATCGCCGAACAGGTAGCCCGGGATGACCATGACCTGGCGGCCGTCGCCGCGGGGCTGCGCCATGAGCCAGGGCGCCGCCGGGAGGATCGACGCCCCCTCGAGAAGCGCGCGCGTCTCCAGCAATCTCATCGCCTTGGCAGGCACCTTGAGTCCATACCGGTCGGCCCGGTCCAGGGGTGTCGGAGATTCAGGATTCATGGTCGGTCGTCCGGGTCAGCGGGAAATTGGCGAATGGTTCATGAGTGAACGATTGGAAGTCTAAGGCCCGGCAAGATGGTTTACAAGTGAACTGTTACACTTTGGGGATGTCCAGAAAGCTGATCCCGGGCCTCGACGACCTGCCCCAGTATCCGGAGTGGGTCGCCGTTGTGAAAACCTATTCCAAATGCCATCGTCTGCTGTCAGTCCGTCTCGCGGAACTGGATCTAAGCGTGGCCCAGCATGAACTGCTCCTCGCGGTTGGTCGCAGCGAGGGCTTGTCCCAGCAGGCGCTGGCGGGCCGGCTGCTGGTCGGAAAATCCAACGTGACGGCCATGCTCAAACGGCTCGGCGCACGGGAGCTCGTACGGCGCGAGAATGACGTCCACGATGCCCGTATCTGGCACGTCCATCTGACGCCGGCGGGCAGGCGCCTGCTCAAGCGCTCCGTGCGCGTGCAGGCCGGCGTCGTGTCGTTAATGACCGGTGAGCTGAGCACCGGGCAGGTCGCCCAGCTCGGAGCGATCATGCGCACGGTCGGCGCCAGTCTCGATGCCGCTCTGGGGGCCGAGTCCGGCTGAGCGTGGGCGACCCGTTCGGACCGCGACCTGCAGTGGCGCGGGCTCCGATCGAGATGTCAGGCTGGCGCTGCCTTCGGGTTGGGCCCGTACTCGTTATCGCCGGGTTGGCTGTCGAAGACGAAGAACACGATCAGCACCAGTGCGCCAAGCAGCGGTATGAGCCCGATCAGTAGCCACCAGGCGGAGCGGCCGGTGTCGTGCAGTCGGCGCGCGCCGACTGCGAGTGTCGGGACCAGGAAGGCAAGACTGTAGACCACACTCAAGGGGCCCGAGCCGGTCTCGGGATCGGCCAGTCCCAGCGTGGTTTCCACGATCGCCACGGCGATGCCGAAGATGATGTAGAACAGGATGTAGAACCAGTACTCCTTCCGTTGCGCCCGGCCCTGGAATACCGCGTACTGCTTCAACGCCTTGAGATACCAGTTCATTCGCGCTACTCCCGATTTGCCTGATTTGCTTGTTGCTGCCTGTGGAGGTTGTACAGAATCCTGGTGGGCATCGGCAAGTCCATTGCGCGACAGAGGTTTGCCAACCGGCGCCGGTGAAAGGCATTTCGCCCTTCTCAACAAGTGCCCTTCCGGAGCTTTGCTGCGTGAGCATTCTCCGGTGTTCTGGTCGTCGATTCGCCTCGTCGCGTCATGTCTCTCCGGCACGACCCGGCGATCTTCCGCTCCGGTCCGGCCTGTACGACCCACCCGGGGTCGTTTTCGCTTCCGCCGCGCGATATGACTATGCTAGACGCCAAGCAGCCGAGACCGGCTTGCCACGGAGACACCCATGCCGCACTGGAGCCGGGTCCTGGCGGGACTCACGACATTTCTTCTACTGAGCGCGACGCCGTTGGCGGCGATTGCGCAGGAAGGCGACGGCGAGTCCGCGATTGAGCCTGAAGCCCTTGCCGTCATCGATGCGATGGCAAAGAAACTGACGGAAGCCACCACGTTCGCCTACAAGACCGAAACCAGCTACGACGTCGTGCAGGATTCGGGCATCAAGGTCGAGTTCGGCGGGGCCCGCAACTCGACCATTCAGCGACCCGACCATTTCCGCCTGGACTCGCAGCGTCGGGCAGGGGCGGCGGGCATCATCGTCTTCGACGGCAAGGAGCTTTCCGCCTTCGTGCCGGAGCACAAGGCTTACGCGACGACCGAGTTCGAGGGCGACATGCAGGAGGCCATCGACTATCTGGTCTCCGAGCTGCGCGTCAAGGCGCCGCTGGCTGAGCTCGTCTCGCCGGACGTCGCTACCGCGATCAGGAAAGATCTTACGCGGGCCCTGCATCTCGGCCCGGCGATCGTTGCGGGACACGACACGCATCACTTGCTCCTGTCCAACGACTATGCAGATTTCCAGATGTGGATCGACGAGGGTGACGAACCCGTGATGAGGCGCATCGTGATCACCTATCGGGAAGAGCGCGGCGAGCCGCAGTTCCGCGCGCAGTTTGTCGAATGGGATTTCTCGCCTGACACGAAGGGCCTGTTTGATTTCGAGCCGCCGGAGGACGCGGAACGCGTGCTGTTCTATATCCCCGGCCCCGAGGATGCGCTCGACGAGGAGGATGCGTCATGAAGGTCTATCACTCCAGGCTCGTTACGACTCTCGCGGCGGCATTCGTCGCCCTGTTCCTGTTCGCCCAGTATGCCGAGGCGCGACGCGGCGGCGGCGGTGGCCATCGCATGAGCCGGGGCGGCCCGGCCGCCAGCGGCTCCTTTAACCGTTCCGCGGCCAGGCCCCAGCGGTCGCGGTCCTCCAGCCAGAATCGTGCCGGAACCACGCGCAATTACGGTGCCGGGAGCGCTGGCTCTCGCGACCTTAGTAAGGCGGCGGGCAACCGTTCCACAGGCAACAACGAGCAGCGCCAAAGCGACCGGCAGGACCGTAACGATCAACGCCAGAGCGACCGGGATGATCGCTACGATCAGCGCCAGGACAACATCCAGGACCGACAGGATCTGGCCAAGGAAGTCCACGACGACCGCCAGGATTTCGCGAAGGAAGTCCACAACGATCGCAAGGAGTGGTACGAGGACCGCTGGCGCGGCGGCAGCTACATGTCGGTCTATGCCTGGGGCAACACGGGTTGCGCCGCAAACCCGGTTCTGATCGGCGCCGACCGCTACTACGAATGCCGCGGCGTGCGTTACCGGCGGGTCTATCGTGGCGGAGACGTCGTCTACGTCGTCGTGAACTGAACCGTCGGCAGTCCGTGCGGCCGAGGCGCTAGTAGTCTGACGCGATGAAAACGCTCCCGGACGGTTTCGCGCGCTGGTTGCCGCCTATTCTGCTGCTGCTGGTTGCGGGCAATCAGCTTTGGCTTGCCCACAGCGACGCGCTGTCGCCCTGGTCCGGTGGCGGTTTCGGCATGTTTTCCACCACCGACTCGCCGGCGCACCGCCACGTGCATGCCTTCCTCGAGAACGAGGGCAGTCGGCGCGAGCTGTTCATCCCCCGCGAACTCTATGAGGCCAACCGCCGGGCCGCCACACTGCCCACCCGCGAACGGCTAGCCGGGTTTGCCGATCAGCTCCTCAGTTCCGAAACCGACGACCGCGTCCGTTGGGACGCGCTCGAAATTCAGGTGTGGGGCGTCGAGTACGAAGCAGACAGCCTGTTGCCGGTCGGCGTTCTGCTAGCACAGGAGCGGTTCGAGCTTGCGCACTGAGCCGCTCATACCGACAGGGACGCGCGCCGGAATCGGCGCGAGCCTCGCCATCGATCTCGGTCTCCGGCTGACGCTGCTCGATCTGCTGCTGCGGCCGGTTGGCAACTGGGCGTTGAGGCCCGTCATCCTGGGTCTGGCCGTCATCGGGCTGCTGCGCTCCGGCTGGCTTCGTCATCCTCTGTTCTGGCTCGCCCTGGCCGGGCTCACTGCGATCCGCTGCGTGCTGGCCTGGCCGCTGGCGGATAATCATGCCTACCTGCTTTCCTACTGGTGTCTGGCCGTCGCTCTGGCCTTGATGACGCGGGACGCCAGCCGCAATCTCGCCGTCAGCGGGCGCGTATTGATCGCGCTCGTGTTCGTCTTCGCCTGCCTCTGGAAGTTCGCCCTCTCCGAGAACTACGTGGGCAGCAGCTTCTTCCAGGTGACCTTCCTGACGGATCCGCGCTTCGAAGGCTTTGCGCGCGTGGCCGGTGGGCTCGACGTGGCGACCTACGATGAACTGCGGAGCCACCTCGAGCAGCACCGCGACACGCCGCCGCCGTGGGACGAAGAGTCGGTCGAGATTCCCGCGCGGATCGTCTCGCTGGCGGTCGCCGCGACCCTCTGGAACCTGTTTATCAACGCCGCGCTGGCGGTCTCGTTCGCCTGGCCGGGGAGCGGTCGCCGGCTGACGTCGCTACGGCATTTGCTGCTGCTGGTCTATTGCGCGATTACCTACGCCGTAGCCACCGTCGACGGCTTTGGCTGGCTGCTGCTGGCGATGGGCGCATCGCTGTGCGCGCCACAAATGCGGCGCACCCGCCTGGCGTACATGACGGTCTTCGTCATGGTGCTTTTCTACCGTGAGATTCCCTGGGCCGACGAGCTCTTTCTGCCGCTGTTCGGCTAGTCGGCGGGCCGCCACTCTGCCCGATGCCGCGCCTAAACGGCGCCCGGTGCGCGCAGTGCCTTTACCTCCCGAGTTCCCGGCGCGACTGAGTCGTCCGCTCCTCGATGAACTCCAGAATCTGGAAGTGGCTGGGGCGATAGGGAAATTCGTCCACCGCGTCATAGTCGCTCGTGTACGGCTCGACGAGGTCCCGCAAGTCATCCATCCGCCCGGTGATCGTGGCGACGTCCAGGATCTCCTCCTGCGGATCGGTGAGCGCGCGCACGTAGTCCGCGTACTGCTCACGGAACTGACTAAAAGCGAGAACCTTGTCCATCAGCACGGGATTGCCGGACAGGCCGCCCGCGCCCCAGCGCATGAAGGAGGCACTCGCAACGCCGTTAACGCCGAAGATGCTGTCGAAGAACGTGATGTCGTAGTCGTAGGGCACGAAGATCCACTTCTCAGTGATCTCGTCGAAGAACAGATAGTAGTTGTTACCGTTGCGCCAGTAGTCGTCCCACATCCCGACGAAGACGTTGACGGCCTGGGCTCGCAGCAGCGTCGGTATGTCGATCGCGGCCTCGAGCTGGGCCTGGGTCGGGTTGCCGGTCAACAGTTCGATCAGATCGTTGAGCTTGTCTTCGGCTTCGAGGAACTCGTCGTCCTTCGTTTTCAGATCGTAGGCGGGACGATAGTCGTCCCACGGGTCGCCGTAGAACTCGGGATCGGTGATCTCCTCGCCGATCGCGCCCGTGCCGGCATTGTGGTCCCGGTCGCCCCGACTGAGGTCGGCGGGACCGAACTGCTGATAAAGGCTCTTGAACAGGTATGAGTTTTCACCGAAGCGGCGTTCGGCCCATTCCTTGTCGATGTTCTCGCTCATCAGATAGACGCCCATGTAGCGTTCGGGCTCGCTGCCGATCTGGATATAGAGCTTCGCGTAAGCCTGGCGCCAGGTGTGAACACCGACCCGGCGGAACAGGTCGTAGGACACGATTTCGCGCATGTAGCTCGCGTCGTTCTTGTTGTAGCGCATATTCAGCCCGCGGACACCGCGGAAGGTGCGGCCCTTGTTGCTGAGATTGTCGGGTACGTCCTGAGACGGCGGACCGTAGGCCGCCTCGTCATCGTCGAATTTCTCGTTGAACTTGATCTTGAAGTGCGCGCGCACCAGGTCGTTGTTCGGGTCGTGTTTGCCGCGGCCGGTCTCAGGCCGCTTGCGCGACGTGAAGTTGCCGCGGATTCTGAAGCCGACGGCGGGCACGTACTGGGCCGTGGCGATCTGCTCGCCGTAGTAGAAGTCCGCGCGCCGGTAGATCTCCGAGCGGGGGTTGTTGTCCACGTCGTTCAGCAGGCCGTTCCACTCGTCCTCGGTAATCCGGATATGGACGGTCTTCACGGAATCGAGGGAGAACAGCGACTCGTATTCCTGTTCGTAGGTCGGCACGGGTTTGAAGACCGGCGCCCCGGGCGTTGGGTCCGGTGTCGGATCAGGCGTCGGGTCCGGTGTTGGATCCGGGGGCGTCGTTACCGGTGGCGGCGTGGCGCCGCTCGGCTGAGAGGATCCGCCGCCACCCCCACCGCAGCCAGTCGCCAGCGCGGTGATGAGAACCAGCAACAGCGTGATGCCGGGGCGTGGGTTGTACGTGCGCATGACGGAGCCTCTAAAGTAGCGAGCGGCCGTGGTTAGCGGACCATTATCTCAGATCTCCGGAATTACGCTCGTTTCGGGGATTCGGCGAGTCTGATGGCGCCCGGTCACCCGGTTCTTTCGTTACCGGCGGTCAGCCGCCGCCGCGCGCTGGTGCAATCCCTGGTCGCGCATCGGGCCCGGCGCGGGCCAGGGGTGGGCGCAAGGATCCGTGATGGCGACCGCGGGTCCCCATCCTGTCCGGGCCGTTTTCCTGGCTGCTGGACAAGAAGGTAGGAGGGGGCGAACACTATCGTTGATCGGGCGATCATGGAGACCCCCCGGCAGACGAATCATTGCGAGGCGACGCCAGATGAAAGGGACAGGGACACCAATGTGGCCAAAGGCGCGGAGCCGATCAACGGCTATCGGGCGCCGCCGGCCGAGCCGCGAACCGTGCTCCGGCACCCGGCCTGCTTGGCGCCTGCCTGCGCATCCGGGACGGTGCGCGTGAAGAGGTGCGCATGAAGATCTGGGTCGATGCGGATGCCTGCCCCGTGGTCATCAAGCAGATCCTGTTCCGTGCCGCCGAGCGCAGGGGTGTGGCGCTGACCCTCGTCGCCAATCAGTCGATTAGCGTGCCGCGATCCCCCCATATTCGAATGCTGCAGGTGCCCCGGGGTTTCGACGTTGCCGACAATGAGATCGTACGACGCGTGGACGCCGGCGACCTGGTGATCACGGCGGACATTCCGCTGGCCGCGGAGGTGATCGAGAAGGGTGCCCATGCGCTCAATCCGCGCGGTGAGCTCTACAGCACCGAGACGATCCGCGGCCGGCTGAACATGCGGGACTTCATGGACACGATGCGCGCCAGCGGCATTCAGACCGGCGGCCCGCCGGCGCTGGGTCAGCGTGAACGCCAGGACTTCGCCAACGCGCTGGACCGCCTGCTGACCCGCCACGCCCAGTCCGGCTAGCGTTTCAAACCCGTGGCCGCTGGCCGGGTGTCAGCGCCGGCCGGGCTGAACGGGAATTGCCCGTGAGTCGAATCCCGGCGACTGCCCGAAGCGGCGTCATGGCCGTCTCGCGGCGGGCGCCGGACCCGGGTTCAGCGCCTGCCCTCTCAGCTGCAGTGCACCAATTCAGACGGAAACCAATCCGCGGTCTGGGTCTATACTCCCGAGACTGTCACCGGGCCAGTCATGCCCGGTATTTGGGGAAAACATAACGATGCATAAAAAAATCGCAATGATGGCGCTCGCTGGCGCTGCCTGTCTGCCGCTGGCGGTCACCGCGCAGCAGGAAGAAGCAGACGACTCCTATGTCTACGCCACCTACATGGTCTGCGACACGACCCGTCAGGAGGAGGCGGACAAGATCTTCGAAGACGTCCACCAGCCCATTCTCGACGCCGCGGTATCCGATGGCGCGATCGACGGTTACGGTTGGCTCGCCCATCACACCGGTGGCAACTGGCGGCGCATCCGCTATCACCGGGCCGGCAGCATCGATGCACTGCTCGCGGGTCTGGACACGATCGGCGAGAAGATTTCAGACGCTTCGGGTGATGACAAATCCTACGGCGAAATCTGCAACATGCACGATGAC
>Ga0316191_10004271_pt1 | contig 10644 bp, 10 predicted proteins | sample Eddworburr2cm_MG_FD_204928 | JGI IMG/M metagenome (GOLD analysis project Ga0316191, IMG submission 204928) | Coastal sediment microbial communities from Maine, United States - Eddy worm burrow 2 cm | ecosystem: Environmental > Aquatic > Marine > Coastal > Sediment | place: USA: Maine... | reverse complement strand
CAAAGCGGTGGTGATAAAACCTACAAGAACCGCCAGAAACAATGAATTCCATGCGGCACCACAGCGGGCACCCCACAAGCAACCCAAGCCCCAAAGTCGGTCATCAAAGAACTTGGATGCAAAGACCCCTAATGAATAAGCCCCATCCTCTGTCACGAAGGCAGCAAAGAGCATTTTGGCAATGGGAAAAAACACAAACGCAGTGACGATAGTAATAACGCCGCCAATGGCACCCACCACAAAGACATCGCCATTGATCGCGCCGCGCGCGGCAATCCCTTGTGTCAACAAAAACAAAAAGGCCGAAGCGCAGATCATCGCGCCATAGCCCATGCCGAACTGGCGGTCGCCAAGCTCGCCGAAAGTCGCTTCCAACCAATCGAAACTGAACCCGCGAATGCCGATGCTGAAGCCCTGCGCGATCAACCAGCTGAACCCGAGCGCGCCGGACAGGATCAGAATACGGGAATAGAGAGGATCAGATTTTGCCCGCCCCAGTATGAGTAGCGGCAAGGCCAGAGGAATTAAAAGAGGTGCCAGCCATAGCTTTTCGCCCTGCCCGATCAGAAAGGCCGCTGGCGCAAAGTCGGTATCGAAGGGATAGCCATTAAACAGCCATTCAAACGACCAGAGGCCATCTTCTACCATGTACCATGGTAAAAGTGCGTAGCCGGCCCAGCCGGCAATGATCCAGAAGATCAGGGCCGGCTGGGCCGTTTTTGTCATTGTGCGGGTCACTTACTGGGGCAGAACGGAAACCTCTTCGTCCCACTTCTGCAGCAGTCGCTTGCGCTCGTCGGATGAACCGTACTTCTTGAAATCATAGTCAATCAGCTTGATCTGGCTCATATCAGGCGCGGACCCAGACGTTTCCGCGGCCTTATTGGATGGCACCTGAAAGGCGTTTACCTGCAAAGCAAGGTTCTGCGCATCAGTGGACAGCGCCCAGTCGTAGAACTGCTTGGCTTCGTCTTCGTTGCGTGCACCGTCAATGATCGACATCGAGCCGATCTCGTATCCTGTGCCTTCGCAGGGTGCCACGACCTTGATCGGGAAACCCGACACCGCCTGTGCCACCGCGTCATGCATGAAAACGATACCGACTGTGTTCTCGCCACGGCCGGCCGCTTTGATCGGGGCCGAGCCTGACTTGGTGTATTGGTTGATGTTGGCATGCAGGCCCTTCATGAATTCAAAGCCTTCGTCTTCACCAAATATCTGCACCATAGAGGCCAGCGTCGTGTAGGCCGTGCCCGAAGAATTCGGATTCGCCATCTGAACGTGCCCTTTGAATTCAGGCTTCAGCAGGTCCTTCCAACAGGCGGGTTCCGGCAAGCTATTCGCAGCCAGCAAATCAGCGTTATAGCCATACCCGAGTGCTCCGGAATAGATGCCTATGGTTTTGTTGCCGGCGCTTTCGGCCTGACTGATCGCCCAGCCGTGCAACTGGTCACGCATCGGAGACATGTACTCCATTGTCAGGCCTTCTTCGGCGGCCTGCAAATGCGGATCACCCGTGCCGCCCCACCAGACGTCGCCCTTTGGGTTGGCGCTTTCGGCACGTATTTGGGCAAAGGTTTCGCCCGACGATTTCCGGGTCATGTTTACGTCGATGCCGGTGGCATCCTCAAAGCTGCGTGCCATCAATTGGCACCAGTCTTCTTGTGCCGAGCAATAAAGCGTGAGTTTGTCCGCCTGCGCGGCAGACAAAGATGCCGTTAGTGCGATTACCGACCCTAAAGCCGTTGTTGTGAGTTTCTTCATTCTCTTTCCTCCCTAGAAATAAAATATGACCGAATTCTTTTGTGTGCTCATCCTCATGCCGCATTCCGCAACTTTTCAAGAACTTTCAGCATTTCTGGCGCACTCGCCAGCGCATTGAGTAAACATACCAGATCGTCTTCTTCGACCAGCATGGCCGCCTTTTCAGGAGAAAACCAGTGCCGTTTACGTTGCTTGCTTTCTTTCCAACGGCGTTTCAGATTCTCAACGACGAGCGGATAGAGGGTGACGCAGCACCGCACTGTGTCGCTTCCTTCCAGCCTCTTGTCGTAATAATATTTCCCGACCGGTTTGTCTGAAATGAACCCAACGGCACCGGCTTCTTCCAGCGCTTCGATTTCTGCGGCCATCCATGGCGTCTTGCCATCCATCAGCCAGCCTTTGGGCATCACCCAGCGCCCCCTGTCGCGCGACGTCACCATGAGAACACGAAGTTTACCTGCTTTGTCCCAGTATACCGGCAATGCAGCAATCTGATCTACCACGACGCCGTCGCTCATGGCCGTCTACCCACACTGCGCGGGCGGGCAAGGCGGCTGTCCAGCAGATCACCGGTCTCTTCCGCGATTGGATAGGCCACATAGGTCAGCGCTGCGTTGATCTGTTTCAGCAAACGCAGGGTTTCCTGGTGAATGTTTGTCGTTTCAATACTGGCTGTCGCCCCGGGTTGCAGACGTTTCAGGTGGCGTTCCTGAAGCTTTTGTTCTTCCAGCCGGATACGGTCTTTTTCGGCCACCAGTTGGCGCGCAGCTTCCGCGTCACCGGTCGTCAGGACACGCAGCGCCAATTGCCCGTTCGTGACGACCTGATCGTGAAACTGTTCAATGTCAGTCAGCCCCTGATCCGAAAACGTAATGGCCTCGTTTGACATTTTACGCGCCAGTGCAAGCAGGCTCACTGCGATCCGGTCGGCGGCTTCTTCGAGGTTATTGGCCATGGCGACAATCTCGAGCGTCCTTTTCTCCTGATCCGGTTCGATAGATGTTTCGCGCAGGCGCGAGATATAAATTTTGGTTTCGAAATGCATGCGGTCGATCTCGTCCTCACGCCGCGCGATCATCCGGGCAAGGTCGGGGTCCCAAGTTCGGAACAGATGCATGACCGACACCAGAATAGCCTGTACAGTCTCGGACATACGTAGCAACTCGCGTTGCGCGCAGGCCAGCGCAAGCGGCGGATGGTCCAACGCACCGGGATCAAGCGCGCTAACGCTTTCATAGGTACTGTCGGGGTATCGAGGCAGCGCCCAGTCAACGAGACGCGTCAAGGGTATCACGAGGGGCAAAGCGGTCAGCAGGAGCACCGTGTTCAGCGCGATATGCAAAGTGATGACTTGCTGGCCCGCCATTTGTCCCAGCAACGACAATGGTATGAAACCAGTGATCAGCAACGCCAATGCTGCAAGGGTCACGCAACCACGCGCTGCAAGGTTTCCCAACACCACCAGCCGTGCGGGCCGCTCACCGGACCACAAAAGCGCGAAAGGTATTACCGCGCCGCCTAAATTCGCCCCGATCACCAAAGCGGCGGCCACAGGGGATGCAATCAGACCTGTCATGGCAAAAGTTGCAAACGTAAGCACAGCAGCCAGACTAGAATGCATGGTCCATGCAAGAAGCGCGCCAAGCGCAAAGGCACTGATAAGGTCTCTTTCGAAGTAGGCGCCAATCAACTGTACGATCGCATTATCACCGATCGGCGCCGTGGCCTCTCGGATCATCCCTAGCGAAATAAAGACAAGCGCAAAGCCGATCATGATGCGGCCAATCTGTTTCGACTTGCGGCTCTTGGCCTTTAAAAAAGTTGCAACGCCAAACAACAGCACAAAAGGAATGATCACACCAACCGGCAAAAACAGCACCTGCGCGATGAGTGCCGAGCCAAGATCAGCACCAAGCAGCACCGCCAATGCCGAATGTGGCGCCAGCATTCCGGAGACCGCAAAACCGGCACTGATCAGTGCAACCGCAGTTGAGCTTTGCAACAGCATCGCAGCGAAACTGCCGCCTGCAGCAGCCGACACTGTGCTTTTGGATAGGGTCTTCAACACGCGTTTCAGCTCGGGCATGAAAGCGCGTTCAACCCCCGTTTGAATCATGCGGACCGACCACAACAAAAGAGCGACCGCAGCCGCCAAATGCGCAGCAATCAGGATCATCCCGTCTTCTTCATATGATTTGACAGCCAGCGCATGTAATCAGCGTTCCAGTAAAAATAACGTATCCAAAGAAATTTCAGCACCTATTTTGGGGTTTATGCAACAAAAATCGTTGCAATATGACCGAAAGACCACAAAAGTGCATTGAAACAGGGGCCAGATCTTCGGATGTCCAAAACAGAAACGCGCGGCAGCAAAATTGAAAATGGCAAGGGTCGACTGAAGAAGTCTGACCGTCGTCGTCAGATTCTGCTTGAGTTAAAGCTTCATCCGCATGTGCGGATCAGCGCTTTGGCGCGGCGCTTCAACGTGTCAACGGAAACACTGCGGCGTGATTTTGATGCCCTGTCCCGTGACGGCCTGATTGCCCGCGCCCACGGTGGTGCGTCTGCTCCGACACAGGGCCATTATCCAAACCTTGATGAACGCACGAACTCGCGTATCAAAGAGCGTGAAAAAATCGGCCTGAGTGCGGCCAGTCTTATTCGGGATGGCGAGACTGTGATGATTGATTCCGGCTCGACCACGATTGAAATGGCACGTGCGCTGGCCTTTCGAGGCACCGAATGCACTGTGATAACAAACTCGATTCCGGTAGCGATGACCCTTGGGCATGGTGCGGCCAAGGTGCTTTTGTGCCCGGGCGAGTATCTGGCGGCAGAATCCGCCACAATCGGCACAGAGGTTTTAGAATTTTTATCGCGTTTCAATGTCGACCATTGCATGATCGGCTCTTCAGGGTTTTCGACGGAAGGGCCTTCGGAGATGGTGCGAGGCTTTGCTGCAGTGAAACGAATGATGCTGCAACGCGCAACAAAACGGCACCTTTTGATCGACTCTGGAAAGTTCGGACGCAAAGGCCTGGCGCATGTCGGTGACCTCAACGGGCTCGATTCCATTATAACCGATCTCCGCCCGACGGGAGATTTGCTTGGTGGCATCGAAGCGGCAGGGGTAGACATTATCGTCGCCTGATAGCCATAAATAGGAATAACAAACTGCGGCGAAAAATGTCGCGCATGACTGGGAGGAAAAAATGAAACTTGATATCAAACTACTGATTGGTGCATCTGCGATTGCGCTGATGTCGCTGGGCGGGACAGCATCGGCGCAGGATTGTCCGCGCGGCGATCTGGACGACCGCTTCTGTGATGCTGACGGCGATCTCATTGCCGACACCCCCACCGATCCGTCAGAGCAACTTGACCCCGATACGTTGATCTTTGCCTATACGCCGGTTGAAGACCCTGCCGTGTATAAAACAGCGTGGTCTGATTTCCTTGCGCATCTGGAAGCTGAAACGGGTAAGGACGTCGTGTTTTTCCCGGTTCAGAACAACGCAGCCCAGATTGAGGCGATGCGTTCAGGCCGCCTGCATATTGCGGGTTTCAACACAGGGTCCAACCCTCTGGCTGTGAACTGTGCAGGCTTCCGGCCCTTTACGATCATGGCCTCCAAGGATGGCAACTTTGGGTACGAGATGGAAATCATCACATATCCCGGATCCGGCATTGAAAGCGTTGAAGACATCAAGGGCAAGCAACTGGCCTTTACGTCGCCGACGTCCAACTCAGGCTTCAAAGCACCATCTGCAATCTTGAAGGGCGATTTCGACCTGCTGCCCGAGCGTGACTTCGAGCCTGTGTTCTCTGGCAAGCACGACAACTCGATTTTGGGGGTCGCCAACAAGGACTATATGGCCGCGTCCATCGCGAACTCGGTCAAATCTCGGATGATCTCACGTGATGTCATCAAAGAAGACGACGTCAAGGTGATCTACAAATCCCAGACATTCCCCACGACCGGCTTTGGCACGGTGTACAACCTGACGCCGGAATTGCAGGACAGTATCCGCAACGCCTTTTTCAGCTTTGAGTGGGAAGGCACAACGCTTGAGGCCGAGTTCTCGAAATCCAACGAAGGTCAGTTCCTTGAAATGACCTATCAAGAGTTCTGGGACGTCATTCGCAAGATCGACGCAGCCAACGGCGTTTCCTACGCCTGCGAGTAATCCAAACTTGACATGGCAGGCCTGTCGCGGGCCTGTCATGCTGCCGCGTTAGGGGCTTTCTTATGCTGCGCCTTCAAAAGCTTACGAAAACGTACAAAACAGGTGATCAGGCGCTTAAGGCGATTGATCTGGAGGTACCCAAAGGACAGGTGCTTGCCCTTATAGGACCGTCTGGTGCGGGAAAGTCGACGATGATCCGCTGCATCAACCGTTTGGTGGAACCGTCCACCGGTGCGGTGATGCTCGACGATGTCAATCTGACCACGCTGGGCTCGGGTGCACTACGCAAGACCCGGCGCGAAATGGGGATGATCTTTCAGGAATATGCACTGGTCGAGCGTTTAACGGTGATGGAAAACGTATTGTCGGGCCGCTTGGGATATGTCGGTTTCTGGCGCGCGTTTCTGCGCCGCTTTCCACAGTCCGACGTAGACGAAGCGTTTCGCCTTCTGGATCGCGTTGGCCTGCTGCATATGGCTGATAAACGCGCCGACGAATTATCCGGTGGCCAACGACAGCGGGTAGGCATCTGCCGTGCGCTTATCCAGAACCCCAAGCTGTTGCTGGTAGACGAACCCACAGCGTCGCTTGACCCCAAGACCAGCCGCCAGATCATGCGGCTTATCACCGAGCTTTGCAAAGAACGCGGGCTGGCGGCAATTATCAATATCCACGACGTGGCGCTGGCGCAGATGTTTGTCCCCCGCGTGGTCGGTCTGCGGTTCGGCGAGATCGTCTACGACGGCCTGCCAACCGGTTTGACACCTGACAAGCTGACTGAGATTTATGGTGAAGAGGACTGGGAAGCGACCATCGAAAAGGTCGACGAGGACGACATCGAGGCGGCAGAATGAGCCACCGCGAACTTGACGATATGCTGGGGAAAGGGTGGCGCAAGCCCGCTTTTGTCAAGAATGCTGCCCTCCGCTGGGCGTTGATCGCTGCCTTTGTGGCCTATCTGATCGCCGCTTTCATGACCATCGAAGTTGACTGGGGCCGTGTGTACGCCGGGCTGGATAGGGGGTGGGCGTTTGTCGTGGCATTTACCAACCCCGATTTCACCTCACGCTGGAGCGACATCTGGAGCGGCCTTGTGGAAAGCATCGTGATGACTGTCGCGTCCTCGGTTGTCGGTATCCTGATCTCAATTCCTATTGGCCTCGGGGCCGCGCGGAACATTGCCCCCCTGCCCGTTTACGTCATTTGTCGCGGGATCGTTGCAATCAGCAGAGCGCTGCAAGAGATTATCGTGGCGATCCTTCTGGTTGCGATCTTTGGGTTTGGCCCTCTTGCCGGTTTCCTCACGCTGTCTTTTGCGACAATCGGCTTTTTGTCGAAACTCTTGGCCGAAGATATCGAAGCCATGGACAAGGTGCAGGCCGAGGCGATCAAGGCGTCAGGCGCGCGTTGGACGCAATGGATCAATTATGGCGTACAGCCGCAGGTTATGCCGCGTCTGGTGGGGTTGTCGATGTACAGGATCGACATCAATTTTCGCGAAAGTGCTATCCTTGGCCTAGTCGGCGCAGGTGGGATAGGCGCCACGCTGAACACAGCCTTTGATCGGTATGAATACGATACGGCCGCCGCAATACTTCTTATCATAATCGGGATCGTGATGGCGCTTGAATATCTTTCAGGCATCATTCGCGCCAAGGTGCAATAATGCCGGTGAGTGAACGCGAGGGCGCGCAGGTCTGGCAGCGCAGGACACGCAATGAAAGCCTGATCCGCTGGTTTGGCTGGCTGCTGGGGGTGGCGGTGTTTGTCTACTGCTGGCAGATCATCTCGAACTCGACCACGTGGTTTTTTGTCTGGGACGCCCCCCGCATCGCCAACGACATCTGGACAAGGGCCACTCCACCAAGATGGGAATACATCACCCAATTGGGTCGCCCCATTTGGGATACGTTGAACATTGCGACGTTGGGCACGATCATAGCGCTGTTTCTCGCTGTCCCTGTCGCATTTCTGGCGGCGCGCAATACCACGCCGTCCGCTTTGTTTATCCGTCCAATCGCCCTGCTGATCATCGTGTCGACCCGTTCAATCAATTCTCTGATCTGGGCGTTGCTGCTGATTGCAATCATTGGTCCCGGCGTATTCGCAGGCGTTATCGCCATAGCCATCCGGTCCATCGGCTTTTGTGCCAAACTGCTTTATGAGGCGATAGAAGAGATTGATCACTCGCAGGTCGAGGCGATCACAGCAACCGGCGCCAACCGCTGGCAGGTGATGGCCTACGGGATCGTTCCGCAGATACTGCCAGCCTTCGCCGGTATCGCGGTTTTCCGTTGGGATATTAACATCCGCGAGTCTACTGTTTTGGGGCTGGTTGGCGCGGGCGGCATTGGCCTTCAATTATCTGCCTCACTCAACGTGCTGGCTTGGCCACAGGTCAGCTTGATCCTGATTGTCATTCTTGTGGCCGTTGTAATCAGTGAATGGGTGTCGGCCAAGGTTCGGGGGGCGATCATTTGATCTCGATCTCTTCGCATGAAGCGTTTCAAGCCTATGAAGCGGTACGTCACCGCCTGCCTGATGTTGCAAAAACGGGTACGAGCTATCGCAGTGTGGCGACGCTGGAGGATATTGCCGAAGACTTTGATGTTTTCCTGCTCGACGCCTTTGGTGTTCTGAACATTGGTGAAACAGCAATCTTGGGCACGCCAGAGCGCGTGGCAAACCTGAAGGCTGCAGGCAAGCGCGTGCTTGTCGTGTCTAACGCTGCAGGTTTCCCACACGCCAAACTGATGGAGAAATACGCACGCCTCGGGTATGATTTTGCACCCGAGGATGTGATCACCAGCCGCGCCACGCTATTGACCGGTTTGAACGGACTGCGTGATCTGCATTGGGGTCTAATGGCGACACGCAGTACGGGGCTTGGCGATCTGGAAGGCTTGAACCTGACCTATCTCGAAGAGGATCCGGCTGTTTATGACAAGGTCGACGGTTTTTTGATGATCGGATCCGCCGCATGGACGGAAGCCCGCCAAGAATTGCTGGAAGCCGCTTTGCGTGCGCGTGTGCGTCCTGTTCTGGTTGGAAACCCCGACATTGTGGCACCACGCGAACAGGGGTTCTCGGTCGAGCCTGGCCACTTTGCACATCAACTGGCAAATCGTACCGAGGCGTCGCCCCAGTTTTTCGGAAAACCTTTCGTCAATATTTTCGATCTGGCTTTTGAACGGCTCGGCGCTGTGGACAGGTCACGCGTTCTTATGGTCGGCGACAGCCTGCACACCGATATCCTTGGTGCCATAACCGCTGGCGTCGCCTCGGCGCTGATATCTGACTACGGGTTCTTTGCAGGCGAGAATGTCGCCGCGGCCATAGAGCTTGCCGGCATTGTCCCTGACTTTGTGGTGGCACGCCCATGAATGCCAGGATCGTATTTGACCTTGATGGCACCCTGATTGACAGCGCTGCAGATATTCAGGGTATCGCCAACACTGTACTGGACCGTATCGGGGCCGAGCCGATTACGCTCGCAGACACGCGCAGTTTCATCGGAGAGGGTATCGGCGCGTTCGTTGCAAAAGTGCGTCATGCCAGAGGCATTCCTGACAGCGCGCAGGCTGAGATGCTGGATCAGGTCGTTGCGCTTTATGATGACGCTGTAACCCTGACGGTGCCCTATCCGGGAGTAGTGGATACCCTTGAAACGCTGGCGGGAAAGTACGCTATGGGTATCTGTACCAACAAGCTGCACCGCCCGTGTTTGTCAGTCTTGAAGCACTTGCGTATTGAGCACTACTTCACATCGATCTGGGGTGGTGACAATCCTCTTGGTCGCAAACCCGATCCAGCAGCACTTCTGGCCACTTTTGATGAACTTGGTGAGGGGCCACGTGTCTATGTTGGCGACAGCGAGGTAGACGCCGAAACGGCACGCCGCGCAGCTGTTCCCTTTTTGCTTTTCACCGAAGGTTACCGCAAGCAACCGATTGAAAAAATTCCCCACGACAAAAGCTTCAGCAGTTTCGAAAACCTGCCGGATTTGGTCACCAAAACCCTCGGCGCATGAGATAGGAAAGCGTTTAAGCAGCTAACGCCACAATACCTTATAAGGCATTGTGAGGTCTAATAAGAAACTGGCTGCAGTCAAAGCTTAAGATACTCCGGCGATATAGGCCAACCCTGTCTCTGGGCGCTGCACGTGAAATGGCACGGTTGCTGTTAGCGGACATGGTGCGTGGCGGAGACCCTGTTGCGGATGCCCAATCGCTTGGAAGTTCGCCGTCAATGGCCGCGCTTGCCGATCAATACATAACCGAGCATTCGGAACCCAAGACCCTGTCTCCAATAACGAGATCGGAAACCATCAAGCGGACAAGATCACAGCCACGCAGTTTGCTGTCGATTGCAAGGTTGAAAATTGCCAGATCCCGAAGGTTACCAGCGAGTTCGAACCGGGCGCGGATGGCCCGGACCTGCTATGGCAGCAAAGGGCGTTTCTGGCAAACCAGCCATCCCGTATTCTAGGGTATGTGCTTCGGTTTGACGGCGGGGAGTTGGATTTTGAACATGAATTTTCCTCAATCCGTCCCTCCCGCTCCTGGCGTCGGCACCGTGATGACCCGGTGATCTTATCGGAAAACTAAATGTCCGGTTTCGGGGTGCTGTCACGTTCGCTGATGCTGTAACGCCGCACTTCTGCTTCGAGCCCGAAGCAGAAGTGCTCCTTTGC
>Ga0316191_10004268_pt1 | contig 10647 bp, 11 predicted proteins | sample Eddworburr2cm_MG_FD_204928 | JGI IMG/M metagenome (GOLD analysis project Ga0316191, IMG submission 204928) | Coastal sediment microbial communities from Maine, United States - Eddy worm burrow 2 cm | ecosystem: Environmental > Aquatic > Marine > Coastal > Sediment | place: USA: Maine... | reverse complement strand
ATTGTGACGCCGAGAGCGGCGAGAAGCTGAAAGTCCGCTGAGCGGAGGTTCACAACAGCATGATTGCCACGCCGCCGATCACCACCGGCAGACGCACCAGCCGACTGCGTAGTGGACCAATACCCAGCAGATAACCCTGCAGGCCACCGGCGATCATCCAGACCGCCAGCAAAGCTCTGGCAATGGCGAGCGTGACCTCCAGCGGCTCACCCTGCAGCAACAGTGCCGGGGTGACCACAAACAGAAACGGAATGAAGTAGATCACGCTGCCGAGACGCATCGCGGTGAATCCAGTCCGAATCGGATTAGCGCCGGCGATACTCGCTGCAGCAAAGGCACCAAGCGCCACCGGCGGGGTAATAAACGACAGCATTGCCCAGTAAAGAATGAACAGGTGCACGCCAATGGGGCTGAGCCCCTCCCCAATCAGTGCGGGAGCAAGGATCACCGCCAGGAAGATGTAAGCAGCGGTTACTGTCATGCCGATGCCCAGCACAAAACTGGTGACCGCACCCATCATCAACAGCAGCCAGACGTCGTCACCGGCGATAAACAGAAGATCGTTCACCAGAGTACCCGACAGCCCGGTAACAGACAGCGCTCCGACAATCAGGCCAACACCTGCTAACACCGCGAGAATTTCAATCAGCAATCGACCGGTAGCAAACAGAAAGTCGAAAAAATCCGCCAACTTCCAGCGGTGCGCGGCGGTCATCTGGTTGAGCACCAGCAGCGCAGCGGTAGCAACGTAAGGGGCTACCGCCTCCCGCTGCATATAAAGCAGCAGGAATATCAGCAGTCCGAAAGCACCCAGATAGTGCCAGCCTTCTTTGAGCACTGCTTTAACTTTCGGCAACTCGTCCCTGGCAACACCTGACAAGCCATTCAGCGCTGCGCTGGCATCCACCTGCAGAAACAACCCGATAAAATAGAGCAGCGACGGAACTGTTGCAGAGAGTGCTACCTGGTAATAGGGCATCTCCAGAAATGTCGCCATTACAAAAGCCGTCGAGCCCATGATTGGCGGCAACAACACACCCCCGGTCGAGGCGCAGGCTTCCACCCCGGCTGCCGTCTCCGCAGTCATCCCGACTTTTTTCATTGCCGGAATGGTCAGCTGACCGGTGGTCAGGACATTGGTGACCACACTGCCACTCATCGAACCCATCAGACCGCTGCTGACAATGGCTACCTTCGCGGGTCCGCCGCGTACGTGGCCGAGCAACGCAAACGCAAGATCGAGAAAGAACTTGCCGCCACCGGTGAATTGCAGCGCCACGCCGAACAGCAGAAAGCCAATCACCAGATTAGCAAACGCCCGGAATGGCAGCCCGAAAATACTCTCACTGCTGAAGGCGTGATAAGCGGCTGTTTCTGCCAGCGAAGACGACATGCCGGACAATGGACCCGGCATGCTCTCCGCCACCAACGGCAGAACCGAAAACAGCGCGGCGATCGCAAACAGTGACCATCCGGCAGAGCGGCGCACCGCCTCGAGCAGCAGCAGCCAGAAGGCCATTGCCAGATAGGTGGCCAATTCCGGAGCACCGAACTCCCAGCCTTCATCAACTATCTGTTCGGAGTGAACAAAGAAATAGCTGCAGATGAACAGCACCAGCACCGTACACAACCAGTCGAGCACAACCTGCTTAGGGAATACCAGGTAGCACAGCGGCAAAAGTGCGGCCATCAGCGCAAAGAAATAGTGGGTTTCGAGACCGATCCAGGGCGACAGCAGCTGGCCGCCACCAAACAGTCGCAGCGCATCCATTGCCAGAAACAGCGAAACAACCGCTGCCAGGGCAACCAGATATTGAGTCGGTCGACTGAACTGTGACAAAACGGCTGATCAGCGCCAGATCGGATCAAAGCCCGCGGCTACCAGCGCGACAATGCGTCGCTCCAGCCAGCCGCTGCGAAAGTTGGCGTCATCCGGGTTTTCAGCCAGATAGTCAGACCATGCCTGGCTCAACACCGACTGACGTCGCAACAGTTCATTGTTGTGCTGCTCAAAGTGTTCGCTCCACACGCCCAGAGCCCGATAAGCCTGAATCGCCCCGTCGTGATACGGGACTACCCAATCAAATACCTGTCGGTCGAGGGCCCAGCCGATCGAGCCGGGATCAGAGTCTTTGAAATCGTCATAGTGTTCATGCAACGCCAGCACCAGCGCGTTCGCCAAGTCGGGATCGGTGCTATCCAGACCCGTCAGAAGCGGATAAGGATAGGTACCACCCTCATGAGGGTCACTGTCGCTGATCATCGCACCACGGGTGGCGAAATGCGGCAGGAAGTAAGGAGCAACTTTGTGAATACCCGCCCAGCACTCGGCGTCAGCGTGCGGGGCCGGGGGCCAGAAAATCCCTCTCGGCGAGGCTTCGAGCTTCCGGGTAGGTCCGGAGACCGTAGTCGCATAGGCGGCGTCGATCTGATTGTTGACGATGCCGTTCCACATCGAGACGTAACCGGGAAACTCAACCCGCTCAACGTCATCCCAGGTCAGGCCACCACAGGCCAAAAACGCTTCTGTACTGACATTGAGAGACGGCGCACCGCGAACAAAAGGGACTCTTTTACCTCGCAATTCTGAGAAACTGCGGATTCCGGTATCTGCGGCAACCGCCAGGGCCTGGTTGCTGTCACCATTGGAAACCATTAACAGACGCAATGGCACTGGTCCCCAGCTGCGATCAGCAAACTGAAATACACCTTCCTGAGCAAAGAAGGTGGCCACCCCGTTAGCTGAAAGCTGCACCCGCCCCTTCACCAGCGGCAGCAATCGCGAAACATCGTTTTTGCCCGGTATGACCCGCAGGTTAACGCCGTAGTTGTCCTTGAGCATTTTGCCGATCCCAACTGCCTGGCTGTAACCAGTGGTACCGAGATTGTAGGCACTCCACGCCATGGTTCGCGGCAACTGACTCTCGGCTGCACCAGAGTTGACAGCCATCAGTGCGATCAGAACCACAGCCCACCCGTGTCTCTTCCTGGATCTTTGGAATTGAACGTGGCTTGGCCGCAGGCTCCAGCGCTCAGAAACAAACAATTGCAACAAAGTAAAAGTCCGGGATGCTAAATCCTAATCATTCTATGGGATCTGCCAATCTGCGTCTGCTCTTCCGGGCGGATAAACCACTTCCCTTCAACCCGGGTTTTCTGCTATCTCTATCTATGCATGGACTGTGAACAACTGACTTCATTGGCAGCGCCAGCGTGACGCAAAACAGCGATCAGACTTCATCAGTAGATTTCAGCGACGAACTCATGACCGGTTTCCGAATCGGGGAGTTCACTGTGAGGCCGCGCGAAGAACACATCGACGGGCCGAATGGTGCTATCCATCTGGAGCCCAAAGTCATGCAGGTACTGGTCGCTCTGGCCAGACAGGCTGGAGAAACGGTAACGCGTGACCAGCTTCTGGAGGACGTCTGGGCCGGATCGGTGGTCGGCGACGAAGTCCTGTCGAGAGCCGTTTCCCTGCTGCGAACGGCATTGGGCGATGAGCGGGTCAACCCCCACTTCATTCGCACCGTGCCCAGACGCGGCTACGAACTCATCGTTCCCGTTACACCTCTGATCCCCGAAAACAATCGACAATCCAGATGGCCAATCTACATCGTTGCTGCCTGCGCAATGCTCGCGCTGTTCAGCGCGATCCTCTTCGTTAACGCAAAGAACCCTGAATCGATAACGATCGCAGTGATTCCGTTTTCTGTGAGCACCTCTATGGGCGAAGACTCGCTGATCGGCGATGGTCTCACCGACTATCTCATCAGCGCTCTGACCCGTTCGCAAGATCTGAGCATCATTGCCAGGCACTCTTCATTCGCCTTGCGTGATACCACGATGGATGTTCGCGACATTGGCGATATGCTGGATGCCGATTACCTGGTCGAGGGCGCTTTGAGTCGAACCCCCACCCAGGTTCTGCTGACTCTGAGCCTGGTGGAGTCCGACACCGGCACCAACCTGTGGACAGATCAGCTCACCGGTTCTGCGGCGGATATCTCTGATCTCCAGGATGAAACACTGAGCGCCTTATCAGGCGCGCTGGAGCGAGCGCTGGAGATTCGACCAATCAAGCCCGTAATCCGGGAGCGTTCACCAGATTCACAGGCGTACCGCAGCTATCTGGAAGCCCGCTATCAATGGTCGCTGCGCGGTAATCGGAGAATGTTGAGAGCCATCGAACTGCTGGAACAAGCTATCGAACAGGAACCGGATTTTGCACGTGCCCACCTGGCACTCGCTCAGTCCCTGGCCCTCGCGCCTTTCTATTCCAGTGCATCAGTTCCAGAAGGTTTTGCCGCCGCCCGCAAGCAGGCAAAAACCGCAGTGGCGCTCGACTCCAAGTTGATCGCCGACGTTGACGCGCTGGAAGGGTACATGCTGATGTCAGAGATGCGCTGGGACGAGGCTTACCAGAAACTGGACGCCAGCCTGCAGGCCAACCCGAACAGCGCCCTGGCACACTACTGGTACTCGATGCTGCTGTCCAAATTCGGTCGCTTTGAACAAGCCCTGGAACACATTCAGACCAGTGCGGGGCTTGATCCACTATCAGCGGTAATCAACGATCGGCTCGCACTCGCTTATCTGTGGATGAATCAGAACGACAAAGCTGGCGCTCAGTTTCAGCTGGCTTCGTCTTTGGGTTTTCTGGAGACTACTCAACCCAAACCGCAGATTCTCTATGCACTGAGGCAGGGTCGCTATGAGGACATCGAGCGGGCGTTAATCCGACTCGGCAACGCACCGGTTTGGGTTGAAGCTTTCTGCACCGGGCTGCGTGAACCTGCCACCCGCCCGGCGGGTTCGCAGATCATAGATTCAGCTATAGCGGCCGGTAAAACCGACCGCACCTACTGGTTCGGGATCTGGATATTCATGGCAGATGCCGATCGCGCATTCCGCGATTTCGATGCCGGGTACAAGTCACAGGACATCGAACTACTCTGGGCGCAAGAAAGTGCATTCCTGCGTCAGGACCCACGTTTTGGCTCATTGCTGGAAAGCGTCAATATGCAGGCTCCGAGCTTGACTGAAGAACCTGGAAAGCCCCGGCGTGCATCGGAGTAACAAGCTTTCCAGCCAGACATCAACCACTACAGTCATTGTTCTGTGCGGCGGCAAAGGCAGCCGTCTGCAGGGTGTCGACAAACCGCTGCTGGAAATCGACAAGACTCCGATTGTGGAACGCATCTGTAGTGCCCTGGCCGGGATCGGACCAGTGCTCATCAGTGCGAATCGTAACGCGGAGCTGTATCAACGCTACGGCAGCGTCATCGCCGATCAGGAAACTGACCTGGGGCCGCTGGCCGGTCTGGCCGCATGCCTGAAGCGCTGTCGAACAGAGAATGCTCTGATCGTTCCCGGGGATTGTCCGGACTACAGTCGAGGGCTGGCGGAGAAACTGCTGTGCGCGCTTGACGACGCAACTCAGAGACTCGACGCAGTCTGCGCCAACGATGGCCATCGTCAACAACATCTGCATGTAGCGCTGCAGGTCTCAGTGCTGAGTAAGCTGGAACGATATCTGGAACTCGGCGGACGCAGCGTCAAGGGGTGGCTGAAGGAACTTCGCTTTGGCGCAGTCGACTGCTCCGAGTTCACTAACACCTTTGCCGACATCGACAATGCGCAAGATCTGGCGAAACGTCAGTCTTCACTGAGAGAAAGCCACAGCCTCAACAGATGACGGGGGTTCTCAGGATCATCCTGGTAGGCAGTTCGAGCATGCACAATGGTGTGATTGGACAGGAACTGCATATCGCCTGGCCGCAGATCCATATCCAGATAGTTGGTCGGGTCGGCGGCAACTGAGTCATAGACGTCCAGAAGCTGGCGCTGCGCCTCATCGAGCGTCACCCCGTCGAGCCTTTCTACGGAACGAAAATACTCGCTGTGAAAGAAGGTTCGCAGCTGACCATCCGCGAAGCAGCAGGGCACAATTTCGCTGTAGCCACGACCGTTCCGGGACTCACCCCTGCCATCAAGTTTGAACGGTGTAAACAATTGCGCAGCCGCACCCGGAGCGCGCGCCAGGCATTCGTTATACAAAAAACCTGAACTGACTATTCGGCTCTGGCCGCCAGTTCGCGCCTTCTGAAGGCACAACAACCCCACCACATCGGCAGCATCACAATGAAAGTTGATGTTGCTGGCTGTGCGATACAGTCTGACTGTGCTATCAGCTTCGTGATAATCACGAACGTGACCCAGCAGTTCCTGATCAGGATTCTGCGCCCCGGGAGTGCCTAGGTGATGGCCAATGCCCCAGAACGCAAGCGCCAGATCTTGTTCCGACAACTGCTCCACCGGCAACCTGGTGACCACCACAAAACCCGGTCCGTACTCGATGCGCTGCCGCCAGTTCTGAATTTCACTCGCCAGTTGTGGCAGTGCGAAGTCACTGCGAGCGACTTCTGACATCGGCAGCTGGCGTGCACGGACGCCAGCAATGGCGCTGATCAGTTCAGCGCAATGCTCAGCGGTAAGTTCAAATCGCCACTGTCGCGGGTTTTCACGCAGCTCGACTCCACGCCAGATCGCAGGTCCGGCAACCGGACCAGCAGGCTGCCCCTGCTGGGGCCGCTCAAAATAGTGTCGGGTTTGCGCTGCGAAACTGCGAAAAGCCGGCAACTTGGATTATTCGTGCATCTGCGACTGGGTGTAGTTTTCCAGTCCGGTTTTGTCGATCAGCGACAACTGGGTTTCCAACCAGTCGACGTGTTCTTCTTCGGAAGCGAGAATATCCGCGAAGACCTGACGACTGACATAATCACCGACACTTTCGCTATGGGCGATCGCGTCTCTAAGATCGGGAACCGCTTCCATCTCAAGCTTCAGATCACACTCGATCATTTCCCGGACGTTCTGACCGATATACAGCTTGCCGAGATCCTGCAGATTCGGCAGTCCTTCCAGAAACAGAATGCGCTCGATGAGTTGGTCCGCATGTTTCATCTCATCGATGGATTCTTCGTATTCATGGTCCGCCAGCCGCTTCAGTCCCCAATCCTTATATATGCGGGAATGCAGAAAGTACTGGTTAATGGCGGTCAGCTCGTTTTTTAGGATCTTGTTTAGGTGAGTGATCGTTTCTTGGTCTGGGGCTTTCATCAATGAACTTCCTGATTTTCAGCAGGCACTGTGCCAGAGCCAATCGGTCATATCAATCAGAAAATCTCGTAAGTATCTGATTTTTAAATGAATATTATTCCCAAACGAAAACAGAAGTCAGCTGCAAATGAGATCCGTAAACATTTGCAATCAAGAACGATTTGCATTTAAATAATGGCCATGTACATCTGTCTGTGCAAAGCCGTAACCGACTCTGAGATTGTTGATGCGATCGATCAGGGCGCTCATCAGTTGTCACACCTGGAAGAAACTCTGCGGGTAGGCACGGGTTGTGGCTGCTGCCGGGACAGCGCTCAGCAACTGATTGACGAGCGGCTATCAGAAACTTCGTTTTACGCAGCCTGACCGACACTCCGGCCGCCCGCTGTTACACCCTCCCCCTATTACCTAGCAGACCGATCGGCTCGCCCGGCTTTGCTCAGTAATCAATCAGGTCGTCTACCGCGTGACCCCGCTCCGGGATCAGCATCGACCGCTCAAAACTGATCACCTGGGTGCCGTCCGCTTTCTGCCCACGGGTTTCAATGGTCACGATGCCCTGGTGCGGACGGGACTTTGAGCCTCTGATTTCCAGAACCTGCGACTCCGCGTAAAGGGTGTCGCCGACAAAGACCGGGCCTGTCAGTTTAACTTCACGCCAGCCAAGATTTGCGACGGTCTTCTGGCTGACGTCCGATACCGACATGCCGGTCACGATCGACATGGTCAGACAGGAGTTGACCAGAACCTGGCCGAATTCACTTTTGGCCGCATATTCCTTATCAAAGTGCAGTGGATGCTGGTTCATCGTCAACAGCGTGAACCAGGTGTTGTCACTTTCGCTGATGGTTCTGCCCGGGCGGTGTTCGTAGACATCCCCGACGGTGAAGTCTTCCAGGTAACGGCCGTAAGACTCGCGAAAACGACCATCGCCCAAAGGTTTTGCATACGCCACCATAGTTTTGCTCCAAGGCTTGCTATCTGATGGGGAAAAACCATAACGTAATCGGACCAGCAGCCATAGCCTGCAGATCTACTGACAACAGCCCCGCCTACGAGGATGCCGATCACCATGAACAACCCCGCGCCAGGATACAAAAAGTATCCGCAGCATCGCGTCGCGATCAGTCCCGGCAATACCAGAGTCCAGGTATTCGCCGGTGAACGCTTGCTGGCAGACTCGACGCAGGCACTGTTGGTCGATGAGGCAAACCATGATGAGGTGTTCTATCTGCCACGAACCGACGTCGTCATGGACCAGCTTGAAGCCACCGAGCACACCACCTATTGCCCGTTCAAAGGCCAGGCCAGCTACTTTTCGGTACGCGAGCGCTCAAGCCAGGATGCCCACACCGATCTGCGCAACTCTGTGTGGAGTTACGAAAACCCTTACGACGAGTGTGACCAACTGCGTGGCTACCTCGCTTTCTACGCGGATCGTTTGACGATCAGCACATCACCGGTCTGAGCAGAGCATGAGCCGCCCTCCCGTTGACTATATCGAGCGCACGCGCAGTCAGTATCAGAGCCTGGGTTATCCACCCTATCAATGGGTCGAAAACAAACTCGCACCCCCGTTTGTGCCATTGTCCAAGCCGTTGCACGAATCCCGCGTTGGCCTGATTGCATCAGGCGGGATCTATCGGGTCGGCCAGATGGCCTTCCACTTCAAGGACGACGTCAGCTATCGCGAAATCGACACGGACGCGCCGATGAGTGAGCTGCGCATCAGCCATTTCGCTTACGATACCGCCGATGCCCGCCGGGACCCCAACGTGGTCTTTCCGCTGCAGACCCTGCGGGAACTTGCCCATGTCAGTCGTATCAGAGAACTGGCGAGCAAAGCCTATACCTTCATGGGTGGCATCTACTCCGCACGCAAAGTGCGCTCACTGCTCGCCCCCGCACTTGCGGATCGTATGGTCCGGGATGAAGTAGACGTTGTTGTTCTGGTGCCTGTCTGACCCGTCTGTCATCAATCCGTTGGATTGATAGCAAGAGAAATTGAGCGTCGCGGTATCCCTACGATCAGCATGACCAGCGCTCTGTCCATTACCCGGTCTGTGAATCCGCCCAGAGCCGCTTTCGTCGACTTCCCGCTGGGCCATACCGCTGGGAAAGCGGGTGACAAACCCCTGCAGCGAAAGATCATGATCGATACCTTGAGCGCGCTGGACAGCATCCAGGTGCCTGGAGATATCCGCCACCTGAGCTATCAGTGGTCAGATGACGACAGCTGGAAAGACCGGGTAATGCGACCTGCAAAAACCACCGCAACAACCACTGAAAGCACCGCAGCTTCCAAACAAAATCCCGATGACCGTCTCGAGCGGACTACTGAACCTCAATACCAGAGCCCCGCCGATCAGCGCGCCGCGATGAGCGCCGGCTGCCCGGGCTGTGTCTTTCTGGAATCGCCGCCAGCCTAAAGTTGCACCACTGCACAGTGCTGGTGTGAACGGGTACCCGGCAAGCTTCCTGGCAATTTCATAAACTGATTTTTCTGCTGTTAGGAATTTGTCCCGGAGGATTCAGTGGGTAAGCCCTTAGACATCGCTGCTGCTGTCTGTCTGCTGGTTCTGTCCGGGTGTGCAACCTTGAGCGAAAGCCAGTGTGTTGCCAGCGACTGGGAGACCATCGGTCATCGGGACGGCTTAACAGGTACCGCTTCTTCACAGCTGCTGCAACATCAGAACGCGTGCGTGAAACACGGCATTGTTCCGGATCGTGATTCTTATCTGGTCGGTTGGCAACAAGGCGTTGAAAGGTATTGTCAGCCAGACAACGGTTTTGCCGTTGGACAACGTGGTGGCGGCTACAGCAGCATCTGCCCCGGGCATCTGAAAGACGCTTACTACGCTGCCTATCAGGATGGGCGCCTGCTGTTCACCGCACAATCCGAAATCAATCGGATGAACAGACAGATCAGTCAGAAAGCACACCGGATCAAACAGATCCAATCTGAACAGAGCAGCACTGAGGCAGATCTGATCGCCGAGGATACGACCACAGAGCGACGACTGGAACTGCTGCTCACCACCAAATCGCTGGCTGAGGAACATGGCACTTTAGAAAGTGAAATTAAGGATCTCAAAGTGCAGGTAGCAGTGAAGTCCGAACAACTCTCTGAGCTGCGCAACGACCTTGCTTATGTTGCCTACTGAGATCCTGAGCTAGGGTCTCGCCAGGAGCCACCAGCGCATGGTGCTGGTCACCAGTTCCGCGGCATCCTGTTGCACAAAGTGGCCGGCGCCGGGCGCGCTGACAATAGTCACGTCACGTTCAATCCAATCCCAGGTGTTGTTCAGCCCATCAGAATGCAGGGCGGTGTCTTCAAGACCATGAAAAATCAGCACCTCTTTGTCTAATATCGGCACCGCCGGCAGCAACGCAGCACCCGGTTCAGGTGTCGGCGGGTAATTCTGTTGGTAATACGCGAGCATGGCCTGAAAGTCTGATTGTTCGAACGCTTCCACATAGCGTGCCCGGGCGGACGGGTCGCGCACCCAGCCGGCGAGTGATTGT
>Ga0316191_10004267_pt1 | contig 10648 bp, 9 predicted proteins | sample Eddworburr2cm_MG_FD_204928 | JGI IMG/M metagenome (GOLD analysis project Ga0316191, IMG submission 204928) | Coastal sediment microbial communities from Maine, United States - Eddy worm burrow 2 cm | ecosystem: Environmental > Aquatic > Marine > Coastal > Sediment | place: USA: Maine | collected... | reverse complement strand
TGGTATCGAACACGGCAGTTCTGGACTGCCAGCTGTTCGACTACGAAAACCAGATCGGCACGGAATACCTGTTCGGCATGGTGCGGTGCCCGGCGCTGATAGAAAAGCTTGGTCAAGGCTTTGCCATCGTGAGCGACGAGCGCGAGGGTCTGAATCCGAAAGACCCGTTCGTCGAGCGTTTCGCCAGAGCGATCAGCAAGCAGATCGCGCCCTGCGTGATCGCAGAGCAGGAGAAGCTGAAGCACCTCGACCACGCCATTACGTCCGGCCGGACGTCACATATGATCGAACACCTGCTGGAGCGCATGAATCTGGCCGCCATTCACGATCTGGGCGTCAGCGTGCCACCCGCAACCGGGGGACCCGCCTTGGAGGCTGATCCCGCACGCGAGGACGCGCTGCGCTTCAGCACGCCCTTCTACTATCGCCAGCCCGGCCACTCTTTTCATGTAACGCTGCGGATCGACCCCCACGTGTTCCCCGATGACGACACGCTCAGGATCGAGTGTGCCCTGCCCGAATCCATCAAGATCGATCCTGCGCCCGCCACGATACCTCTCGGCGAGTTGGCGGATCCCACCCGCATGGAATGGACCCTGGTGGGCGATTCAGCGGGCGATCGTGGTGAGATCACCGTCCAGGCCGGAAACTTCCTGGCCTGGTGCGAGGTCGCCATAGCCGATCACGCGCCCAGGCACCATCATCACCCGCATCACCACCGGCATACGCGACACCGCCGGTTGCCTCGGGATCACGGCGAAATTCTGTTTGCCGGTTACGAGCTGCGCAACCTGGAGACCGAGCCCAGACGCGCTCTGTACAGCCCGGATGAGCGCAAGATCATCATCAACACCGGCGCGCCCACGGTACAACTCTATGTGGATGGCCGGGGCCACTTCCGCGATTCAGCCCGCCTGCTGCTGGCGGAACTGTTCATGGACGCAATCGCGGAAGAGCTGGCGAAATGGATGACGGAGAAGAGCGGCCGGGCCCATGACGCGCAGGCGCAGCATGCGGTGAAACTGGATATCATCCGCCGGTACGGCGCGGAGATTCACCGTTCCTTCAGCAACACATGATGGATCGTCGCCCCACCCTCCATCGTCCGAGCGCTTCGACCTCATCACGCCACGCAACATGCTGCCGCTTCATATTTACTGTTGCAACATCTCACCGGGAGGCTTGAGTGGCACACACGAATCAAACCCAACACCACGTAGTCATTATTGGGGCCGGGTCGGCCGGTTTGTGTATGGGAGTCCAGCTCAAGAAAGCCGGCATCGACGATTTCGTCATTCTGGAAAAAGGCGTTGGAGTCGGCGGCACCTGGTACTGGAACCAGTACCCCGGCGCGGAATGCGATGTGGAATCGCATCTGTATTCTTTCTCCTTCGAGCAGAAGCTCGACTGGTCCCGACCGTTCGCCGGACAGAAAGAGATTCTCGAGTACCTGAACGGTATCGCGGACAAGTACGATGTCCGCCGCCACATATGCTTCGACACCGCGGTCGCCCGGCTGAAATGGCAGCACGATGCCGGCCGTTGGCATGTCGCCACAGATGACGGCCGGGTATTTGACGCGCAGATCGTGATCAGCGCGATCGGCATGTTCAACGAAATACACTGGCCAGACATCCCGGGTATCCACGACTTCACAGGAAACTGCTGGCATTCGGCGCGCTGGAACAATTCGCACGATCTGTCCGGCGAGCGCGTCGGCGTGATCGGGATCGCGGCAAGCGGCATCCAGCTGGCTCCTGAAATTTCCCCGCTGGTCGAGCAACTGTACCTGTTTCAGCGCACCGCAAACTGGGTAGTACCGAAGCCCAATGCGCCGTACACGGATGAGCAACTCGACTACTACCGCCAGCACCCGGAAGCCGTCCAGCAGAGCCGCGAGGAGATTTACGCGGTGTGGAATACGCTCGCCACATTCGGGGACAAGCAATTCCTCGCCGACATGGAGCAATCCGGTCTCGAGCGCATCGCGGAAGTGGAGGACCCGGCAACCCGCCGCAAGCTGACACCGGACTACCCCTTCGGCTGCAAGCGCCCGCTGTTCTCAGACCTCTACTACCCGATGTTCAATCGCGATAACGTCGAACTGGTTACCGAAACGATTGAGAGAATCACCGCCAATTCCATCATCACTATTGATGGCCAAAGGCGTGAGCTGGATACCATTATCTGCTCCACCGGCTTTGAGACCACCAGCTATCTCACCACGCTCCAGGTGACAGGTCGCGACGGAGTCGCCCTCACCGACGCGTGGAGCGATGGCGCCCAGGCTTACCTTGGAATGAGCACGGCCGGCTTCCCCAACCTGTTCATGCTGTATGGCCCGAATACCAATCAAGGCTCGCTGCTCTTCATGCTGGAGCGCCAGAGTGAATACGTCATGCGCCAACTCAGGCGTATGGACGACGAAAAACTGGCCTGGATGGACGTTCGCCCCGAGGTCATGCGGGCCTTTAATGATCAACTCCAGGCAGACATCGACAAGGTCGATGTCTGGAAAGCCGATTGCGGCAACGACTTCTACTACCGCTCAGCTTCGGGTCGGTTCGTCACCCAATGGCCACATTCAATGGATGAGTTCACCGCCCGGACAAGTAAAGCCAACGTTGAGGCGTATGAAGTCAAAGCCGCTGGCAGGTAACTAGCCGGAAGTTCCGGGGCGCCTTCTGCTATTCGGACTCATCCCGCTTTTTCTCTTTTCGACGTTTCTTACCGACCAGGTAGGATGCGGATGAGTCCACGAGCGCTCGATGTTTCAGCGCGTTACGGCCGAGCAACATCCGAAATCTCATATCGTCTCGTGCGGTCAACGTGATCTCGATAGGCCATGAGTGTGGGCCTATTGTGAGCAGGGTCGAAATGACCCATCGTTCTTCCCGGTGCCCTCCAGAATCGGTAACGGTTCTCTGGTCGATAACGTCGGCTGTACAGGCCAGCACGGTTTCAACATCTCGTTGGTGTGGGTGCAGATAGAACTCAACACGCTGAACACCGTCTTGCTCAAACGGGCGCAGCCTGAATGCGTGCAAGGCTGAAGTGCGTGCGCCGGTGTCGACCTTTGCCTTGATCCGTGGCACCCCCAGGTCAGGGAGCCCCACCCATTCGCGCCAACCCAATGTCAGGACATCACCCATGTCGTGATTCATTCTTCCTTATCAACCTGCCCTGTAAAGAGTAAACTCTGTCTGCTGGAAAAATGCACCTATCTTCGCTCTGTGGCCAAGGGGGCCCAACCAAATATGAAGCTTGCGATACTCTCCCGTGGGCCAAAATCCTACAGCACGCGACGGTTGAAAGAAGCCGCCTTAAAGCGAGGCCACACGGTCAAGGTACTCGATACGCTCAAATTTGCCATTGACTTACAGCAGGGCGTTCCGGACCTCTATTATCGTCAGAAGCCCTTAGGGGTTTACGACGCCGTATTGCCCAGAATCGGTGCGTCGATCACGTACTACGGCACGGCCGTGGTGAGGCAGTTTCAGGAGATGGATGTTTTTTGCGCCAATACAGCGCATGGCATTACCAACTCTCGCGACAAACTTCGCAGCTTGCAGATATTGAGCCGGCATTCCATAGGCATCCCCAGAACCACCTATGTTCGGGACAAGAACGATGTGATTCCGGCTATCGAACGGGTAGGCGGCGCTCCTGTCGTAATAAAACTGATCGAAGGCACCCAGGGCATTGGTGTGCTGCTGGCAGAGTCGATGAAAGCCGCCGAGTCGATTATTGAGCTTCTCCAAAGCCAGAAACAGAACGTGCTTATTCAGAAATTCGTGGCCGAAAGCAAGGGCAAGGACATTCGCGCGTTTGTGATTGGAGATCGCGTTGTCGCAGCCATGCGCCGTACGGCTCAGGGCCAGGAGTTTCGCAGCAACGTCCACCGTGGGGGCCTTGCGGAAGCCGTGGATCTTAACGAAGAGTACCAGCAGACTGCTGTTCGTTCGGCCCAGATTCTGGGCCTGCAGGTTGCCGGCGTCGATATGCTTGAGGGCGCCACCGGACCCCAGATCATGGAGGTCAACTCATCACCCGGGCTGGAGGGTATCGAGAGCTGCACAGAGCTGGACGTCGCCGGAGCGGTCATCGACTACATCGCAGCTCAAGTGGACTTCCCCGAGATAGACCTTCGCCAGCGCTTGACCGTCAGCAAGGGATATGGCGTCACCGAAATCTACGTCCCGGAGGGGTCCAATTTCGTTGGGATGACGATCAAAGAAACCAAGCTGTCGGAACAGGACATCAACGTGCTCACTTTAAACCGGGGGCGCAAAGTAATCCCCAACCCGCGCACCGACCGCGTGCTTGAACCGGACGACAAATTGCTCTGCTTTGGCAAACTGGAATCCATGCGGGGAATGATTCCGCCGAAGACACGCCGACGACGTCGCCCAGTCTTGAAAGAACTAGTGTCTGAGGAGCTGGGCGAGCCGACAACAGAAAACAGCGATGTAGATTGAATTCGCCGAGAACCCGGAATTGAACCCATACCAACAGGTCAAAGCAAGCGCCTTTAAATTGGCCGGTCATGTCGTGCAGCCGGGTGAGCGCGTTCAATTTGATCTCCAGACCGCCAACCTGTACACGCACACACCGCTCAACATGCAGGTCGAGGTTATCCATGGACGCCATCCCGGCCCGGTTCTCCTCATCTGCGCGGCAATCCACGGCGATGAGCTGAACGGTGTCGAGATTATCCGGCGGATGCGCAGCTTTCGGACGCTGAAACGGTTACATGGGACGCTGGTGTTAGTGCCGGTCGTGAACCTGTTCGGGTTTATCCACCAGTCGCGCTATCTGCCAGACAGGCGCGACCTGAACCGCTGCTTTCCTGGCAGCGAGCGCGGATCTATCGCGTCCCGTGTTGCCAACATTTTCTTTCATAAGATCGTCGAGCACTGCACACACATCATTGATTTACATACCGCTGCTATTAATCGAGATAACCTGCCGCAGATTCGCGCTGCCCTGGATGAACCAGGCGTAAGGGAAATGGCGATGGGGTTTTCCATTCCGGTGATCGTAAATTCAGGCCTCATTGAAAATAGCCTGCGTCATGAAGCGGGAAAGCTAGGCATCCCGGTGATTACCTATGAAGCAGGCGAGGCGCTTCGACTACATGAACGTTCGATCGTCACCGGGGTGCGCGGCATTGTCAGCGTGATGCGTACCCTGGGCATGCTGCCATCAAGGCGCATTCAAACCGTGCGAGCCGAGCCCTATATTGCCCACTCAACCAGTTGGTTCCGCGCGCCCATGGATGGCGTATTCAGGCCGCTCGTTAAGCTGGGCGCACGTGTGGAGGTCGGCACCACACTGGGGGTGATCTCCGCACCATTCTCCGCTGACGAGTCAGTGCTGGAGGCAGCAGCAGACGGTATCGTAATCTGTGTCAGCAACCTGCCATTGGTCAATGAAGGCGAGGCCCTTTTCCATATCGCCCGGTTCGCAGAGGCTGGCGCTGTTGAAGCTGAGATTGCGACGCACGAGAGCAACATCCAGGAGGATCGTCTGTACGAGATCGAAGCCGTTCCTGCAGCGGACATGAATAACCTTCGGCAAGACATCGATTGAGCAGACACTTGGTGCCGGGGGAGCGCCAGGTTCAGTAAAGAAACACAAGTGCTTGCGTTTTGAACGTTTATCGCGCATCCTGACTTGCGATCTTTGTTTTGGCCTGCCTTTCAGCTACCCGCCCAATACTCGGGCGTTCGTTTCAAGTCATTCACAATACCCAGATTGTTCGTTTCCACGCCCGATTAGTGCGTGGCACTTTTACTATGGAGGCCAAATAATGGCTACTGGAACTGTTAAATTTTTTGATGCTGGCAAAGGCTTTGGATTTATCCAGCCGGAAAGCGGCGATAAAGACGTATTTGTACATGTCAGCGCGGTACAGAGCGCCGGCATGGACACACTGGCCGAAGGTCAGCGTGTCAGCTACGAAGTTGTCACCGAGCGTGGCAAACTAGCTGCCAGCAACCTGAAAGCAGCCTGATTACCTGAAAAGGTTCTGTGAATCAGGAAAAACCCGGCCTTGCGCCGGGTTTTTTTGTCCTGCGAAGCTCCGCTATTGAACCAAAGCACGCCTCGCCGCTGGCTACTTCCCGCGCAATTATGCTCGACTTCAGGGAATCTTCCGTGTCAGGATTCGTTCATGAACGATGACATGCTCCAGCAGATAATGGATCGCCAGGCGATCACGGACGGCCTGCACTGGTACACGCGGTGGGTCGACCTCAACCGCGTAGACAAACAGGTCGAGATCTTTACCGACGACGGGCGTATCACGTTCCAGGGTGACGACGCCTGGACGGTGGGCCGGGCAAACATCGAAGCCTTGATCACCCCGTTAGTCGCGATATATCAGGCCACCCACCACTACATCAGCAACATCGAGATCACCTTCGACAGCGCCGACGAGGCCCACTCCCAGTGTTATCTGCATGCCTGGCACCGCCCCGCCGACGGCGGTGACGACTTCACGCTTTACGCGCAGTACCACGACCGCTGGACGAGGACCCAGGATGGTTGGCGAATCCGCGAACGACGCCTGAAGACGGCGGGCACCGTGGGTGGCGACAGCTCGGCCCTCGAGCCGATCGGCCGGGCCGACTAGCACAGCCGCGCGCTGCTTCACCTCCGGTGAAAGCCGCCTCCTTCATCACTCCGTTCTCTCAAGCAATGCAGTCTGCGGAAGAATCCTGGCAAGGTTGCCAGCGATCTTTCGAGCATCGCACTGGATAAATTCGAGCTCGGAAGCTAACGTCCCAGCTGCTATCTCGCCAGCATGACGGAGAAGACACGATGAACGAAATGTCCAGATTTCCCTTTACTCCTTCAGACAAAGCGCCTGATCCGGATTTGGGTACAGCGCGTATCCCGGTAGACCGCTATATCGACCCAGCGATCTTGCAGCTGGAAGACGAGCATATCTGGTCGAAGACGTGGCTGCTGGCAGGTGCCGTGTGCGATGTGGCCGAACCGGGGGACTATTTCGTTTTTGAAAACCTGCGGGAGTCCGTGCTGGTCACCCGCGCGATCGATGGTGGTATCCACGCCTTCTACAACGTGTGTCAGCATCGCGGCAACCAGCTGAAACCTGCAGGATGTGGTTACTCAGATAATCTGGTCTGTGGTTTCCATGGGTGGGAATGGAACATGGACGGCACTGTCAAACATATCCCGGAAGCTCACGACTTTCCCCAGGGCACGCCAGCCGATGAATTGAGCTTGCAGAAATTGCGTTGCGAAACCTGGGGAGGTTTTGTCTGGGTATCCATGGACCCGGAAATTGAACCCCTGATCGACTATCTCGGCGTTGTACCCGAGCATCTGGCTCCCTATGAATTTGAAGACATGCTGCTCGTGTCCGATGAAACGGTCGAATGGAACTGCAACTGGAAGACGTCTGTCGACATTTTTTCAGAGACTTACCATGTTCGGGGCGTGCATCCCGAATCAGAATATGTCGCTGATGATGTGAACGTGCAGATGGACATTTATGGTCCCCATTCCCGCTTTATTGCGCCCATGTATATTCCGAGCCCCCGCAGAATTGGTGAAGATAAAGCACTGAATGAGACCATGATTGATTATCTGAAGTCAGAAGGCTTCCCCGTCGATAGCTTTGAAGGCGATGTCACCACGCTGCGTAGCGCGGTGGCTGCGCACAAACGGGCGATGACCAGTGAACACGGGTTGGATTTCTCCAATCTGACTGATGACCAGCTGACGGCTGATTATCACTACAACATCTTCCCCAACATCACCTTTAATCTGTTCGGTGAACAGATGTGGATGTTTCGCCACAGACCGCACCCGACTGATCCGAACAAAATGTATTTCGACAGAATGATTTTCAATCGGGCGCCCAGGGGCGGCGTCGCTGCTTCTGCCAATGCTGGCGCGGTAGATATGTTCGTAGAGTTAGGTGACGATCTGGTGGAGGGCCGACCGAAACACGTTTTCTACCGCTACGGAGAAAAGTCATCCGGCTTGCTGCTGGACCAGGATGCATCCTGCCTGGCGGGGGTGCAGAAAGGGCTTCACTCACGCGGAATGAAGGGGTTCTGGATATCTCACCACGAAAGGCGCATCCGCAACTTCCACCATTGGTGGGAAAAGTATATGGGCGTTTAACGGATCAGCCTGCGCTTATGTGTTGTCCGACGCGCGGCGGCTAAGAGAAACCCAGGGACAGCAGGTTCTCCACCGGTCGGTAGAGTTCTTCCAGGTAAGTGACATCCGCGGAATCCAACTGGATCTCTGCTGCGGCAACCAGCTGGTCCAGCTGCTCTACCCGGGACACCCCTACGATCGGGCTGGTGATCGCCGGTTTGTTCAGCAACCACGCTATCGCGATCTGAGCCGGCGTCCCGCCGTGTCTGTCGGCCAGTTCCACTACCCGCTCCGCGATCTGAAAATCCATCTCGCCGCGATACAGGCTCTCGGTCCGCTGCCGGTCTGCGCCCTTAGAGCGCTGGGTCGAGCCGCCGCCAAACCCACCCTGATAGGATCCCGCAAGAATACCGCGTGCCAGCGGCGACCATGGGGTCAGCGCAATGCCAGACTGCGCGCAGTAGGGAATCATTTCCCGCTCTTCTTCCCGATAGATCAGATTGTAGTGATTCTGCATGGACACGAACGGTGTCCAGCCATTCAAACGGGCAGTCAGCTGCAGCTCCGCGAACTGCCAGGCGAACATGGAGGACGCGCCCAGGTACAGAACCTTGCCGGCCCGAACGAGATCGTGCAGCGCCTCCATCGTCTCCTCGATGGGCACCTCAACGTGACCGGGAACCCCGTGGGGATGGCGATGAATTACCAGATGATCGATGTAGTCGAGGTCCAGGCGCCGCAGGCTTGCCTCTACCCCTTCCATGATGTGCTTGCGCGACAGACCGCCCTGATTGGCCCCGCGGCCCAGGGGCATGGCCACCTTGGTAGCCAGCACGTAGGCCTCGCGAGGGGCAAGTTCGTGCAGCAGCCTGCCCAGCACTTCTTCCGACGCACCCAGGCCGTAAACGTCCGCGCAGTCGAAGTAAAACAGCCCATGCTCCAGCGCGCGCTGCACAATGGGACGGGCGGCATCGGCGTCGAGCGTCCAGTCGCCCTGATGGCCGCGTCCCGGCTCACCGAAATTCATGGTTCCCAGACACAGTCTGGAAACTCGAAGGCCGCTGTTGCGGCCCAGTTGTACGGCTTCGAGCATGTCGTTCTCTTCCTTGTTGTGCTTTTCTGAAAAACCCGAGGGCGCGGCGTCAGGCTCAGGATCTCGCCGCCCGCCATCCTGCGGCTCGGGCCTCATTCTCATTGCAGAACCAGCGCTCCCCCCGGGATTCGCTGATCCGCGTGGCGGCGTAGTTGTCCTGCCCCGGCATATGATAGATGCGCTCGCCCCGGCTGTTGATGTTGCCTTTGATGGGACATTTCGCGACGGCAACCCGCGCGGGACTCTGTCTATCCTGCCAGCGCCACTGCCAGGGCGGCACCCGATCCGTCTCCGGCAGCGACCACAAGCCTCGCTTCGCGTCGCGGGCATTGTCCTCAAACGTCAGCAGCGCCCGATCGGTCAGGTGCTTTTGATAGGCCCAGGCAGAGCCGCTGCGAACCATTTCGGCGCAGACGTCGACATCCCCCGCATAGGGGCGGCCGACGGTTCTGCCATAGCTGTCGATGTCCTGAACAACGACCCGAACGTATTCGCCGGAAACCAGTTCCGCGAGGGCCTGCCTGGACCGGCGGCCGTAGGGCTGACCCTGCTCGGGCGCGTCGATCTCGGCCAGTCGAACCTTGATGAGCACACCATCATCGGCACGCAACGTGAAGGTATCGCCGTCGGCGATCTTCACCACCCGCCCGGACAGATCAGTGGCCGTTGCCGCATCACAGGCAGCGCAGATCGACAGCGCGAGCACCAGCAGCCAACGACGATAGTTCGAACCCGTGTTCATCGCTGGCAAGTGTACCCCGCTGGCGTAGAATCCGTGTGATCAAGGGAAATTTAAGGGAGGCAGCGTAGTGGGAACCATCTGGAGTGGCGAGCGTGTCCTGAGCTCGGCCGACATCGACCGCCGCGTCCGTCAGGCGGCCTCCGGTTTCGAGGGCCTAGGCATCGCGCCGGGAGACGGCGTGGCGATATATCTGCGCAACGACTATCCGTTTTTCGAAGCGAGCCTGGGGGCCAGCACCATCGGCGCCTATCCGGTCGCCGTGAACTGGCACTATACGCCCAGCGAAGCCCGCTACCTGCTTGAAGACGCTGGCGTGAAGGTCCTGGTCATCCACGCCGATCTGCTGGAACCGATTCGCGACGCGATTCCCGCCAGCGTTACGGTGCTGGCGGTTCCGGTACCCCGAGAAATTCAGGAGGCCTACGGCCTGTCCGACGCCCAATGCCGCGTGCCCGCTGACGTGGTGAACTGGGAAACCTGGCGCGAGGAATCTCCGGACCGCGAGCGCCCACCCTCCCCCATGCCCAGCACCATCATCTATACGTCGGGCACTACGGGCCGGCCCAAGGGCGTGCGTCGGCCCACCGCCACGCCAGAGCAGGCGGCGGTGCGAGACCGGATGTTGACGCAGAGCTACGGCTTCACCGACTATCCGGGCCGCGGCCAGGAAATTA
>Ga0316191_10004266_pt1 | contig 10649 bp, 13 predicted proteins | sample Eddworburr2cm_MG_FD_204928 | JGI IMG/M metagenome (GOLD analysis project Ga0316191, IMG submission 204928) | Coastal sediment microbial communities from Maine, United States - Eddy worm burrow 2 cm | ecosystem: Environmental > Aquatic > Marine > Coastal > Sediment | place: USA: Maine... | reverse complement strand
ATGAAGCCAGACGCGCTTTTGGCGACGAATACGTCGAGCATTCGGCTGGAAGAGTTGCGAACGGTACTGGATAAGCCCGAACGATTTATCGGTATCCATTTCTTTAACCCGGTCGCGTTGATGCCATTGGTCGAGGTCATTCGATGCAATGACACTGATCAAGGATCCCTTGACCAGGGTTTTGCCTTCGTCAAAGGCATTGGCAAGTTTCCTCTCGAATGCCTGAGTTCCCCGGGGTTTGTCGTCAACCGAATTCTCGCGCCGTACATGGCGGAGGCGATGTACCTTGCGGAGTCCGGCGTTCCCCTCGTCGCCATCGATAAGGCAGCCGAAAAATTCGGCATGCCGATGGGCCCAATTGAACTGATAGATAGCGTTGGTATCGACGTGGCGTTACATGTTTCAGAAGTGCTGGGCGCTGCTTCGAATCGACCGGTACCCGCTGTGCTCGGGGAGATGGTCGAGAAAGGTCACCTGGGTCGCAAGTCTGGTCGTGGTTTTTATGAGTGGGAAGATGGCAAGGCTGTTAAACCCCCGGCTCAATCCAGCAATATTCCAGACGACCTGGAAGATCGACTGATTCTGCCCATGGTAAACGAGGCCGTCGCCTGCTTAGCCGATGGCGTCGTTGCGAATAGTGACTTGCTTGATGCCGGCGTGATATTTGGAACCGGCTTTGCGCCATTTCGTGGTGGACCCGTCAACTACGCACATGAACGTGGCGTCGATGTGGTCAAGAGTCGCCTCGCAGAACTGGCGTCGGCTCACGGCGATCGATTTGCTCCACATGCAGGTTGGTCCGACCTATAGGCATGTGTCGCCTTTATCCATCACAAACTGTGCGCCGCTTCACGCTGCGCACTATAGCAGTACCGGAAGTCGTTGAATTAAAGGTAGAATACCGCGTATATGAGCGCTATCAGGATGATCTATGACCAGTGAGCAGATAAGTGTAACCCTGCTCAAGAGCTTTTCGCCGTTGAACGGGCTGAAGCGCGATAACCTTGCGGCTCTTTTACGCAAGGTTCAGCTGCGTGAGCTATCGCCAGGCCAGGTATTGTTTAAGGAAGGCGACACTGAAAAGCGCACGTTCTATATTGTTTCCGGCATTCTCGAGTTGTTGGATCAGGGCAAAGTCGTTTCTACGATTGAAGGGGGCACAGATGCCGCCCGCAATCCGGTCGCCCCTATATTTCCACGGCGAGTGTCCGCGCGTGCACGTGACCGCGTGCAATTTATTTCGATAGACAGTGATTTGCTTGACGTCATGCTGACGTGGGATCAAACGGGTTCTTATGAAGTGTCCGAATTGCAGGGCAAGTCGGATGGCAGCAGCGAGGATTGGATGACGATGCTGCTGCAGACCAAAGCATTTCACAAGATACCGCCAGCCAATATTCAGGCGATCTTCATGCGCATGCAGCAGATCAACTACACAAGCGGCGATGTCATTCTCAAGCAAGGCGCTGAAGGCGACTATTTCTATGTTCTGACCAGGGGTCAGGCGGTAGTGACCCGCGAAACTCCCTTGTCAAAAGAGGGAATCAAGCTCGCAGAGCTGCAGGTTGGCGATACATTCGGCGAGGAAGCACTTATTTCTGATGCCAAACGTAATGCGACTGTAACGATGGCGTCTGATGGTGCTGTGATGCGCCTGGGCAAGGACGATTTCAAGAAGCTCTTGAATGAACCCATGCTGGATTGGTTGTCGCAAGAAGAAGCCGAGAAGATCGTTGCCGAAGGCGGCAAGTGGCTCGATGTGCGCCTGCCGAGTGAATACGACAACCAGCACATGGACGGCGCGGTCAATATCCCGCTCTACTTCATTCGACTAAAGATCAATACGCTTGATCACGACACAAAGTACGTTGTTTGTTGTGATACAGGGCGACGCAGCTCAGCCGGCGCCTACATTCTTAATGAGCGCGGCTACCAGGCTTACGTCTTGCGCGGTGGAATCAATAGAAATTAGTACGTAGCGACTGCTACATTGTGTGCGTCGGTTTATCTCCGCCGAGTGCGCCGGCCAGATAATTTTCGATCTTCTTTTGTGTGTTGCCCTGATCCTGGTCAGAGAACTGCACGCCTATGCCGGCAGTGCGCTTGCCCTGTGCGCCTTTTGGCGTCATCCAGATGACCGTACCTGCCACCGGGATTTTCTCTTCCTCGCCCATCAGGTTCAGAAGCATGAATACTTCGTCTCCCAGGCGATAGGAGCTGTTTGTTGGAATGAACAGGCCGCCGTTGATCACGAACGGCATATACGCCAGGTACAAAGCGCTCTTGTCCTTAATCGTCAGCGTAAGTAGTCCTGGTTTGCTCATGTACTTCCCTCGTTGCCTGGTGTTACCGCAGCGGCTCGCGCAGCGGATCCTGGCCAGTATTTTTCAGGCCCTCGGCCCAGTCAATCAACAAGCTTTCCAGCGTCAATTGCTTGTTGAAAGATCCTGCCGGCTGCCCACGCAGCCCGTTGATTATGTCTAAATAGCAGAACAGATTTCGCCTGTCTATGCGCTTGAGCACAGATTCGTCGATAACACCCGAAACACCGGTATTTTCACCCGTCAGACCCAGCAAAGCGCCTTGCTGAACTTGCCGCGCCAACCAGTCCAGCACAAATGGCGCCTCCAACTTAGCCCATTTCGCAGCGACCTCCAGTGCCGATGCGGACCCGTGTCCGACGGCTGCGAAATCCCGTCCCATGGCGATATGCGTATCCAATTGGTCAAGCGCTACGATAGCAGCGAGGGGCGCGTTGCCTGCCAGGGCCAGAGCTTGGGGCCAGACAGCGCCGGGCTGAAGTCGATCCAGCCACTCAAGACCTTCGGCAACAGTTGGCATGGCAAAGTCAATGCGCTGGCAGCGGCTGAAAATGGTAGCAGGCAGCTTTCCTGACTTGTCCGCAACCAGAATTAGCAGTGCATCGCCGGGAGGCTCTTCCAGGGTCTTGAGGAGACTGTTCGCGGCATTTATGGTCATCGCATTGGCGGGCTCAATAATGGCCACCTTGCCCTTACCTTTGTAGCTCGTCAGGTTAAATTCGGCCACGAGCTGACGGATTTGGTCGATACCAATGTTTTCTTTGTCCTCCAGCGGCGCGACTACGCGCAAATCAGCGTGTGACGGGGGCTCCACCGGATACTGGGGCATGTCGAATTTGGGCCCGGTACCAAGTCGCAGTGACGCGATCCAGGCGGCGGCAGCCCTCTTCCCAACGCCAGCAGGGCCTGCAAGCAGGACGGCGTGCGGCTCGCGACCCTGCTCGACGCGATCGAGCCACGATTCTGCGAATTTTGACTGCCATGTAATATTCATATTATCAATAGCTTATAAAATACATCTAATCTATTTTATTACTATCTATAGCCGCCACGATAGAGTCGATGTCGCCACGCACAGCCTCAATATCGGCGGTCGCATCTACGATAACGAATCGCTCGGGCTCGGACGCCGCGAGACTCAAATAACACGCTCGAACACGTTCGAAAAACGCTTCACGCTCTGATTCAATACGGTCCCGCGCGCCACGCTTGTCAGCCCGGCCCATACCTACCTCTACGGGCGCATCCAGCAATATCGTGACATCGGGTTTCAGGTCTCCAAGAACCAGGCTGGCGATCTGGTCGATGTCCTCCATTGGCAAGCCTCGGCCACCACCCTGATACGCGCGGCTGGCGTCTACGAATCGATCGCAGACGACCCAGGTACCACTCGCAATAGCCGGGGCGATGACGTTGTTAACGTGCAGTGATCGGGACGCGAACATCAGTAAAAGCTCTGCAACGTCAGGCATAGGCTCATCACCGTGATTGAGGAGCAATTCCCGTATGCGTTCAGCCATCGGGGTTCCACCAGGCTCTCGGGTGGTCAGAACCGAATGACCGCGCGCTTCTATGGCCTTGCTAAGGAATTCGACGTTGGTCGATTTCCCGACGCCCTCTATGCCCTCAACCGTAATAAATTTGCCTGTTTCCATACTAGTTACCTTGCTGTCGCTGCCGTCGAAGACGCTTCAGGTATTCGCTGACCGCCGCATCGTGCTCTGCTTTCGTTGCAGAGAACGCATGGCTGCCATCCCCAAGCCCAGTTGCGACGAAGTACAACTCTTCACCTTCTGCCGGGTGTAAAGCGGCATGGATCGCAGCTCGCCCTGGCATCGCAATCGGGGTCGGTGGCAGACCGTGTCGCGTATAGGTGTTGTACGGCGTATCCGTTTGCAGGTTCTTGCGCGTCAGATTGCCATTGAAAGCCTTGCCAATGCCATAAATGACTGTCGGGTCTGTCTGCAGGCGCATGCGTTTATTCATTCGACGTACAAATACACCTGATATCTTCGCTCGTTCGTCAACACGAGCCGTCTCTTTTTCGATAATGGATGCCAGCGTCAGTGCTTCATACGGCGTTTTGATTGGCAACGCCTCATCCCGGCCGGCCCATTCTTCGCGCAGTACGGTCTGCATCAGATCAAAGGCCTGTCTCAGCAGCGCTCGGTCACTTGTACCGCGAGGAATTCGGTAGGTCTCAGGGAGAAATAACCCTTCTGGATGGTGGGTAGCTGCCTTGAGTTCATCCAGCACAGCGGGCCAATCCTCATCTGTCAGGCTCGCTTCAATATTCGCATCCTGATGCAATGCCTCAAGTAGCTCCCATTGATTCCAGCCTTCAATAATGGTGAATGAATAAAGTTGTACGTCGCCGCTGGTGAACTGCTCCAGCAATTGCACGGCCGTAGTGCCTTGCCGGATTCTGTAGTCGCCGGCCTGTATCGCACTTGCCTGCCCGACCCACCTTGCATATGCGCGAAACATCAATGGATGAGTGATGATGGATTGAGCAGCGAGTTCATCGCTGACGGAGCGAAATGATGCCCCCGATTCAATTTCAAAAACCGTGCCTTCTTCGTCTGCCGTGACCGGTGTGTGCAAGAAAGCATTCATGCGCACGGCTGCGAAGACCGTTGCAATCAGCAAAGCCCCGAGTATCCAGCTGCCAGCAATCAGCAGTCGTCTCAAGTCACACACTCCGCAGGGAAGAAATCGAGGTTAATAATACCGCAGAGACGACTACCAGGCGCATTAGCCTGGGCGTGGAGGCCCACCTATTCGTATGCTCTGAAAATGAGCGTTCCGTTGGTGCCGCCAAAGCCAAACGAATTCGAAATAACGGTTTTGATTGCAGCATCGCGCGCCTCATTGGGCACGTAATCCAGATCGCACGCGGGATCCTGATTATCAAGGTTGGTTGTTGGTGGCACGACCTGATTTTGAATGGCCTGAATAGAGAAAATAGCTTCCGCAACGCCGGCGGCACCGAGCAAGTGCCCTGTCGTCGACTTTGTAGAGCTAACAAGCAGCGAATCGGCTGCATCGCCGAATGCCCGGCGTATGCCGACCGTTTCGCCGATGTCTCCTGCAGGTGTGGAAGTACCATGCGCATTGAGATAATCGATATCGGACGGATCTATACCAGCGTCTCGAATGGCAGCAACCATTGATCTTCGGGCGCCGTCGCCATCCGCCGGTGGCGTGGTGATGTGATATGCATCGCCGCTCATCCCAAAACCGATCAGTTCGCCGTGAATGGTGGCACCTCGAGCTTTGGCGTGCTCGAGTTCTTCAAGCACCATACAGCCGGCTCCGTTACTCAAAACGAATCCGTCACGATCAACATCGAATGGCCGGCTCGCATGTGTCGGATCATCGTTACGTGTAGACATGGCTCGTGCGGAGCAAAAACCACCCATCGCCAGCGGCGTTGTCGCGTATTCGGAGCCGCCTGCCAGCATTACGTCGGCGTCACCATGCTGGATCATGCGCCCGGCAAAGCCAATGCAATGTGACGAAGTGGCACAGGCAGTGACGATCGAAACATTAGGTCCTGTGATGTGCTCCAGAATACTGACGTAACCGGACGTCATATTGATGATGCTGCCAGGGATAAAAAACGGAGAAACCTTGCGCGGCCCACCCTCGAGCATCTTGATGTGGTTGTCTTCGATGAACTTGATGCCACCGATACCGGAACCCATCGCGACACCAATGGTGTGGCCGTTTTCTTCGGTTATCTCAAGACCGGCATGCCTGATGGCTTCGATGCTGGCGCCGATACCGTAGTGAACAAAAGGATCCGTCTTACGGGCATCTTTGGCCGACAGATAATCGCCTAACTTAAAGTCTTTGACGGTGCCGCCAATGCGTGTTGAAAAGGCACTGGTATCGAAATCGTCAAGCTGCTGTATGCCGGATATGCCTTCGCTTACGTTTTTCCAGGCAGCATCAAGCTCGCAGCCCACCGGCGAGATAATTCCCATGCCGGTAATGACAACGCGTCGTTCTCTCAAAGTAATTCCGTATTGCTGTGGCAGAACTGCCGGAGTGTCCGGGTAAGAAAAGGCGCGGCGCCAACGCGCCGCGCCTCAGACTCTAATCGCCGCTCTTGCTGGCGGTCACAAAGTCGATGGCTTGTTGAACGGTTGTGATTTTTTCGGCCTGCTCGTCCGGAATTTCGGTTTCAAATTCCTCTTCGAGGGCCATCACCAGTTCAACGGTGTCGAGTGAATCGGCACCCAGGTCATCAACAAATGAAGCATCGTTCGTAACCTCGTCTTCTTTCACACCGAGTTGTTCGGCAACGATGCCCTTAACTTGTTCTTCGATACTGCTCATAGTGGTCGCTTCTCCTGAGAAGACTCTTCAAAAATGTAGCACGGCATTGCCAATAGTGGCGCAATTTTGTGCCCTCAACACCCCCATAATCTACTGTAAGCCCTTGATATTTCAAGGTGGAAGTTGGCAGTGGCACGGTATTGTATGTGAATAGCGCATGGCAATCTACACACAATATTGCGCAGACTAGGCCATCAGCATGCCGCCGTTTACATGCAATGTCTCGCCCGTGATATAAGCGCCCGCCTCAGACGCCAGAAACAGCACCGCAGTCGCAATGTCATCTCCACCACCCAATCGTCCCAGCGGGATCTGTCCCAGCAGGTTATTGCGTTGTTCTTCGGGCAATACACGCGTCATGTCTGTGTCGATAAAACCGGGTGCGACTACATTTATTGTGATGTTTCTGGAGCCAACTTCCCTCGCCATTGACTTCGAAAAACCGATTAATCCTGCTTTTGCGGCCGCATAGTTTGCCTGGCCAGCATTACCCATGACACCGATAACCGAAGCGATGTTAATGATGCGCCCTTTTTTCGCTTTCATCATGCCGCGAAGACATGCTTTGCTAACGCGAAAAGCACCGGACAGGTTGGTCGAAATTACGTCATCCCACTCTTCCGTTTTCATCCGCATCAGAAGATTGTCACGCGTAATGCCCGCATTGTTTACGACGATCGTTGGCGCGCCCTCCGATTCCTGGACATCCTTCACGGCGGCTTGAACAGACTCGTCATCGGCGATATCCAGAACGATGCCACGACCATTGTCGCCAAGCTGCTCGGAAATTACCTGTGCACCCGCCTCGCTGGTTGCTGTACCAACAACTGTCGCTCCGGCGCTGGCGAGTGCTTGTGCAATCGCTGCGCCAATGCCTCTCGTTGCGCCAGTTACCAGTGCTACCTGCCCCTCCAGGGCCGTACTGCTGAACAAACTGCTCATACCGTTTCCTTGATGTTTTCTGAGAGCCTTAGCGCTATGGCCAAATCGCTCTCCAATACCCCACTCTGAGGCGGAGCATTATATAGGTGGCTGTCGCCGGACTCTAATGTTCATAATTGCGATCGCGATCAAACCTCCGATTGCGCCATAGACGTGAGCTGCTGTGATCACTGCGCCTCCGGAAGACAACTCGGAGCCCGGTATTGCCCCAAAAAATTGTTCGTAAACGAGTTTTCCGAAGATTATCGTTCCAAGCAAGGCCATTTCGACCCGGCGCGTCCGATAGCCGGCCAATATGCCGGCCACGAGAAATCCGTGCTGCAACCCCGACAGCCCGACATACCATTGCAGCTGCGGCTCCAAAATCCAAAAACCGGCGCCCATGCACAGAATCGATACACAGGTAACAAGCAGCCACTGACTTGGCCGCAGAGACTGTCCAACCAGGAACCAGATGAGAGACAGACCGACCCCGTTGTATAGCAAGTGGGACAAACCCAGGTGCACGAAATGTCCACTGACCAGCCTCCACAACTCTCCGCCGGCAATAGCATCGCGATCATAGCGCAGCAATTCACGACCCCACTCGCCGGACAACGCCAGCAATGACGATACGATTATGACAAGACCCGGTAGCGCCCACCCTTGCAGACGATGTGCCGCTTCATGTCTTTGTTTGCGTTGGTCTAACCCCATGTTTGGTATACTGACGTTTATCTATTTAACGAGTCAATTTCGGCGGATCACCGCCGTGGAGCAATTGCAGTGAGCCAACTAGCCCGGATGCGCCCTACGCTCAATATTCAGCGTGGTTTTACGCTGATCGAGATCATGGTCGTCGTCATTATTATCGGCATTCTAGCCGCGATCGTTGCGCCAAACGTCATCGGTCGTGTCGACGATGCGCAGATCACCAAAGCCAAAGCGGAGATAGCGAACATCGAAAATGCGATGAAATTCTATCGGCTTGATAATTTCGCTTACCCGAGCTCCGAGCAAGGTATTGACGCATTGGTGACCAAACCCACTGACCCTAATATCAAGAACTGGAAGTCGGGTGGTTATTTGGGTCGCGTCCCAAATGACCCATGGGGGAACCCCTACCTGTACCTCAACCCTGGTAACCAGGGTGAGATCGATATCTATACGCTGGGTGCGGACGGTCGCCCCGGTGGTGAAGGTATCAACAAAGATATCGGCAACTGGTCCCTCGAGTAGCTGCACATTCGCTGGCGCAGACAGTCTGCTGCGATGATTAAGCCCCGGCGCCCTGACGGCTTCTCGCTCATCGAGATTCTCGTTGTTATCGTCATTATTGGCATCATCAGCGGCATCGCTCTATTGTCACTTGGCATTCTCGGTGATGATCGACAACTGCAAACGGAAGCACGCCGGCTAACATCATTGATCGAAGTTGCGCAGGATGAAGCAATGATGCAGGGGCGCGAATTCGGTGTTGAGTTCATGAATGATTCGTACCGGTTCGTCGAATACGATCCGTTCATCAATCAATGGGGGGAACTGATCGGTGACGATATGTTGCGTCTTCGTGAGTTGCCCGACGATGTCGAGTTCGTACTCACACTTGAAGGGCAAGGAGTGCTTCTGGAGAACGACCCTGCCCGCTTCGAAGATCCTGAAGAGACCTCGAATCGTGACCTCACTGAAACATACTCACCGCACATCTACATTTTTTCCAGCGGCGACATTACTCCGTACGACCTGGACATTACGCGTAGAAACGATAACCAGACTGTTGCAATCAAAAGCGATCTGACTGGCGCCGTCGAAGTCGTTACGGGCGAGGACTAGCAAGAATGTGCTCGAATCGCGATCAGGGATTTACGCTACTCGAGGTTATGGTGGCACTGGCCATTGTCGCGTTTTCTCTGACAGCAGTTGCGGCGAGCATGGGACAGATGATTGATACGGCGAACGCGATGCGTGAGCGCACGTATGCCAGTTGGATTGCTCAGAACGAGATTGCAGAGATGCGCCTGGCGAACGTCATACCGGAAGTGACGTCCACAAGTGGCGAGGTAGATTACGCCGGCACCGAGTGGGCCTGGCGTGCCGAAGTTTCTGAAACTGGTATAGAAAATTTGTTTCGAGTCGATGTCACGGTCTCGTACGCAGGTAGTTCGGATGGGATTCGCACCGTTTCCGGATTCATCGGGGAACCGGTAGCCGCAGGTCAGAGTAATCGTAGCTGGAATCGTGGTTCCGAGAATCCCGGAGAGACCGAATGATCGTGCGGCGCAGCAGCGGCTTTACTCTGATCGAAGTGCTGGTCGCCATGGCCATTTTCGGCGTCTTGTCGATGCTCGCATACATGACGTTGGGGCAAACATTGGCGAACGCCGAGATGCTGACGGAGCGCATGGATCGCCTGCAGGCGGTGCAACGCACTGTGCGTTTCCTCAGTAATGACTTATTACAAGCCGCGCCCCGTCCTGTGCGGCTTGAACTTGGTGATTCCATGGGTGCTGCTGTACTTACCAGCCTTAGCGGCGAATTCGCGCTTGAGCTAACTCACGGTGGCTGGGGCAATCCTGCGGGTTTGCCGCGCGGCACGCTGCAGCGTTCAGCGTACCGCCTGGAGGATGACGAACTGGTTCGGTACCACTGGAATGTTCTGGATCGGACGTTTGCCAACCAACCGGTCGCAAACATCCTGCTGGATAATGTAGAGAGTTTGCTATTTCGCTTTCTGGCCGCGGATGGTGAATGGAGCGAGGTATGGCCACCTGTGGCGCAACCGAATGTCCGTTCGCGACCCAGGGCTGTTGAAATCGTGCTGACGCTGGCTGACGAGGGTGAGATCCGCAGGCTGCTGGAGGTCTCGCCATGATATCGAGGATTGGCAATCGTGGCGTAGCACTGATTACAGCCATTCTGATCACGGCTCTTGCCGGTACCGTTGCCGCTGGTCTGGCATGGGACAGTGCGCTGGACATGCGACGCACCACTGTATTGCTGTATCGCGACCAGGCGTATCAGGTTGCACTGGGTGCCGAGAGCTGGCTGCAGAGCATCTTGCGC